>ERZ778025.98-NODE-98-length-290637-cov-14.364579_pt1 | contig 290637 bp, 246 predicted proteins | sample MGYA00375755_ERZ778025 | MGnify/ENA primary metagenome ERZ778025 (study PRJEB29350, sample SAMN05389825) | bioreactor metagenome | isolation source: Thiocyanate bioreactor | place: South Africa: University of Cape Town | collected 2014-03-17 ...
TGCGAGTCCGTCCAGGTCGTGCGTCCTGGTCTCCGTGCGCACGGGCAAGGCCGGACCACGGGCCGTCGGCTCCACACGTGCGAGTCCGTCCAGGTCGTGCGTCCTGGTCTCCGTGCGCACGGGCAAGGCCGGATCGTCCGTCGTCGCCTCCACCTGTACGGGCGAGCTCGGAGCTCGAGTCGCGAGCTCCACATGCGCAGAGGCCGACGAGGCGTGGGCGTTCGGCGCCTCGGCAGGCTTGCGCCTCCTGCCACCTGGACGAGGCGTCTTGCCGAGCCGCTCTTTCTCCAGCCGGGCGAGCAGCAGCGCGAGCGACGCGTCGAGGATGGTCTCCAGATCGCCGGTCGGGTTGCGGTGGAGCATGAGGTCCTTGATGCGGTCGATCGCGTCCTTCGTCCCGGCGCTCACGGTGACCTCGACGCGGTACCTCGTCGCCGAGAGCGGCTCGATTCTCGGCCGAGGTACGGGCGCGGTCGCCGCCGCCAGCGACAGAGACCACGTGCGCGCGGCATCGGAAGGCGGCGCGACGACGGACACCGGCGAGACCGGCGAGACGACGGACACCGACGAGACCGGCGAGACCGGCGACAGCGGCGCTTGCGGCGCGACGGGCTCGAAGGACGTCGGTACGTCCGGACGCGGAAAGCGCGCGGCCACCATCTTCTCGACCTCCCGCGTGCTCTTGCCGGACGCTTCGCGGAGCAGCTCGTCGACGTTGTCGCTCGTCAGGTGCTTCCGCACTGCGTAGAGAGCGCAGAGATGGACATCACCCCGCTCGATATATCCGAGCACCTGGGGGAAGCGCTGGACGGTGCGAGCCGCCACGATCCGGCGGTGCGCCTCGCCCTCGCTCATCCCGAGCTTGCGCGTGCAGAAGTCCCATAGCGACGAGCACGCGTGAACGCGGTCGAGCCGCCGCTCGTCGACCTCGACGAGATACGCGATGAGCTCCGCGCACCAGACGTTCCCCTTGCCGACATGCCCGCGCAGGCGCACGAGCAGCTCCTCGTCGGACAGATCCCCCGGTTTGTCCATGACCGCTTCTAACACGCGGGTTCGCGGCTCGCGGGAAGGCCCCGTCCGCGCGCGATCGACGCTCCGACCACGTCGCGAGGCCTTCCGCGCGCGAGCGCCACGGAGGGCGCGACTGCCTGCCAGCACGGCCCGCTCGAGGCACCGACCTGCGCGTTCGCGCCGCCCATCCTCCCGAATGACGTCAAGCGCGATCTCCGAAATCGTCATCGCCATGGACCGAGCGGCTGACGCCTGTACCAATCCATTCGATCCGGGTGCAGGCATGGAGACACACCTGCCGGACCATCCACGTTTCGGGGCGGTGTCCGAGCTCGTGAAAGCCTCACCTCACGGCGCGCGTCACGCCATGTGAGACTCGACCTCGCGATGGGCGGATCGAGGGGCACGTCACGCCGCACGCCAATCGCCTACGTGCGGGCGACGATGAGCAACACGCATCGATCGACGAGACCGCCTGCGCTTTCGCCCTCGCCACCGTCCCGAGGATTCGTCATCGGATATGGGCTGGGCGGCTGACGCCTGTACGAATCCATTCGATCCAGGTGCAGGCATGGAGACACCTGCCGGACCATCCGCGTGTCGGGGCGGTGTCCGAGCTCGTGAAGCCTCGCCTCACGGCGCGTCACGCCGCACGTCAATCGCCCACGAGCGAGCGACTATGAGCAACACGCATCAATCGACGAGACCGCCCGCGCTTTCGCCCCCGCCAACGTCCCGAGGATTCGTCATCGGATATGGGCTAAGCGGCTGACGGCGGTGCGTTGGATCAGGTGCACGCATGGAAGACACGCCTGCCGGCCATGACCTCTCGACGCGCGTCATGCTCGTACGAAAGTCGAGCGAGTGCGTTGCATGCGCTTCCGTGTGCGGCCCGAGCCGCCCCGGCCACGAGATTGGGCTGGTGCGGGCTGGCGGCCACGCGACATGACGACGGCTCGAGCCCCCTTGCAGATCGCTGACAGCGCGGATGACCGCATTCGCTCTGGTTCTGCGGCGCAAACCTGCCGACGGGTTCGCTTCCCCAAACCGAAGCGCCGCGATCCCGTCTGGGACCGCGGCGCCGCTGAAGTTAATCTGTCGCTCGATCGGGTCAGAGCTTGTCGCGCTGCTCGGAGTCGGCGCGGAGCGCGATCACGCGCGACGCGGGAGGAATGCCGGGCTGCGCGGGGTCTTCACGCGTGAAGACGATGTCTCCGTCGCGGACTTTGTTCACGCGCCAGTTGATCTGGTAGTCGGTGCCGTTCGCTCCGCCGATGTGCACGATCTCGGGGCGGCCGACCCAGTCGCCTCGCTTGATGACCCAGCCCTTGCCGCTGGGATCGACGACCATCGCGCGCGGGTACTCACCGCCGGTGACGATCGCTACGAGCTTCAGCTCGTCGAGCGAGAACTGCGGGAGGATGACCTCCTTCTGCACGTGGGCGATCTTCTTCACCTCCGGCCCCATCACGGACACGTAGGTCCGGAACGGGTCGCGGTTGCGATCGCTCTCTGCGAAGTCGTTCTCCGCGAACTCCATCCGCGGCAGCGGCGGAGGGGTCGGAGCCGCTGCACCCGCGTCCGGGGCGGCGGCCACCGCCGGCGCTGCGGTGGAGCCGGTGGTCACGCCCTGGATGACCGTGTCCGGAGAGCACGCCGACGCGGCCAGCGCGAGCACGACGGCGCCGGAGGCGATGACGAACGGCTTCATCAGTGACCTCCCGCGGGCGCAGCCCCAGGCGTGGCGGGCGTGCCAGGAGCCCCGGCGGGCGCCGCTGCCTTCTTCAGCAAGTGGAACGTCGTCGCGAGGCACGTCGCCTTGAGCACCACGTCTTCGCCCTCGATCTTCGGATCGCCCAGCTCGAGGTTCTCCATGTTGATGATGCGGTCCTGCTTGCCGACCTCGTACACGAACTTCGCGATCTGGTGGAAGCGGCCGGTGATCTGGAGCTTCATCGGGACCTTGGCGTAGAAGGTCTGCGGGATCTCCTCCATCGGGGACCACGCCTTGAGGTCGATGCCGCTGATGTTCGACACGGACTGGAGCGCGGAGAGGAACGTCGCCGCCTCGGGCTCCGTGGGGAGCACCTTGTTCAGCTCGCGCTGCTTCTGCTGGCGCATCGCGAGCTCGTCGCGATCGGCGAAGTAGCTCGCTTGCGACTGCTTCACCTTCGAGAGCTCGGTCTCGAGCTCCGCGGTCCGCGAGCGTTCGCGATCGATGCGCGCGGCGACGTCCGTGTGGAGCAGCACGTAGTAGGCGACCCCGAGGAGGGTGCAGAAGAGCGCTCCGACGCCGATCTTTCCGGCGATGGGGAGGCGGTTAAGGCTGAGAGAAGCCATGTCAGTACCTCACCTTCGCGCTCATCTCGAACTTCACGAGCTCGAGCTTCGTCGTCGCGTCGACCGCCTTGCTCGCCGGCAGGAGCTTCACTTCGTAGAAGTAGTCGCTCAGCGTGAGGCGCCGCAGGAACTCGGAGACGTCCTCGCCGTCGCGCGCGAAGCCGGAGAGCTTCACGCTGCGGTCGGCCTCCTTGTAGCCCGAGAGCCAAAGCCGGCGCGTGTCCCAGCTTCCGTTCGGGACCGAGCTCGGATTGTCGCGCTTGAGCTGCTCGAGCTTGTCGCGATCGACCGTGGGGCCGCGACCAGGCGTCATGATGCGCGAGAGCTCGAGCATCGTCGCCGTGGGGCCGGTGCGCGCGGCCTGGAGCTTCTGGATCGCCTCTTCACGATCGCGAAGCTCCTTGAGCTGCGCCTTGATTGTGGCGTGCTGCGCGATCTCGCGCTTGATGTTGTCGATGTTCCCCGTCAGCTCCGTGTTGTGCTTCTGCACCTGCGTAAGCTGATCCTGCTTCGTCTTGTAGACGAACAGGAGGACGATGACCTCGAGGAGCACGGCGCCGAGGACGAACGCGAGCCAGACCTGGCTCTCGCCGCCGCCCGAGACTTCGGCCGGCGCGCCTGCTTCGCCACGACGGCGAAACTGCTTCTTTTGCGGCAGTAGATTGATGCGGATCATGACCGCCGCTCCTTGTCACAACGCAAGCTGAGCCCCAGCGCGACGACGAGCTGCGCCGCCCGCATGCGCATGTCCTGCTCGTTGACGTACTTCGGGTCGACGCCGAGCGTCGCCATCGGATCGAAGACCTGCACGGGGACGTGGGCGCGCTTCTCGATCGACTGACAGAGCGGCGCGAGGTACGCGCTCCCGCCGGAGACGAAGATGCGGCTGATCTCGGTCTCACCGCTCGTCGCGAGGTAGAAGTCGAGGCTTCGCTGGATCTCGCCGGCAAGGCCGTCGCACGCCGACTGGATGATCTGGTGCACTTCCTGCGGGACGATGTCCGTCGGTCCGCCGCCGCACTTGTAGGCCTCGGCCTGCTCGAACGGGACGTTGCACTGCTTCTGGATCTCTTCGGTGATCGAGTTGCCCGCATTCGTGATCTCGCGCGTGAAGGCGGAGACGCCGCGAGAAACGATGTTGAGCGAGGAGACCGCCGCGCCGACGTTGAGGAGGGCGATCGTGCCGTCCTCGGGGAGACCGTGCTGGTACTCGAAGATGTTCTGGATGGTGAAGGCGTTGATGTCGACGATGACGGGCTTGAGCTTCGCTTCGCGGACGATCGCGGCGTAGTCGTTGATCTCGTCCTTCTTCGCCGCGACGAGCAGGAGATCCATCTGCGCGGCCTCGGGGCGCCGCCGCAGGACCTCGTAGTCGATCGACATGACCTTGATGTCGAACGGGATGTGCTGCTCGGCCTCCCAGCCGATCTGTTCCTCCAGCTCCTCGTTGGTCATCATCGGCACCGTGATCTTCCTCACGATGACCGACTGACCGTAGACGCCGATGGCGACGTCCTTCTGGGAGATCTTCTGGTCGTGGAAGATCCGGAGCAGCGCCTCCACGACTGCGCTGGAGTTCATGACGTGACCGTCGATGATCGCCTGCGCAGGCAAGGGCGCGAACCCGTACCTCACGACCTGGAGCTTCTTTCGCGACTCTTTGAGCTGCACGACCTTGATCGCGCTTGCCCCGATATCGACGCCGACCAGGTTTTTGCCTTCGCCGAGCATGGTTCGCACAAAGTGTGACAGCCCGCGTAGGCAGCCGTCAAAAAGTCGGTGTTCGCTCGCGCTCATTTTGCGGAGGCGAGGACGTACAAGGGGGAACAGGTGCGACGGGCTTCATTAAGCGCTGCCGTCCGCGACCTCATCTGCCACGGAATCCTTCGCTCCTGTGAGGTCGCGGAGGTCCGGACGGTCCGCCGGAAACAGGCCGACCGAACGAGCCATCGTCATGAGGGTCGTCGACGTGAAGCACGACCGCGACGCTCGCAACATCGCGCATCGCGAGCTTCTCCGAGTTGCCCCGGACGAACAACCGACTCACGCGCCCGCCTCGGGTCGACGACGTATTCGGTCGCGCCCTCGACCCAGCGGATCGGCGGGTGCCCGGCGCCGACCTCGAATGCCCCCGCCGCCGTCGCATCCACACGCGCAGCGAAGACGACCGCTTCGAGCGCCTCACCGAAGCCTGCCCTCCCCGGCGAAGCCACCGAAAGCAGCGGGATTACCGGCACATGTGCAGCTCCCGGGTCGGCCCTTGTGCCGCAGCGGGGATGGAGTATGGAGGTTGGCTCATGATGCGGACAGGCCTCATCTCGATGGCGGCCCTCGGGGGTATCGTTCTCTGGTCTTCGACCGTCCGTGCGGACATCCAGCACACGATCGGCAAGGGCCACACGATCCAGGCGATCGCGAATCGCTACCGCGTCACGCCGAAGTCCATCATCGAGGCCAACCGCCTGAAGGACCCGAGGCGCCTCAAGATCGGCGACGTCCTCACCATCCCGGGCGTCAATCCGCCCAAGGACAAGGACGGCAAGGCGAAGGGCAAGGAAAAGGACGGCAAGGCGAAGGCCGGCAAGGACAAGGACGCCAAGGCCGAGGCGAAGAGCTTCGCCGCGAAGCCGAAGACGCCCGGCGTCATCCACGTGAAGCGCTTCGCCTCGACGGAGGAGGTCGACCTCCGCATCACCGACAAGAGGGGCAAGATCGCTGCAGCCACGCTCAAGTCGATGGAGAAGATGCTGCGCTTCCCGAGTGGGGCGAGCCACCCGGTCGAGCCGCGCCTCATCTCCCTCCTCGGGATCGTGTCGAACCACTTCGGCAGCCGGAAGATCGAGGTCGTCAGCGGCTTCCGCCCCTACACGCCGACGCAATACACGAAGCACTCGAACCACAATCACGGCAAGGCGATCGACTTCCGCGTGGTCGGTGTCCCGAACGAGGTCGTGCGCGATTTCTGCCGGACGTTGAAGAACGTCGGCTGCGGCTATTACCCGAACAGCATGTTCGTCCACATGGACGTGCGTGAGTCGTCGGCGTTCTGGATCGACTACTCCAAGCCGGGCGAGCCGCCTCGCTACAACGCTGCCAACGTCGACGCCGACGAGGGAACGAGCGACGTCCACGGCGACTCGCAGCCGAGCGCCAACACGGCGCCGCCCGAGACCACGCCCGAGCCGCCCCCCGGCTCGGAGACGCCGACGAACGAGAGCGACACGCCGCCGGCCACGAAGTCGTCCGACGACGAGTGAGACCGAGACCTACTGGAAAACGCGCGAGCTCGTCGAGAACGCCGGGCTCGCCCCGGCACGTGCGCTCTCGCTGAAGAGCATGACGTCTCGCTGACGAGCGCGCGCCCTGTCGCCGAACAGCGCGCGCTCTCGTCGACGAGCGCGGGGAGCTACTTCTTCTTCGGCGCCGGCGGCTCGACCGGATTGGTCGGCTCGAAGCGGAAGCCTCGCGGCATGAGCGGCTTGCCCATCGCGTAGAGCGTGGTGTCCTCATAACGCGAGCGCGGCGGCGTCTCGGTGCCGGCGCGGAAGATCGAGCCATGGCTGCCGGCGCCGCGATCGAGCAGGACCGCCGACGCGCAGCCCGCCTTCGCGAGCGCATCGACGACGGCGGCGAGCTCGGGGCCTCGTGCGACGAGCACACGTCCCGCCGGCGTGATCCCGAGCGCGACCGGCGGGCCGCCCTCTCCGCGTACGTGGTGGGTGGAGACGGGAGCGCCCTCGTCGAGCACGAGCGGGAGCTCGACGGCGTCGCCGGAAGGCGGCACCGCCGGCGCGTTCTTCGCCGGGACGATCGAGATCGCGCCGTCCTCGGAGACGAGGAGCACGCCGGCCTTTGCGTCGTTCGAGATCGGGATCGCGACCTGGCCGTCGATGGCGAGGCCACGATGACGCCTCGACTCCGACGTGCCGAGAGAGAGCGCGAAGAGAACGCGATGAGCATCGTCCTCGGAGAGCTCGGAGCCGCGCGGCGGGGTCTTCGGCGTTCGCGCCGGCTCGTCGTCGTCGCCACGCCGACGCTCGCGCGCGCGGTCCTTCTCGGGCCCCTTGGCGGACGGGTCCAGCTCCTTCGTCCCCGCACGCGCGCGGAACGAGGCGCGGCCAGGCTCGATGTCGAGCAGCTCGACATCGCCGGAACGGCCACGCCAGAGGCCAGCCATCCACGACGGCGCTGGCTGCGCTCCCGGATCGGGCTCCCACTCCACGCCCTCGAGCGCCACCTTGGGCCGCGGGTCGCGGAGCATCATGAAGAAGAAGTCCTTGGGCGCGTAGAGCAGATAGCGATCGGTGTCGATCTCCATCTCCTTCGTCAGGAGCTCGCTCTTGTACTGGCGTCCCTTGAACTCGGTGATGTTGGTGTACATGAACCCGGTGTGGTGAGGGTTCATGTCGAGGTGCATGCCGTAGACGCACCCGGCCATTCTCATCGCCTTGCCGAGGCTCGTCGCGCTCGTGTCGTCGCCCCACGCGTACATCATGTGGCCGGCGTTGGTGACGCAGATGCCGGAACGCTCCGTCTGCATGCTGGTGCCGGGAAGGACGAAGCCCCACTGCCAGCGATTGAGCGGATTGACCTTGTCGTTGTCGACGAGCGGGTCGAGGTTCTGGCGGAAGCTCAGGATGTCGCTCGTCGGGACGTCGTTGATCCCGCCGACGGTCGCGTTCTTCCCCCACGAGCCCATCCCGACGCGCCCGTCCTTCGTGAGGATCACGGTGGCGGCGCCGGGGATCGGCGGGAGCAGCACGCGCTTGTTCAGCATCATGCCGTAGTTGCCGTGCTCGGTCTTGAAGCCGCCGTTGAAGGCGGCGGCGACGCGCTGGTAGACCTGCGGGTCGCGCGGGATGCGTCCGGTGCCCGGCGAGCCGGTGAGCGGCTTCGGATCCTCGCTGCCCGCCTCCATCCCGACGTCGAGCTGGCGCATGTCCATCGCAACGAGGAGGACCTTTGCGTACGGGCGCTCCTCGTCCGGACGTACGAACGTCTCGTAGAAGGGGGACGGTGGCTCCTCGCCGTTCGCCGGAGCCGGGAGCTTCTTCACCCACGCCTGCTTCGGCGTGGTCCACTCGCCTTCGCCGGGCTCGGGCGTCTTCCACATCGAGCGGATCGCGGGCGGAGGCCAGTGACCGAGATCGAGCGACGCCTGCGACGTATCGAGGATCGCCGCGGGCACGTCCTCCTCCGGCTGCGTCGCGAGCGCGTCCTTGCTGCTCGTCACCCTGAAGAGCGTCTGCTTCACCGTGTCGCGAGTCGCGAACGCTTGCTCCTCGAGCCACGCGATCGGCGCCGGACCGATCCAGGAGACGGCACGCACCGTGTCGACCGCCCAGTGGACGAGGCGCTTCGGGAGATGCTTGCCGGCGTCGGCGCGCATCCCCGCAGGGGCGTCCTTGAGCTCGCCCTTCGCGAGGTCGAGGCTCGCGCGCCGAGTGGGATCGACCGTGCGCTCGTCGTCCGCGAGATCGATCGCGAGCGAGTCATCGGAGGCGATGAGCGCGAGGCCCACGCGATGCGCCGGCTGCTCGAGGGTGACGTCGACACGTCCGATGCCGGCGCCGGATCCCGTCCGCTGGATGTTGGTGACCCAGGCCATCGCCCGGTCGGCCACCTTCGTCGCCTGGCTCTGCGTCCCCTCGCCCGTCAGGTCGAGCGCGGTGATGGCTTGCTCCTTGCCGTACGACCACGTCGCGTAGGCGGCGCGGCCGCCGGACACGACGAGCGCGTGGTCGTCACCGAGCGGCGTCGACGTGAGGTTGTACGTGGCCGCGACGCCGAGCGGACGGCCCTCGGGGGACAGCCGCACTCGCGCGCGATAGACGTCGCGTGGGGAGCTCGGCTCCGCGCTCCCGAGGAAGAGGACGAAACGCCCGACGACGAGGTCGGCGATGATCCCGCGCGACGGCTCCCATCGGAGGTCCTTCGGCTCGACGACGGTGCCGCTCGCCTCCGACAGGAGCGAGGCCAGCTGACCCGGATCCTTCGCGATGTCCGCGTCGAGGAACGACGTCGCGAGCGCAAGCACAGCCACGACGCCGAGCAACGGGGCGCGCTTCTTGAGCCCAGCTGCAGAACGCGGCTCACCGACTCGCATCGAAGAAGGAGACACAGCTTGTTGAGAGGACGACGGCACGGAAGACTTTCGCTGGTGAGGGCTCGTGCCAATATCGGTTGGCGATGTCAAGCATCCGGCTTAAGAGTCGGGACCGAGTGACCGTTTAGGGTCGAGGACGGATCGACGACGGCATGGGGAGTTGGGTAGTGGCACTCCGCCTGCGCGGACCTTGCTTCGAGGGGTTTGGGGGATGCTGATTTTCGGCGGAGGGATGAGTACCGGGCCGTCCGCGGAAGCAGCGGCACGGGAAGCGACGGCGCAAGCACGTCGCAGCTTCGGTGAGACAACGCCGAAGCTCGCACTCGTGTTCGCATCGATGAGCTACGAGGACATCGCCAGCGCCGCGCGCGCCGTGCGCGAGGTCGCCGGCAGCGACGTCCAGATCGTCGGCGGCTCGTCGGGAGCATGCGTGCTCGGCCCGCAGGGCGTTGCCGCACACGGTGTCTCGGTGGTGTTGCTCGGCGGCGATGACCTCCTCGTGACGGCACGTGCGATTCGGGTCAACGGCCCCGAGCTCGTCGAGATCGTCCCTGCCACGCAGGAGATCGCACGCGCGGCAGACGAGGCCGCCAAGGACGGCTTCGAGCATCACGTCTGTCTCGTGTTCGCGCCTGCGATCGACGTGGACGGCGAGGCGCTCGTGGCCGCGATCCGCAAAGGAGCCGGGACGCGCGCCCAGCTCGCGGGCGGGCTCATCGGCAACGAGATGCTACCGGAGCGCCAGCAGGTCTTCTTCGGGGACGAGCTCCACGACGACAAGGTGATCGTCGTGGGCGTGTTCACCCGCAAGCCGGTGGGGATCGCAGGACGGCATGGGCTGCGTGCGGTCGGTCCGATCCGCACCGTCACGCGCGCAGACGGCCCCGTCCTCTACGAGCTCGATCGACGGCCCGCGGCGGCGGTGTGGCTCGAAGATGCGCGACGCGCCGGAGCGACGCCGCCGAAGGAGGCGAGCGACGTCGCCCCCTTCCTCGCCTATCACTACCAGCTCGGGATGGCCGACTCGCCGAACAGCGAGACGCAGGGCGCCGAGCTGGTCGTGCGCGCCCCGTACAGGATCCAGAGCGACGGAAGCGTGACGCTCTCCGGATCGATCGGCGAAGGACGCCGCGTGCGGGTCATGAATGCGAGCCGCAAGGACCTCCTCCGCGCGTCGACGAGCGCCGCCGCCGACGCCGTCATGCGCGCTGGCGGCCACGTCGCCGGCGCGCTCGTCCTCGCCTGCTCGGCTCGCTTCGTCGCCCTCGGCGACGAGTTCACCGAGGAGACCGCGCTCATCCACCACCGCGTCGCTGCGCCGATCGGCGGGGCATGCGTCTACGGCGAGATCGCCAAGAGCGAGCGCGACGTCGACGCGTTTTTCAACACCACCGTGGTCGTCGTCGCGTTCGGCGCCTGACGCGGTCAGCCGTTCGGCACGAGCGCGGCCATGTCGGCCGGAAGCTCGGACGTGACGTCGAACGCGAGATCCGCGTTCCCGCCACCGTCGTACGCGACACGCGACGCGTGGAGCGCGTGGCGATCGAGCGCGCGGGCGCCGCTCGACTCCTCTCCGTAGAGCGCATCGCCGGCGAGTGGATGCTCGATCGAGGCAAAGTGCGCTCGAATCTGGTGGCGCACGGCGCGCGGGGCGGTCGCGCGCACGAGCGCCCACTCGCCGGAGCGGCGCACGACGCTGAAGCGCGTGAGCGCAGGCCGCGGCGCGTAGCGCATGACGTCGCGCGGGTGGATGCACGGATACACCCGCTTCTTGTCCTTCGGGTGATTGGCGATCGGATGCTCGATCGTCCCTTCGTCGGGCAACCCGTCCGATTTGCAGACGAGGAGATACTCCTTCGAGATGCGTTCGTTCTGGAGCGCATCTCGAAGCTCCTCGAACGCCTCCGCGGTCCGGGCAACGACCACGAGGCCCGAGGTGTCCGTGTCGAGGCGGTGCACCACGCCCGGCTCGCGCGGGGAGTACCCGACGCCGGCGAGCTCGGGGAAGCGCGCAACGAGGGCGTTCGCCAGCGTGCCGGTCTCGCCGTCGCGCTGCGGGACGGTGGGCTGCTTCGCAGGCTTGTCGGCGACGAGCACGCCCGCGCTCTCGTGGCGGATCGTCAGCGGGGCGTCCGGCTCGGCGACGGCGCCGCCCTCGGCCGACTTCACGGATGTTTCGTCGAGCGAGATGACATCCCCCGCCTTCACGACGCCGCCCTTGGCGAGCACGCGCCCGTTCACGCGCACCTCACCGCCCTCGACCGCGCGCTTCACCCGCGCGCGCGACGCGCCCGCGACGAGCGCGACGATCGCCTTGTCGAGACGCTCGCCTCCCAGATCCTCCGTGACCGTGACTTCGACCTTCGCCATCGAGACGGGAGCTTAGTCGACCCGCCGGCCCGACGAAGCGGCAAACGCCACCCGCATCGCTTCCATGTCCTGCCAGCGCTCTTTCCTGTCGAACGCAAGCGCACGGTCGACGACCGCGGCGACCCCGCCGTCGAGGCGGGGGGCGACCGAGGCGACCGAACGCGCCGGGCGCGTCGCCGCGGCGAGCAGGCGCTGGTGGGCATCTCTTCCGAGGTGGACGTACTCGCCGGAGAGCACCGTGAAGAGGGTCGCGCCGACCGACCACACGTCCGACCTCGCGTCGATGCTCCCGCGCTCGCCCCGCGCCTGCTCCGGCGACATGAACGAAGGGCTGCCGATCACGAGGCCCTCGACGCTGAGCGTACGTGAGCCGCCCTCGGTACCTTCGATGCGGGCGGTGCCGAAATCGAGGAGCTTGAGCTCGTCCGAGCGCGTGAGGAAGACGTTCTGTGGCTTCAGGTCTCGATGGACGATTCCAGCCTCGTGGACGGCGGCGAGCGCATGCATGAGCTCGTTCGCGATCGGCACGACCTCCTCGAGCGAGAGCTTCCCACCCGCGCGGAGCCGGCGCTCCTCGAGCGTCTCGCCCTCGAGGAGGTCCAGGACGAGGTACACCGAGCCGTCGCTCTTGCCGTCGGCGTACACGTGCACGATCGAGCGATGGCGCACGGCGCTCGAGACGTACGCCTCCCGGAGGAAGCGCTGAACCACGGTCTCGTTGGCGCACAGGGCCGCGTTCAGGATCTTGATCGCGCGCCGGGCGCCCGACCGGTCCGTCGCCTCGTACACGGCAGACGTCGAGCCCCAGCCGAGGAGCCGCTCGAGCCTCCACGTGCCTCCGATGATCGAGCCCACCCGCTCGTCGTGTTTCGTCCGGCCTTGCGTCATGGGCGGATCAGGTCGATCGAGCGAGCTTACCCCAGCGGGCGTCACCCCGCGCCGGGCATTCGCCCTCCCGCGCCGGGCATTCGCGCCCTCTTGCACCCGGCATTCGCGCCCTCTTGCACCGGCATTCGCGCCCTCCCGCACCCGGCATTCGCCTGGGCCGGCCGAGTGCGGTAAGCACGAGAGACGGATCCGTGGCGACCTGCATCCAGTGCAACCACAGCCTCGCGGAGGGAGCCGCTGTCTGCCCCTCGTGTCGGAGCCTCCAGCCCGCGCGCTCTTCGGCGCGAGGCCAGCTCGCGCCGGGCCTGCAGATCGACCGCGGCTACGGGCGGATCGTGGTCGACGCGAAGCTCGGATCGGGCGCGATGGGGACCGTCTACCGCGCCTGGCTCTTCTATGATCCGAAGGGCCCCAAGGGGCACGAGAAGCCGCTTCCGCTCGCACTGAAACAGCTCAACCCCCGGGCGATGGTCCAGCCCGAGATCCGCGCCTTCTTCCAGAACGAGGCCGAAGCGCTCCGGCTCCTCGAGCACCCCAACGTGGTCCGCTTCCACGAGCTCTTCACGTGGACTCCGACGCTGCCCGGGGGCTCGGACGCCGAGCCGCTCGTGTCGACTCCTTCGATGCCGAGGTCTTCGGGGCCTGCCGTGCCGCCCATCCTCGCGATGGAGCTCGTCGACGGTGACACGCTCGAGGATGTCATCGCGCGCAACGTCGCGCGGGCGCGGCTCGCGGGGCCGGGAGCATTCCCGGGCCTCCGTCCGGACCGGGCCTGGTACTACCTCCAGCAAGTACTCGGCGCGCTCGCCGCAGGCCACGCGCTCGGCATCGTCCATCGGGACGTGAAGCCGTCGAACATCCTCATCCGCCGCGACGGCATCGTGAAGATGACCGACTACGGCATCGCCCACCTCGTTCGGCCGATGCACGGAGGGAGGCCGCCGTCGCCCCAGGAGCTGGCGCCAGGAACGGGCGCGTACATGTCTCCGGAGCAGGTGCTCGGGCGCCCACTCGACGGCCGGAGCGACTTGTATTCTGCAGGCATCGTCCTCTACGAGACGATCGCCGGCCGCCCACCGTTCCTCCCCAGCGAGAAGAGCGAGTTCGCCCTCCGCATGGACCAGGTCGAGACACCGCCGCCGTCGATCCGCCTGTTCGTCCCGCAAGCGACCCTTGCCGTCGAGCACGTGTTCATGCGCGCGCTCGCCAAGGATCCCGCGCACCGCTTCGGGAGCGCGATCGAGATGGGCGAGGCGTTCCGCACCGCGTTCGGCATCCCGACCACGCCCGAGTGGCGCGCCCTCGGCGAGTTCGCGTACGTCGCGAAGCGCGGCCCCGCCGAGGAGCCGGAGCGAGCGCAGAAGCTGGCGACGCTCCGACAGATCGTGGCCCAGGCGTTCCGCACACAGCCGATGCCGGCGCGCCCGCAGGGACAGCAGCGGCGCTGATCGCGATCGTGCGCTGCAGAGCCGGCGCCACCGTCGAGCGAGGCGCGAGCCGTCCATCGCCCCGTCGACCAGCGTCGATCTGCCATGCCCAGCCTCCGGACTCCGGCGGACCGAGCAACCGTGCATGGCTCGCGGCGTGCACGCGCCGAGCTCCACCTCGGCGGTGAGCGAGGACACGCGCTCCGAGGTAAGAAGTGCCTAGCGAGCATGTCACCTACGGACGCGCTCGAGAGCTGTCCAGAGATACTGGACAGCTCTCGAGCATCATCCTCCCTTCGAGGGGTTTCACCCCTCGAGCTCCCCGAATCGTCCAATCCTTGGACGGCTCTTTAGTCCGTGCACGAGGCGAACATGACGATTCCGACCGAGCCGATCGGCAGCATTCCTCGCCCGCGACACTTGATCGACGCTGTCGTCCGGAGCCACGGCGACATCGACGCTCCCGAGCTCGATCCGATCTTCGAAGACGCCATTCGCGACACGATCACGCGCTTCGAAGCGACAGGATCCCCCGTCATCACCGACGGCGAGCAGCGCAAGTATCACGGTGCGTGGGACTACTGCGTGCACGGGCTACCGAACGTCGTGCCCGACGGCTTCAAGGTTCCGTGCACGGCGGGTCTCATGCAACGAATGCCGCGGCTGATCGAGGCGCCGTTCCGATACGCACACCACGCCGACCACGATCTCGAAGTCGCGAAACGCTACGCGAGAGCTCCGCTGAAGCAGACCGTGATCTCGCCCTGTGCGCTGAGCCTTCTCTACCCCGTGGACGGGATCGCCGGCTATTCACGTGAGCAGTTCATCGACGACCTGCTCGCCGAGCACGTCGGAGAGGTCCGCCGCTGCCTCCAGAAAGGCGCGCACTCGGTCCAGGTCGACTTCACGGAAGGTCGCCTCGCGATCGAGCTCGACCCCACCGGAACACTGCTCGCGAGCTTCCTCGTCCTCACCAACCTCGCGCTGGCGCGGTTCTCGACGGAAGAGCGCAAGCAGCTCGGCGTCCACAACTGCTCCGGCAGAGGTCCGAGCTCGCCCCACCGGACGGACCTCTACTGCGGGGTGCTCCTCCCGAGCGTCCTCCAGCTCGACCTGACGAACTTCTACGTCTCGCTTGCGGACGAGACGGACAGGAAGCGCGTCCTCAGAGTGCTTCGTGACAACCTCAAGCCGGGACAGCGCCTCTTCGTCGGCGTCGTGTCGGCGCTCGATCCTCGCATCGAGACTCCCGAGGAGGTCTGTGCTCGCGTCCTCGAGGCCGCCGAGTACATCCCGGTGGAGCAGCTCGGTACGACGGACGACTGCGGCTTCTCGCCGTCGACCGACGATGCATCGACCACCCGCGACATCACGTTCGCGAAGATCGCCGCCCGGGTACGTGGCACGGAGCTCGCTGCTCGGACCCTGCGGGCAAGCTGATGGCCTCGGACGACGAAGAGAAGGCTCTGCAGTCAGCCGTATTGCAGAACGTCCAGAGCATCCTGCGCGCGCGTCGACGCGCCGAGCGGGATCTGCTCCATGTGAAGGAAGCGCTCGAGGAGGAGACGCGCATCCTCGAGCTGCTCAACACGACCGGGGCGATGCTCGCCTCGAAGCTGGAGCTCCAGGTCGTCATCCAGGCGGTGACCGACGCCGCCACGCAGCTCAGCGGCGCCGAGTTCGGCGCGTTCTTCTACACGGCACGCGGTCCCGAGGCGGGCGTCTTCCCGCTCTACACGCTCTCGGGTGCCCCACGTGAGGCCTTCGAGGGCCTTGGTCATCCGGCCGAGACGCCCCTCTTCGCCCCGACATTCAACGGCGAGCGCACCATCCGACTCGCGGACGTCCGCGCGGATCCGCGTTATGGACGGAAAGGCCCCCACTACGGGATGCCGCCCGGACACCTGCCCGTGCGCAGCTACCTCGCGGTGCCGGTCGTGGCGCGCTCGGGCGAGGTGCTCGGGGCGCTCCTCTTCGGTCACCGCGAGTGCGGGGTCTTCACCGAGCGCTCGGAGCGATTGATCGTGGGCATCGCCGCACAAGCCGCGATCGCGATCGACAACGCGCGCCTGTACGAGCAGGCCAAGCAGGCTGCCGAGGAGCGCGCCCGCCTGCTGGAGGCCGAGCGCGTCACGTGCACCGAGCTCGAGCGCGTGAGCCGGCTCAAGGACGAGTTCCTTGCGACGCTGTCGCACGAGCTTCGCACTCCGCTCAACGCGGTCCTGGGGTGGTCCGAGCTCCTGCTCTCGCGGACGACCGTCGACGCCGACACGCGCCGCGGCCTCGAGACGATCGCTCGCAACGCGCGCTCTCAGACGCAGCTCATCGAAGACCTGCTCGACATGAACCGCATCGTCTCGGGCAAGATCCGGCTCGACGTTCAGCCCGTCGAGCTCGTTCCGATCATCGAGGCCGCGCTCGAATCCATGGGGCCGTCCGCGGCCGCCAAATCGATCGCGATCAAGAAGACGATGGCTCCGGACGCCAGCCCCATGATCGGCGATCCGAATCGCCTCCAGCAGATCGTCTGGAACCTCCTCAGCAACGCGGTGAAGTTCACACCGAAGGGCGGCTCGATCGACGTGACGTTGAGGCGTGTGGGCTCGCACGTGGAGATCTCCATCCAGGACACTGGGATGGGCATCGCTCCCGAGTTCTTGCCACACCTCTTCGAGCGCTTTCGCCAGGCCGACTCGTCGCTGACGCGACGGTTCGGGGGCCTCGGGATCGGCTTGTCGATCGTGAAGCACCTCGTCGAGCTCCATGGCGGCAGCATCACGGCCGAGAGTCGCGGCTCGGGGAAAGGCGCGACGTTCGTGGTCAGCCTTCCTCTGCGCGCCGTCCGCGAGGTCGACGGTCCAGGTGAGCCTTCGCCCGCCAACCACGGCCCCGAGCGACGAGCACCGGACGTCTCACTCCAGGGCATCAAGGTGCTCGTGGTCGACGACGAGCACGACGCACTGGACCTCCTGAAGGTCGTTCTCACCGGTGCGTCGGCGGAGGTGGTGATCGCCTCCTCCGCCGACGAGGGCGTCGCTCTCCTGAAGGACTCGCACCCGGACGTGATCGTCAGCGACATCGGGATGCCCGATCGTGACGGCTACGAGTTCATCCGGCAGGTACGTGGTCTGACCTCCGCCGGCGGCGGCAAGACCCCGGCGATCGCGCTGACGGCATTCGCCCGCTCGGAGGACCGGACGAGAGCGATGCTCGCGGGGTACCAGGTCCACGTGTCGAAGCCGATCGAGCCGCGCGAGCTGGTCGCGACGGTGAAGAGCCTCGCGGAGAGCCGCGTCGATCGCGGCGGCTGACGGCTCAGCGCGGCGAAGGCAACACCCACGGCGTCCCGCCGAAGCGCACGGGCTCGGCGGCGAGATCGACGGTCGGATCGACGAGGCGTACCGGCGGCCGGCCGTTGAGCGTCACGACGACGTCGGCGGTCACGCGCGGGCGCGGCTCTCCGCGCTGCTCGGCGTCGTCGGCGATCATCCGGGCGAAGGCGCGGATCATGTCGGGCTGGGTCGACATCATCTTCACCTGGAACGGCGTGAGGAACGCGCGGGCGCGGACCTCGCGCGACGCCCCCGTCCGCGGATCGGTCGCGGTGAGCTCCGCCGAGCCGGCCTTCTCGATCAGCATCACCCGCCAGGAGAACCGGTAACCGTCCTCCGTCCAGAGGACGTCGCCGGGGTAGAGGTGACTGCGCAGCGGATAGAGTACGTGGAAGACGGCCCACACGAGGGCGAGCGCGAAGGACCACCTCGGCATCCGCGCCGGACGCGCCGCGCGCTCCTCGTCGGCGGAGCCGATCCAGTGGGCCGGGAGGAGACGCCGCGGCCATGACGGCTCGAAGAAGACGAGCGTGAGCGCGATCATCACCCACGGGAACATCCCGATCTGGAAGAGGCGAGCGGTGACCACGTGGAAGAACACGACGCACGCGTAGCCGAACGGGCGCGTACGGCGTGACGGGAGGAGGAACGCGATCGAGAGGTCGAACGCGGCGCCGACCCAGCTCATCACGTACGCGGTCTCGGGCCATCGGAGGATCGGTCCGAGCAGCGGGAAGTCGCCGTTCGCTGCGAGCCAGATCCGGAGCGGCATCGCGTGGAGGAGCCAGTCGGTCTCGAGCTTCCCCACGCCGCCGTAGAAATAGACGAGCCCGATCTGGAAGCGGACGAGCCAGAGCACCCACGCGGGAACGCTCGCGGAAACATCCGAACGCCGGCGATCGATCGAGAGCGCCGTACCGAGCGGCAGCACCGTCGCGAGCCCGAGCAGGAGGCTCACCAGGTAGTAGTGATTGAGGTAGTTCGTCTTGTCGCACGCGTGCGCGTACGTGAAGAGCAGGCACGCGAGGCCCGCGCTCATGCGCGTGCGGAAGCCCACGGCGAGGCTCGCGGATGCTACCGCGAGCGCTGCGTAGACGAAGTACATCCCCTGCCCCGGCAGCGGCCGGACGAGCTCGAGCCCCTCGTAGGCGAAGAAGTGCGTCGGGACGACGAACGCGTCGTGGATCCCGCCCTTCGCCCAGAAGCGGACGACAGCGGCGACGACGAGCGCGCCGAGCAGAAAGCGAAATACGCCGAGCGACGCCGCGTCGACCGGTGCCCACGCACGCGCAACGAAGCGCTTCGAGAACGACGGGGCCTCGTCCAGAGCGGCCGGCGCGAGCGACGGGGCCGCCGCGGCCATTCAGTCTCCGTCCGTGACGTTGAACCCGACGCTCGTGCCGAGCGCGCCCGCGACCTCACTCGTGAGGCACCGCTTCACCTCCCGAACGGCGGCGTGCGCGGCGACGACGGAATCGCGTCGCTCGACGACGGCGGTACGGAGCGGACCGGGGATCGCGCGCACCGCCTCCTTCGCCTTGGCGAGATCGGAGCGCATGCGCGTGTCGGTGCTCGGGCTGCGCTCGGCGACGGCGTCGGCGAGCGGCAACCCGGCGGCGTCGCCTCGACGGCCGAAGTACACCATCTCGATCCCGTCGAGGACGGCGAGGATGTCCTCGATCGAGGCGTCGCTCCGCGGTGACTCGATGAGCGCGGGAGCGGGCACCGCAGGGGTCTTGTCGATGCCGAGGGGCTTGGCGAGACGGACGGCGATGAGCACCTCGGCGGCAGCGATGAGCGCGTTCACCACGGCATCCACGCCCTGACGCTCCGACGTGTAGACGGAGCTGCCTCGCCCGGCGCGAGCAAGCTGATCGCCGTATGCGGTCGGCCCCTGCGTCCAGGCCGCGAGCACCGCGTCGATCTTCGTCCGGAGATCGCTGGCGAGGAGCTTCGCGAGGGCACCGCGCCGGCGCTCGTTCGTCTGGAAGGCCTCGAGGATCGTGGCGTCGTCCTTCGACGGATCGAAGAGCAACACCTCGAGCCCGCCGAAGCCGCGCTGGTTCGCGCCCAGCTTCGCGACGTCTTCGGCGACGAGCGGCGCCGTACCGGCGACGAGCGCCTCGACCTTCGCGACGTCGGCGGCGGAGTCGATCACACCGCCGGTGAGCGCGAGGTCGTCGGCCGGACCGAAGAGGAAGCCGTCGGTCACCTTCCACGCAGCGCGAGCCTTCTTCCACGCAGCACGCGCAGCCGAGAGCGACTCGGCGGAGGGAGCGTCCGAGAGCGGTGCAACCGCTTCGTCGAGCGCCTTCGCCTGGAGCGCCGCCTCCGTGTATGCCGGCACGATCACGACCGCTACGATCTCAGCGAGGATCTTTCCGCGATCGGGCGGGTCGACTCCCTCGCGACGGCACGCAGCGACGGCGCCCGATCCGAGCCCGAGCGCACCGAAGGCCGAGACGAGCGAGGCGAACGAGATCAAAGCATCACGACGACCGAGCATGCGGGACATCAGAGGGACTCCAAGAAGGCGATGAGCGCATCGCGATCGGCCTTCGGCATCGCGACGAAGAGCTCGCGCGATCGCGCGGCCTCTCCGCCGTGCCAGAGGATGGCCTCGGCGAACCCGCGCGCCCTGCCGTCGTGCAAGAAGTAGGAGTGGCGGTTCACCTTTTGGACGAGACCGATACCCCAGAGCGGAGGCGTCCGCCACTCGGTGCCGGACGCCTCGAAGTCGGGTCGACCGTCGGCGAGCTCCGGCCCCATGTCGTGCAGGAGCAGATCGGTGAACGGGTGGATGAGCTGTCGCGAGAGCTCCGGGAACTCGGCAACGGTCCCGGTCTCGAGCGTCGGGACATGGCAGCCCGCGCAGCGCGCGGTCTCGAAGAGCCTGCGGCCACGGCGGACTTCGGGCGCCTCGACGTTGCGCCGTCCCGGAACCGCGAGCGTCTGCGTGTAGTAGGTGACCTGGTCGAAGAGGACGTCGCGCAGCTGCGGCGTCGGTCCCGTCGGCGCTGCGAGGCACTTCTCCTGGCTCGGCGTGCACGCCTCGTCCGGGAACATCTGCGACGTGATCCCCATGTCGCCGGCGAACGCCGCGGCGTTCTGCTGGCGGAGGTTCGGCTGGTTCGCCTTCCACCCGAAGCGCCCGAGCACGTGCGTGCGCCGCTCGACGTCCCAGACGCGATTCGGACGTCCCGAGATCCCGTCTCCATCGCGGTCGTCGGGGTCGGCGAGACCGAGGATCGTCTCCTCCGGCACCGCCTCGAGCAGCCCGAGGCCTACGAGGAAGGGCGCGGTGCGAGGCGAGAGCTGCACCTCGGGGTGGAGCGGGCCGTAGCCGAGCTTTTCGATCGTGTACGAAGGCCGCCGGAGCGAGTACGACGTGCCGTCGGCGAACTGACCGGGCACCTCGACGTACGCGATGCGGGTGAGGCCCTCGGCGGGGACACCGAGGATCCCGTTCTCCTGGAGCTGGTCGCCGTACGCCGGCTCGGGCATCGGCCCGCCCTCCGCTGTGCGACCAGGCACACTGAGACGCACGAGCATCGAGAGCAGCGCCTCGTTCGGCTCCTCCGGCGGACGCCCGCGCCCGTCCTTGAAGTGGCAGGCCGAGCAGTTCGCCGCGTTGAAGAGCGGGCCGAGGCCGTCGAAGTCCGCGACCGACGCCGGCGCCGTCACCCAGCCCCGATTGAAGATCGCGTTGCCGAGGAAGAAGTCGTCGCGACGGCTGCCGTGCAGGTTCGCGAGCGGCCGCGCGAACGCGTCTCGGGTCGTATCGAAGACGGTCGCATCGCCGCCGGAGCGGGCATCGTCGATCGGCAGCACGTCGGTATCGGGATCGACGCAGGCTGCTCCGAGCGCGGCAGTGAGCACGACGGCGAAGAGAGCGAGCCCCCCCGGGCGGAGCGCACACCCCGCACGACGACCCCTTGCGTTCTTCTGCGCTTCCACGTGCTCTTCCGCCTCTCTCTGCCGCCTGCGCCGTTCGATATCACGTGCCGCCACGAGGGCGACGCCGCTCAGAGCGTCTCGCTCGGCTCCTCGAGCTTGAACTCGACGCCGAGCTTCTGACCGATCTGGATGATCGTCGGAGCGGTCTTCCTGATCGCCTGGATCGCCTTGAGCACGTTGTCTCGCTCGGGCGTCCCGTCCGCGGCGTCGATCGCGAAGTCGAAGGGCACCGCCTGCAGCGCATTCACCGCCGCGAGCGCCGCATCGAGCTCGCTCTTCATCTGCGCGTCGAGCGCCGGGTCGACGGCCTTGACGAGCTCGTCGAGGCCGGGGCCGTCCGTGGAGCCGTACTTTCCGAGGTAGACGTTCTGGATCCCGACGAAGTTGCCGAGGATGTCCGCGTTCGTCGTGTCGCTGAAACAGGAGTGCTCGTCCTCCTGTCCGCGGTTCTTGTAGGCGACGGTCATGCGCTCGCCGGAGAGCTCGGCGTTTGCCATCGAGCCCATCCCCGTGAGCATCTTCGTCACGGCATCCTTCGGATCGGCGACGAACGTCTTGGCGTAGTTGTCCTTGCCGGGCTCCCAGGCGGCGGCGACCTGCTCGAGGTCCTCGACGAGGATCTCGGCCACGAGCTTCAGATACTGCCCACGGCGCTCCTGGTTCTTCGCGGTGCCGCCGCTCGTGACGTAGTCGGTGAAGGGGCGCTGGCCGGCGGTCTTCAGCTTCGGGTCCTCGTCGTCCTGGCCCCAGAGCAGGAACTCGATCGCGTGGTAGCCGGTCGAGATGTTCTTCTCGCCGCCCTTCTCGTTCTCACCGCGAATCACGTCCTTCGTGAGGTCCGCGACGAGCTCGGGGTGATTGATGATGCCGGCGTCCTCGTCGTCGCGCGTGTAGTCGATGAAGTTCTCGTCGAGCGGCCACGCGTTGATCGCACCTTCGGGCCCGGTCTCCTCGTCGTCGATCGGCCCGCCGTAGAAGCGGTAGACCTCGCTCGGGCCGTACGGGAGCCGCGCCGCGACCCAGGCGTCCTTTGCCGCCTGCTGCGTCGCCGCCGAGGGGGTGGCAACGAACGCATCGACCGCCGTCTTCAGCGCGCGCGCCTTGTCGAGGATCTCGGAGTAGTTCGCGTGGACGTTCTTCGCGTACTGCTCCGCGACGGGGGACGCATTCGCGAGGGGGTCGGCCTTGGTACCGGTCCCGCCCTCATTGGTGTCGTCGCTGCACGCTCCGAGGAGGACGAGCGAGAGGACCGAGACCGAAAGCGTCGAGCGGAAGAGAGTGCGGGACATTCAAAGACTCCTTTGAGGACTGGCCATATAGCAGATGAAAGTCATTTTCAACAATCGCCCGCCGGCACGGGGCGTGTCTCCGACGACGCGTTGCGGGTGAGGTGAGACGAGGCGACGAAACGAACGATCACGACGGGCTCGTCTCCGAGCCGGCAGCCGCGACGAGCCGGTCGACGAGGTGGTGCCGTATCCAGGTCACCGCCTCGGCGCTCGGAAGCGTCACGTCATGCTCGCTCCGCAGCACGGCCGAGAGCTCCTGGTACGTCGCGCACCGCGCCTTCCATCCACGCGATGGGAACGCCTCGAACTTCCCGGCGGTGAGCCGTGACGGTGTGAGGATCGAGATCTGCGCGATCGGGTGCCAGAGCTGCACGTGCCAGAGCCCGCGCGGCACGAAGAACTCGAAGGCGCTGCCCGTAGAGACACGGACCTCCCATCCTCCGAGAAGGATCACGGCCTCGCGATCGCACGGATCGTGGGGCACCGGCGGTCGCGAGGGAGCGGGCGGATCGGCGAGCGGAGCGAGCATCACGGCTTGACAGGACCTCCTCCCTCCTGTCTTATTGAAAACGACTTTCAATATCAAGAGAGGTTCGTCATGAATGACTCCTGCCGCCCGCAGAAAGCGCTGCTCGCCGAAGGTCCCTTCTGCAAGGTCGAGGCTTGCGACTGCGGGACGATGCACGTCTCCCTCGGTCCGATCACGCTTCGACTGCGCGCCGACGTCGTCGAGAGCATCTGGGGCACGCTCGGTGAAGCGCTCGTGCGGTTCGGACGTGCGTCGCGACGGCGGAGCCAGCTCGAGCGGGAGCGCCTCTCGTGACGCTCCGGCGGCGTGGCTCGCGCCGCTTGCGCGTCGGGCCCCTCGACGGCGGATCGTGAGCGAGGCGGCGTGATGAAGCGCGGCGGGCGATCCAGAGCGTGGCTCGAGGTCCACGATCGACGGCGGCTCGGAGAGCGTCGCAGCTCGAGCGCACGCACGACGCGTTCGCACGAGCGCCCGCCCGCGCCACGCACCCAACGACGTTCGGGGACGTTCATCGTCCCCGTGCACGCGCTGGATGGGCCGAGGCGCGCCGGGCCGTCGGAGGAGATCCTGCTGGTGAGCGCAGGGGGGATCGGGCTCGTCGTGTTCCCGCTCGCGGGCGCCGCACTCCTCGGGCACGTCCTCCCGCCGCTCGGCTTCCTGGTCCTCGCGACGATCGCAGCGGCGCTCGTCTTCGGCTCCGTCACGAGGCTCGAACCGCCGGCGGCCTGATCGCAGGCCCCCCACGACGAACGCACCTGGGGCCCGACCGCGCCGGCGGCCTGGAAGTCCGCGGGTCGACAGCAATCGCAGCTGCACTCTTGACCCGAAATTGACTTTCAATATCATGGCTAAACGTGGTCCATCCCCTCCAAGAGCTCGCGCACGATCACCGAGAGCTGAGCGGCCTGCTCCTCGCGGTGCGTGATGCGCTCGCGCGTATCGAACGAGGTCAATCGAAGCTCGATGACGAGCTCCACGAGATCCGCGACGGCATCGAGGTGTTCCGCGAGGCACTGCTCGAACACTTCGCCCGTGAGCAGGAGGGGCTATTGCCCTTCGTGCTCACGCGGCTCCCGAACGTCGACAAGCGGGTCGATCAGCTCATCACGGAGCACGATCACATCGCAGAGGTCCTCACCACGCTCGTGAAGGCGCTCGGCGGCGTCGACGCCGGCGGGGAGCTGACGACCTTTCGCGCAGCGCTCGCTCGCTTCGAGGAGCTCTACGCGTCGCACTCGAAAGCCGAGCTCGCCTTCCTCGCGGAGGTCGCCGACGCGCTCACGACCGATCCGGCCGCGACCGAACAGCTCCGCGCGCTCCTCGACGAGCCCTGAGCCAACGTCATCCCGAGCGCTTCGCCCGGACGTGCAGGCTTCGACGATCCCGAGAGCGCCGCGTGCTCGCCGTGAGCCGGAGCCCGCCGCGAGCCGCAGCCCGCCGTGAGCACGCGCCTCACTGATTCGGGAGCTTCCCCTTCAGCTGGCGCACCTCGTTCTGCGCCTCACGGTGGTGCGGGTTCGCCGAGAGCAGCTCGTTGAAGTCGTTGAGGGCCTCGAGGAGACGGTTCGTCCGGACGAGGAGCTTGCCACGATAGAAGAGCGCCTTCTCGTTCGAGGGATCCTCGATGAGGACCTTCGACATCGTGCGGATCGCCTCGTCCACCGCCACGCCCGCGCCGCCGAGCGCGCGGATCCACGCGTGCAGCGTCATGTAGTCAGCCTGCGTCGGGTCGGCCGCGATGGCCTTCTTGACGTGCTCCTCCGCGGCCGCGAGGTCGTTGCGCTGGAGGGCGCCTTCGGCGAGCCGGAAGCTCGACATCGCCTCGAGCGCAGCCTCGGCGTCGGCGAGCCCGTCATCGCCGATCTCGATCGCGCTCCCCTTCGAGATGACCGCGCCGATGTCGACCGGCATGCGCTTGCCGGTCACGTCGTCCGAGAAATCGTCGTCCGCGGCGGGCGCAGGCGCCATGCCCTTCACGGTGGTCGCGACCGTCGATGCCGCCGATGCGGCGCCCGTTGCCTTGCCAGCGAACGGCCTGGGATCGCTCGGCGGCATGGCGAACGGCGGGTTCGGAGCCGTCTTCAGCGGGTCGGCCCCGGTGACGCTCGACTTCGCGCCCGGCGGCATCGGCGCGTTCGTCCTTGCGCCCGGCGGAAGCACGGGCGGCGTCGGACGCGCGTTGCTCGAGGGCACCGGCGCCTTCGGCGGAGGCGGGCGCGCGATGTTGCCACCGACCGGCGGAGGCTTCGGCACTCGCTTGCCCATGAGCTCCTGGAGCGAGGGCGCCGGACGCGCGATCGTCTTGGCGTCGTCCGGCGGAACCGACGCGCGCGACACGGGCACGCGCGACACGGGCACTGGTGAGGCATCGGCCGGCGGAACCGCCCCGCCGATCCCGGGTTGCCGTGACGACGCCGGCGGTCCGCGGAGCTCGGAAGGAGCGCCCGCGTGGAGCCCGACCATGGTCGCCTTCTTCGTCGAGATCGGGCGGATCTGCGGTGCGACTGGACGCGCGCCTCCGGGCGGCCCTGCCGGTCGGGCCACAGGAGTGGGCGCTCGGCTCGAGCTCGGCGGAGCAGCAGCTCGCATCGGCGCAGAGGATGCCCCGATCTTGCCGGGCGCGCTCGACATCGGACCGCGCGGCGTCTCGGGCGGCGGAAGCGTCCCCGCGGCCACCGGCTTCGCCGCCGGCGGCGGGATCGATGCCGCCGCCAGCCGCGCGCCCGATGACATCGGCGCCGGCGACGAAGGGCCACTCGACGGATACCCCGCCGGCGCCTTCGAACCAGGCGTGGCACCGGTTCCTGAAGGAGGCCCGACGCTCCGCCACGCCGCTCCGCGCGCGGCCATCGGCCCCTTCTTCTGCCCCTTGAAGGCGAACTGCCGCGTGACGGCCAGCGAATAAACGAGCGAGGAGACCACCTCCTCGTCGGCGAGGTTCTGCTTGAAGAGCTGCGGGAGCGCCATGCTCTCCGCGCGAACCGCGTCGAGCACCGTCTGCTCCTCCGGGAGCAACGCGAGGTTCGAGAGATCGGAGTCGGAGTGGATCGCGAGGGGGTGCTTTCCGATCCGATTGAGCGTCGCCCGAACGCGTGCGCGATCGGTCCAGTGACGAACGCTCGCGAGGATCGGGTTCAGTGGATGACTGACGCCGACCTCGCCGCCCCAGCCCTCGAGCAGGTCGACGTCGCGGTAATACGCGTACTGGATCTCGGGAGCGAGATTGGCGACATGCGCGATCTTGCGGAGGATCTGTCCTTCGAGGCTCCACGCGAGCGCCTCACGCGAGACGAGGTCATGCCCGACGAGGTATTCGCCGAGGAGGATCCCGAGACGCCGCGCGCCTTCGACCGCCTGCTCGAGCGACCTCCCCTCCAGCACGCCGTCTTCGACGAGCACCTCACCGAGAAGCGCCACAGTCTCGGACAAGCGGACCTTCGCCGGGACGCCGTTGACGAAGTAGATCGTGTCGTCGTTGCCGGCGCGACCGGCCACGTTCGTCCCCTCGAAGATCACGCTCCCGGTGAGCGCGTGATCGAGCATGTACACGAGCACGTGCGGGAGCGGCGTCGCCGCGAGGTTGCCGCGCGCGGTGGGCTCGCGCGACGGAGTAGACCTCAGACGCGGGAGGGGAGCGCCGTCGAGACCTTGCTGCTGGACGACGGTGCGGTCCGGACGGTCGACTTCGCGCGGCGGGATCGACGGCGGACGAAGCGAGTCGTTGATCATCCGGCCCATCGCCTCGGCGACGGCGGACGGGCTCGATCCGAGCGACGGCATCGACGCGCTCGCGGGATGTTCTCCCGACACGCCCGAGTCGCCCTGCCCCGTATGCTCCTGCGCGCCGGCGTCTCCCCACGACGCGTACTGATCGGCGTACTGGTCGGAGACGCTCCGGTTCGCGCCCGGCGGAGTCGTCATCGAGAGCACCGGCGAGAGCGGCGACAGCGGTGCGGGCGGCGGACTGGCCGGGAGCGGCGCAGGCGGGACGCTCAGGGCGACGTCTTCGTTCGACTCCGGGTCGTCACCGAACGGCTGTGGCCCGGTCTCGAGGCCCTTCCGCCAGCCGTCGACCCCGAGGACCCGAAGGACGGTACGCCGCGGATCCTGCGCGAGATCGATCTCCACGGGCTGCGGGTACTGCTGGCCGTTCGCATCGGCGATGACGGCGACGCAGGGCCGCTCGCCGAGCCCCTTCGTCCCACGCGTCACCTCCGCGACCTCGCCGGTCGACAGCTGCACCATGGTCCCGAGCGGGAGCAGACCGAGCGCCGACACGAGCATGCGGAGGACCGTGCGGTCCTGCGCGTCGGTCAGCTCGTTCGCGAGCGTCGCGACGGCGTAGTCCGTCGTCGGCGGCGGGAGCCCCGGCTCCGGCGTGAGGAGATCGTTGTACCGCCGCGCCACCGCGATGATCGACGCGTGGAACGTCGGCGTGCGCGCGCCCCAGTACACCGGCCCGAGCCATGTCCTGCGGCGGAGCCACAATGCCTCGAACGTCAGCACCGTGCGCGTGATCGACGGCTCGTTCACGCGCCCGAGCGCGGTGAGGACCGCCGCGGCGCCCGCAGCGAGCCGGTCCTCCTGATCCTCCGAGAGCGTCGACGGCCCGGCCATCCCCGGCATCGGCGAGCCACCGGCCCCCGCGAGCGCCAGCGCGCGCGGACGCGCGACGTCGTGCATCATCGCCGCCATCGCGATCTGCGCGAGGGTCGTGCGCTCCTGGATCGTCTCGCGCGCGATCGAGACTGCGAGGATCGCCGTGTTCACAGCGCGCCCAGCCTCGTCGTAGTTGGCGTTGCGGACCTCGGTGACCCCGAGGAACGACGCCGTCGACGCGTCGGACAGATCCACGAGGCTCTGCGCGATGCGCTTGATGCGTCGCGGGAGGACGTAGCGGCTCGCCGAGAGGTCCTCGAAGAAGCGCCGCATGATGACGACCGCGGACGCGTATGCGCGGACGATGCGCTCATCGGGCGTGAGGTTCTCGAGCTCGATCCCGCGGAGACGCGCGGCATCGGCGACCCGACGTAGGTGCATCTTCGGCGGGATCCGGATCTGGGAGGCGTTCCCGGTCCGGTGATAGAGCGAGATCTGCTCGGCGAAGGCGTTCAGATCTTCGCGCGTGATGTCGCGCGAGATGTGGAGCTCCGAGCCGCCGAGGCGCTCGAGGAGATCGCCGAGCTCGGCGGCCGCCTCGTACGCGCCTCGATTGCCCTTGAGGAGCTGCCCGGCGACGAACGTCGCCTTGTCGGCGAAGAGCACGCTCACGTTCGAGCCGGAGCGAAGGCAGTACTCTCCGACGATCTGGTGCGTCTGCTCGAGCTGACGGAGGAACGCCTGGTTGCCCAGGTCGTGCATCTGCGCGAGCTTCGTGAGGCGGTAGATTGCGACGACGACGCCGGCACCAAGCTCGCGCGCGTGCTCGCGGCGGACGAGCTCGCCCGCGTCGTTCGTCACGATGTCGAGCCGCATCGTCATGCGGTGGCGCTCCCTTGCGGCTGCGCGAGGCGCAAGCCGATACGCTTCGCCGCGTTTGCGGCCGCCATCCGGGTTTCATCCGATACGCCCCAACGTGCGTTCGCGATCTCCTGGAGCGCCATCGCCGTCGGACGCGATCGCGACAGCTCACCGAGCAGCTCGGCCGCCATCGCACGCGTCGCCTCGCGCTCATCACTGGTGAGCACGCCGCCCTTCTTCGCGACATCGAGCAGGATGGGCTCCCCTCGCTCGGGCGAAAGCATCACGCACGCGCGAAGGAGCTCGCGTCGTTCGTCCGCCCCGAGCTCGTTGAAGGACTTCGCGCCGATGATGCGCGACACCGTCGGCCACGCGTTCCGCATGCCGTAGCGCGTGCTCGTACGGAGCGCCGCCATGCGGACCAGCGCCGACGAGTTGTCGAGCAGCGCGCTGAGCTCCTGCTGTGCGTGCTCCGGGGACGGCGCGATCAGCACCCGGGCCTCGACTCGGACATTGACGTCCTCGCTCTGCTGCGCGAGCTGCCCCAGCACCTGGCGCGCGGGCGGCGTCCCCATGCGCCCGAGGAGCTGCACGATGTACGCGGCCGTATCGGGGTCCGCCCCCACGACGGCCTGACCGAGCTCGGACTCGCGCCCGGAGACGTACCGTTCGATGTACGAGGCGAGGAGGCTGCGAAGCGCAGGCTGCGATACCTCGCGGAGGCACGCGAGGACGGTCGAGTACTCGTTCGCCGAGAGGCCGGGGAGCACCAGCCCGAAGCTGTCGATGTCGCTGCCCGGATCTTCGCGGAGGCGCTTCAGCACGATCTCCAGCGTCTCGCCGCCGAACATCGCGTTCGTCAGCGCGGCGGCGAGCTTGCTCTGGTTCTCGGCCCCCTGCACCCGTGCCCGAAGGCGCTCGATGACGGCGAGGTTGATCTGGACGGCCACGCTCAGCCGGCCTGCCACGACCAGGTCGGCGGCAGAGCGACGGAGCGACGCGAGGACGAGCGGCGCGTCACGATGCGCCGCCGAGTCGAGGTAGCCCTCGACGAGCGCGTCGACGAAGCGCTCCGCCCATGCCTCGTTCGAGATGTCGAAGTGAGGAGCGAGGTGCTGGCGCGCGGCATCATCGAGCGCGAACGGCGAGCGCTCCTTCTTCTTTCCGAGCGCGGCGTCGTCGGTCGAGAGCGCCATCGCCTGCATCTCGAGGCGGTTCATCTGGTTCTGCTGCGCGGCCTGCTCGGCGAGGCTCTCGATCTGGTCCGCCTCGCCGTAGAACTGCTCGCGCTCGGTGGCGTCGCCCTCGGCGAACGCGTCGACGCACTCCCACTTCACGTGGGGCATCGCCTTCTCCCAGAGCGCGGCCGCGAGATCGTCCTCGGGAGGGAGATCGCGCCCCGGATCGAGGAGGCAGAGCGCGAAGAGCTCGCGCATCTCGTCGAGCGTCACCCCGGGCTCGACGCGCAGCGCGCGGATCCCGCAGGCGAAGAGGTTGTACGGGATCGCGTCGAACGGCGCCGTGGGCTCCCAGACCGTATGCCCGAGCGTCATGAACGAGTACGGCCGCAGGGTCCACTGGACGAGGCCGGGCTGCTGCTTCAACGCTTCGACGAACGCGTCGTAGGCGAGGCGGAGCGTGCGGTCGGTCGCCGGGTGCGACCATCCGAGCTGCCTGACGCTCGGAAAGAGGCGATCGAAGTGCTTCATCAGGTCGCGCAGCGCCTGGACGCGAGGATCGGACTCGTGGGTGTCGAGCCCGGGCTGCGCCTCACGCTGCGCTGCAGGCGGCGCGGTCGGCGCGAATCCACCGAGGAGCGGATCGAACGACGGGGTGAGCTGCGGGACCTGTGCCTGCGCGGCGACGCCCGGCGGCGGCGCGGTCATCCCGCCGAGCGACGGCTTCGGCGCGAGCGGCGCGGCCGCTGGAGCGACGGGAGGCGGGCCGACGTGCGAGACCTGCTTCGGAGCCGCCGCCGGCTGCGGCGGTGTCGGCACGGGTGCGGGAGCGGCCGCATGCGCCTGTCCCTGCAGCTGCGCCAGCATCTCGGGCGCCGGCGGAGCAACGACCTCGTGCGGGCGTGGAGCTGGACGCCCCACGAGCGGCACCACGCCCTGACCGGGCATGAGCTCGAGGAGCGCCTTCTGCATCTCCCGCGCATCCTGGAACCGATTGCGTCGATCCCAGGCGAGCGACTTGTCGATCACCTTGATCAGCTCGATCGGCAGCTGCGGAGCGAGACGGGCAACCGACGGGACCGGCTTCGTCGCCGCCATCACGAGCGCTTCCTGCTCGGTGCGGCCGTTGTTGATGCGGTGCCCGGTGATCAACGCGTGCATCATCGCGCCGACCGAGAAGAGGTCGGCGCGTCCGTCGAGCTGATCGACGAGGCCCATCGCCTGCTCGGGAGACATGTACGCGGGCGTGCCGAGCGCGGTTCCGGTCGCCGTCCGCTCGCTGGTGGCGTCACGCATCTGGGCAACGCCGAAGTCGAGCACGCGGATCTCGTCTTCCTTCAGGATGAAGATGTTGGCCGGCTTGAGGTCGCGGTGGATGACCTTGATGGCATGGCACGACGCGAGGCAGTCGAGGACGCGCTCGCAGATCTGGAGGACGCGCCCCGCCGGCATCGTGCGGCCGCTCTTCTTCCAGGCGTCGCGGACCGTCTCGCCCTCGAGCAGCTCCATGATCAGGAACGGCTCGCCGCCCTCGGTCACGTCGTCGTCGAGCACCTGGACGGTGGCGCCGTGGTTGACCTTGTTCGAGACGTACGCCTCACGAAGGAAGCGCTCGCAGATCGCCTTCTCGCGGGCGAAGTCGGTGTGGAGGATCTTCAGCGCCGCACGCTGGCCGTTGCGGTGGGAGGCGGCGTAGACGGCGGCCATACCGCCGACGCCGAGCAAGGACTCGATCTTCCACTTGCCCTTGATGACACTACCGACCCTTGCGTTGGGTCCGCCGTCGTCACCACCTTTGGACTTCTGGTTGGCCACCGCGCTCAGCGCTCCCAAGAACTCGCCCTTCGGGGCGCCCCCACCTCTCCGCGGTCAGGGACAGCGGAGCAACGAAACGACTCGTGAACCGAGCGCCCTCGACTCGCTCATCTGGAAGAATATCGACGTCTGCGACCCGAGAACACCCCCATCCGACGGAGTGGTGGAAAGGACGAGCCCGCCGTGGCTCCTGGGGGCCGGTAGTCCTCAGGCCACCTCGAAAGCCGGCCCGGAGCCGGTATTTCAGCGCGTGCCGCTCAGGTAGCAGGGTGTGGGCCTGGTCAGTCCGGGACGATCGTGGGCTCGCGGACGACCGCGACGACCGCCGCCGCCGCGAGGACGCCGAGCACCGGGACGACCGCCGGCGGCACCACACCGAACGCAATGCCGAGCGCGCCGAGGGCCTGGGCAAGGCCGCCCACGACCATCGCCATGCGCGCGCGATCGCGGCAGGCGCGAGGGATCGTCAGCGAGAGCGCAGCATCGCGAACGTCGTCCGACGCGAGCGCGACTCCCCATTCGCCCGGCGCCGAGCCCGCCGCTTCCATGGCGACCGAGACGTCGGCTGCGCCGAGCGCGCCGTCGTCGGTCGACGCGTGACCGAGCGCGGCGACGATCCGTCCGCCGTCGGCGAGGGCGCGGACCTCGGCGCCTCGGTCGACGGGGAGGATCTCCGGGCGTACGTGCTCGATGTCGAGCGCGCGCGCGATGGTCTCGCAGGTGTCGCGTGCCTCTCCACTCAGGAGCACGGGCTCGACCCGTGCATCATGCAACCTCTGGACGGCCGCCCGGGCGCCGGGGCGAAGACCGTCCTGGAGCGCGAGGAGACCGACGAGCCGACCGCCGACCGCGACCAGGAGGACCGAGCGCCCTTCGGCCTCGAGCTGGGATGTCCGCGTATCGGCGATCGCGACGCTCACCCGCTCCTGGAGGAGGAAGGCGCGGCTTCCGACGATGACGCGATCGCCGTTCGCTGCCAGAGCCGTGACACCGAGGCCGGAGTGCCCGAGGGCGCTCCGCACGTTGTCGGGACGCACGCCGCGCGCTCTCGCCTCGCGGAGGATCGCCGACGCGAAGGGATGCGTCGACGACATCTCCGCGCCGGCCGCGATCGCGAGGACACGGGCGATGTCGCTCTCGTCCTTGGCCCCCGGCGATTTGCCGAGATACTTCGCGAGTGACGGCGTGGGCGAGCGAAGCCAGCCCTTCGACGAGACGCCCTCCTTCGTGATCGCCTCCACGGCGACGATCTCCGGCTCGCCGAGCAGGACCGTTCCCCGCGAGCAGAGGACGGCGACGTCGGCGCGCGCTGCAGCGTCGAACGCCTCCGCGTCCTTGTAGACGATGCCACGCCGCTGCGCCGCCGCGTGACCACGAGCATGCGCGAGCGCCGCCGCCGACACCGCCGTGGCGGCAGCGAGCGTGTAGCCTCCGCCGCACGCAGCGATAGCGACGTCGAGCCACGATCCGTTGTTGGCATAGACGGCGCCGGCCACGAGGACGCTCGCGGCGGGCGCGCCCCGCTCCACGAACCGCCGGACGAACGCAGGGAGCGGCGCAGTCGCCTCGATCAGCCTCGCGGCAGGGTCATTCCGCGACGATGCCGACTGCGAGAGCCGCAGCCATGCGCGCTCGCCACCCGAGAACGTCGCGTTGACGCGAAGCCGTCCCGAGACGACGACCGCGCCGGCGACGACCGCATGTCCCTCCGACTTTTGCACGAGCGACGGAGAGTCGAGCCACGGAGCGACCTCCGCCTGCCCTCCGGCAACGACGATCCCGTCGACGGGGATCGTCTCGCCAGCCTCGATGATGACCTGCTCGCCGGGCTTCACGAGGGAGGCATCGACCTCGACGGAGCTCTCTCCGCGCACGACGCGCGCGGTGACCGCGAGGCCCTTGCGCGTTCTCGCACGGGCAGCGAGCACGTCACGGCGCGCACGCGACAAGATGATGTCCACGGCCAGCGCCGACGCGGCAGCCAGCCCGACGAAGCTCGCGTGCGCCTCGGCGTGAGCACCGTGGAGCGCCGCGGAGATGGTCGCGACGACGGACGCCACGCCGATCGGCCCGAGCACGATCCAGGGAGAAGGCTCGCTCTGGTCGCGCGGACCGAGGATGCGATGCGCGAAGACGACGGCCGCCGCTGCAAGCGCGAGCGGAAGGCGCAACACCCCCGCCGACTCACCTGCGAGCGACACGACCGACGCGAGCACGCCGGCGAACACACCGACGACCGGCGCGACGGCACCGAGGCGCCGCGAGAAGCTGCTGCCATTCGCGGCCGCACGCTCGCGACGGGATGCCGGCTCGCTCGCAGGGACGGCCTCGACGTCGGTGACCGATGGCGAGCGAAGCGTCGAGGGGGACGCGTCGCGATCCCGATCGAGCTCGGGGGCGTGGTCGGAGGGGAGCTCGTCGGCCGAGTCACCTACCGCCTCGCGCGAAGACGCGTCGACGTCGTGCACCTGGGAAACGTCGCTGACCGGGGGTACCGCACGCACGCTCGGGGGCGTGGCGGTGCGCTCGTCGTCGGCGACGACGCGCTCGTCGTCACTGTCCTCGCCGGAGACGTCGTCAGCGAACGTGACGCTCGGCGATGGTAGGCGAAGCTCCGCCGTAGACGAGGCGCGCGACGCTACCGGCGGAAAGAACGGCGTCTCCTGCGCCGCGCGCTCCCGGCCCGAAGACGGTGCGCGCCCGGCGACCGCCCCGACGTCCTTCGAGGACTGCTCGCGTACACCGCTGATGACGACCGGCGGCTGCGCCGAGCGCGCCGCCGACGCGACCGGCGGAGGCTCGGCGGTCATCGCATCCAGCGACGGCCGGATCGACACCGCGTCGACGTAGGCGTTCTTGCAGTCGGCGTTGCAGAAGTAGCGAAACGCGCCGTCGAGAATCGCAACCTGCCCCGCGCGCAGCGAGTCGACCGGCTTGTCGCAAGCCGGGCACGACGCCGACGACGCTTCTCGCGTGGACGTGGGCGTGCTCGCTCGTGCGCGCGGATCCATCCGTCCCCAAGTGGCCCTGGAGACGCGCCGTGTCAAGAACGTCGCTGGGTGCGATGCGTCGGTGCGCGTGTGCGGGCTGAACGAAGGTTCTCTCCGTCGCCCGCTTCTTCGTCCGAGGCGGCGCGAGCCGGCGAGGTGATGCGATCAGCGCGCGAAGGTCGTGAGGACCTTGCGCACGGCGGCGACGCCCTCGGCGAGCTCGGACTCCGTCACGACGAGCGGCGGCGTGAAGCGGATCACCCGCTCGCCCGCCGCGGTGAGGAGCACGCCCGCGTCGGCGATCTTCGGGAGGATGTCGCGCACGACGAAGCCTTGCTTCAAGACGAGGCCGCGGAGGAGCCCCACGCCACGCTCTCCCTCGCACATTTCCGGCAGCTCGCGCGCGAGCTCCGAGAGCATCGCGCCGAGGCGGTCGCCCTTCGCCTTCGCGCCGGCGACGAGGCCCTCCTCTTCGAGGATCGACAGCACCGCCCTCGCCGCAGCGCTCGCGAACGGGTTGCCGCCGAACGTGGAGCCGTGGGTGCCGGGAGGCAACGCGCCGGCGAGCTCTTCCGTGGTGAGCATCGCGCCGATGGGACAGCCGCCGCCGAGGCCCTTCGCGAGCGACATCGCGTCCGGCCGGATCGACGTCGACTGGAAGCCGAACCAGTGACCGGTGCGGCCGATCCCGGTCTGCACCTCGTCGAGGAGGAGGAGCGCGCCGCGCTCGCTCGTGAGCGAACGGAGCGCCTCGAGGAAGCCCGACGGGGCAGGCAGGACACCGCCCTCGCCCTGCACCGGCTCCACGATGATCGCGGCGACGTCGTCACGAAGCTCTGCCTTCACCGCCTCGATGTCGCCGTAGGCCACGTGGGTCACGCCTTCGACGCCGCCGAATCCCTCACGGTACTTCGGCGTGCCGGTGAGGGAGACCGCGCCCATCGTCCGCCCGTGGAACGCGTTGTGGAAGGCGATGAAGCGGGTGCGCTTCGTGTCGCCCTTCGCGAAGAAGTGGCGACGGGCGAGCTTGAACATCGCCTCGTTCGCCTCGGCGCCCGAGTTGCAGAAGAACGCGCGCGCCATCCCGCTGCGCTCGCAGAGCTCGTCGGCGAGCAGCACGTTCTCCTCGTTGTAGAAATAGTTGGAGACGTGCATCACCCGCCCGGCCTGCTCGGCGAGCGTCGCGACGAGCTTCGGGTGCGCGTGGCCGACCGCGCACACGGCGACGCCGGCGGCGAGGTCGAGCCAGCGGCGTCCGTCGACGTCGAAGAGCTCGCAGCCCTTCCCTCGCGCGACCACGATCGGCGCGGGCTTGTAGTTGGGGTAGAGACGCTTCTGGGCGATTGCGAGGAGCTCGGCGCTCTTGGTGCTCATGGCGGTCCGGGAGGGTACTTTACGTGCCGCGCCCGCGTCAGGGACAAATGCGGGATCGGCGGGCGTGGCTCGGGCGTGGCTCATACCTCGAGGGTCACCCCGACCTGGTCTAGCCTGAAGATCCAGATTGTCGAAATCGGGGGTACCAGCGGTCCACCTCGACGCCGCCTCCGCACGCTCGATCGTCAGGATCGCAGCGCGATCAGCGTTCGCGCGATCTCGGCGAAGCCTTCGCCTCGCTCCGCTCGGGCGACGTAGCGCGGCAGAACGCTGAGCTTGGTGACGAACGCCCGCACGTTGGCGACGCCGAAGGTCGTCCGGAAGGCGGCGAAGCAGGCCGCATCGTTCGAGCTGTCTCCGACGAAAGCCCAGCGGTAGACGGCACGTCCAGGGTCCTCACCGAAGCGGTCGCGGAGAAAGCGGACCGCCCCCGACGCCTTGTCGTCACGCTCGAAGGAGGCGTGGAGGTGAACGCTCGAGCGCGTGGTCCGCGCGCCTTCGGCGACGACGAGACGCCCTAGCGCCTCGACCTGCTCCTCGGGGAGCTTCACCCGCTCGCCGATGTCCCACGCCACGTCCGAACGGCGACCGCGGACGTCGTCGGCGAGCTCGATCGCGGGCATCGCGACACGGACCTTCGCGACGAGCGCATCGAGCCGCGCGCGGCGCTCCTCGACCTCCGCAGGCGTGCCGTCCGGGATGACGCGCACGCCGTGGCCCTCACGCACGACGAAGACGGCGCCGTTCTCCGTCACCGCGCCGTCGAGCGGCCACTGGCGAACGAGCACCTCGGCCCATGCGCTCGGGCGCCCGGTCACGGCGACGAGCGGCAGCCCTGCATCGCGCAGGTCCCAGAGCGCGCCGTACGCGGCTCGCTCGAGCACGCCGTACGTGAGCACCGTGTCGTCGAGATCGAAGAGGAGGCCCGTGAGCCCGCGCGCTTCTTCGCGCCCGAGGGCCGCGAGCGGCCTCATCGTCGACTGCGCTCGGTCGGCTCGCGCCTCGTCATCGAGGCTCGATCCGCGCGACGAGCGCCTTCAAGTAGAGGCCCTCGCCGAATGCCGCCGGCACCGGATGGTCGGCGCCCTGGAACGCGCGCTCGACGACGAGGGCGCTCACGTTCGCACGCACGGCGCCCGTCGCAAGAGCGCGCGTGAGCGCGAAGAGATCGACCGCCGCGGAGCAGGAGCACAGGACGAGCAACCCTCCGGGCTTCGTCGCACGGCATCCGAGCTCGGCGAGCTTGGAGTACATCACGAGCGCTTGCTCACGCGCGCTCCGCGTGGGTGCGAGGCGAGGCGGGTCGACGATCGTGAGATCGTACGCGCCATGCGCGTCCTGCATCACCCGCCGCGCGTCAGCGCGCTCGAAGCGCATGCGATCGATGAGACCGTTCGCGCGGGCGTTCTCAGCGCCGATCTCGATCGCGAGCGCGCTCTCGTCCACGCTCGTCACTTCGGCGCCGGCGCGGGCAGCGGCGAGGCCGAACGCACCAACGTACGAATACGCATCGAGCACGCGCTTGGGTTTCGCATCGGCGCTCGGCGTGCCCGCGAGCACCTCGATTCGCCCACGGAGCTCGCGCTGATCGAAGTAGAAGCCGGTCTTCTGTCCGATCTCGAGCGGGATCGACCAGCGGAGACCGCGCTCGCTGAACTCGAATCGGTTCACGTCCACGGAGCCGCGGACGACACCGCTCGCCGGAACGAAGTGCTCCGCCTTCGCCGAGCCGGACGGTGTGCGGTCGACGATCGCGCGAGGCTGGAGCACCTGGCCGAGCGCCTCGAGGACCATCGCCTCCCGCTCCTTCATGCCGAACGTGAGGAACTGGACGGCGAGGACGTCCCCGAAGCGATCGACGATGAGCCCGGGGAGCTGGTCACCTTCCGCGTGGACGAGGCGGTAACCGGTCGTCTCGTCTCCGATTCCGAGCCCGAGCTGCGCGCGAGCCGCCACCGCACGCTCGAGGCGCGAGCGGAAGAACGCCGTGTCGATCGGGGTCGTCTCATCGCGGACGAGGAGGCGGACCGGGATCGCGGAGCCGGACGAGTAGAAGCCACGCCCGAGGAAATTGCCGCGAGGGTCGAGGACCTTCACCTCGTCCCCGCGCGTCGCGCCCTCCACGCGCTCGATCGCCTGCGCGTACACCCACGGGTGTCCTGCCCAGATCGGCTGGACATGCCCCGGCTTGAGCCGAACCGTTGCCAATGCTTTCACTTCTCTCCGCCTGTCCGGCACATGGCCGTTCAGGCGTCCTTTACACGAGATCGCTGAGGTCGGAGAGCTCAGCTTCGCAACGGCCGCCGTCCCCCGCCGAGAACCTGCTGTCGTGCACACGTGAACGAGAGGACACAGCCCGCTCGGGCGCCCCCGAAAACCGCTTGGATCCAGCGGTCCGCGGCTTCTTTCCCCGTGGCACCTCCATTGCTTTGCTACCATCCTCGACAGCGGTGGATGCGCCGCCGGTCCGGAGAGAAGACCCCTCTTCTCCGCGCTCCGACCGGCTCGACACTCCTCGGCTCGTCGTCCTCAAAGGCAGGGTTTCATGAGCACGATCTTCCGGCTTCGGGCGAAGCGAATCGCCGTCTCGCTCTCCTTCGCCTCCGCGCTCGCGGTGCCTGCCATCGCGCACGCCGACGAACCGAAGAAGGACTGCGAGCCCGGAAGCTGGTTCTGCGGGGAGACGAGCTCCGGCGGGAGCAAAGAGCTCCAGCCGCTCCCGGCCGAGAGCGCGCCGGTCGAGGCGAAGCCCGTCGAAAAGACTCCGCCGCCGCCGGTCGTCGTCTACCAACCGCCGCCTCCGACCGTGGTCGTGCAGCCGCGTGACGCTCCGCCCGCGTACTACTACGTGCCGAAGAAGGCTCCACCGAAGAAGGAGTGGGGCCTCAACCTCCACCTCGGCGGCGCGATGATGGGCAAGGGCCGCGACGGCAACGCCGGCATGGCAATGGCCGGCCTCGGCCTCCGCTTCCGTCCAATCCCGCAGGCGGCCATCGAGGGCGACATCGATTTCGCCGGCGGCCGTGACTACAACGGCTACCGCCGCGCCGAGACGGCGTTCACGCTCAACGGGCTCGTCTTCCTGAACCCGAAGAACACGACGCAGGTCTATCTCCTCGGCGGCTTCGGCTGGTCGGGGGCGCGCGCGATCGACGATCGCGAGGGCTTCGACAAGGTCGAGTACAACTACGGCTACTTCGGCGTCCAAGCCGGTATCGGCCTCGAGTTCCGCCTCTCGAAGGTCGTCGCGCTCAACGTCGACCTCCGCGGCCTCATCCGCGGCCGCGTCGACGACCACCGCCGCCGCCACCCCGAGTTCGTCTCGGGCGACGGCAAGTCGACCAACACGTCGGGTGCCGGCCTCCTCCAGGGCGGTCTCACCTTCTACTGGTGAGCCGCGGCCAGGAAGCGAGACGTGCCGCCGCGTAGGTGCGGCCAGCGAATGCACGCCCCGGACGAAGGACACTAGAATCGCTCCGTGTCCTTCGTTCGCAAGCGTCGCGGCGTCCTTCTCGCAGGAGCGAGCGGCCTCGTCTTCGCCGCCTCGACGCCGCCGACCGACTTCCAGTCTGGGATCCTGCTCGGGCTCGCGGGGTTCGCGCTCGCGCTGAAGCTGCCGGGACCGGAGGACGCGAAGAAGGTCGTCCGTGCAGGCGCGTCGCGCGGCTTCTTCTTCGGGCTCGCAGCGAACCTCGTCGCGCTTCGGTTCGTGCCCGAGGTGCTCGCGCGTTTCACGCCGCTGCCGGCGGTCGCGAACTGGCTCGCGCTCGTGCTCCTCTCGGCGGCGCAGGCGCTGCCTTGGGCGATCGGCGGCGCGCTCGCGGCGTGGCTCGCTCGTCCGAAGGACGGCGCGCAACGGCCAAAGGTGCCCGGCTTCCTCGCGTTCGGGGCCGGACTCTACGCAGTGACCTTCGTTCCCGCCGTGTTCCCGTGGACGCCCGCCGGAGGCCTCGCGCACTGGCCGGTCCTGCTCCAGACCGCAGAGCTCGTCGGAGAGCGCGGGACGACCTTCCTCGTCGCGAGCGCGTGCGGGCTCGTCGCCGACGGCATCGCGCAGACGAGCCGCGGCGGAGCGCGAGCGCGAGCGAGACCGCTCGTGTTCGCGGCCGCCCTCTTCGGCCTGCTCGCGATCTACGGCACGCTCCGGATGCGCGCCGTCGAAGCAGCGCGCGCCGGCGCTCCGCGGGCGACGGTCGCGCTCCTCCAGCCGGACTTCGACGCGACGTTCCGGTGGGAAGAACATCGAGCGACGCTGATGATGGATCGCCTGAGCGCGCTGACGAAACGCGCGGAGGAGAGCGGCGCCATCCTCACGGTGTGGCCCGAGTCGGCGTACCCGTACACGCTCGCGCACGGAGTGAAGAGCTCGCCTCACGGCAATCGCGCAGTGCTTCAGCAAGGCGTGCGCGGCCCCGTGCTCACGGGCGCCTACCTCACGAAGGGAGGAGGCCTCGGGACGAACTCGGCGATCCTCGTCCTTCCGAACGGCTCGATCGGTCCGTCGTACGACAAGCGTCACCTGCTTTGGTTCGGCGAGACCGTGCCCTTCGCGGACACGTTCCCGATCCTTCGCCAGATCTTTGCGCGCGGCACGGGACTCGCGCCCGGCACCGAGAGCGTGGCGCTCCGAACGGGCCCGATCGTCGCGACGGTCCTCAACTGCTACGAGGACACGCTCCCGCAGGCCGGACGCGAGGCGATGGAGGAGCGACCGAATCTGCTCGTCAACGTGACGAACGACGCGTGGTTCGCTGGCAGCGCCGAGGGCGAGCTGCACCTTCGCCTCGCCGTCCTTCGCTCGATCGAGGCGCGGCGTGATCTCGTCCGCGCCGTCAACCGCGGGCCGACGTCATGGGTCGACGCCGCGGGCCGGGTCGTCGCGCGGAGAGACCCGACGCCGGGCCTCGGACCGTCACCGCCGCTGCTCGCCGACGTGGCGCTCCTCGACGCGCCCGTCACGCCGTACACACGCTACGGTGATGCGCCCCTCGCGGCGCTCCTCGTCGCGACACTGGCGCTGCCGGCGCTACGTCGCCGCTCGGCTCGATCACCCGACGGGCGGAGCGCCACGTAGCGCGTCTCACGAAACCCGAACGTACGTAGGCTGCCGTGCCTCACCCGCTCGGCTCGAGACGCGCACGTCGAGCAGCGCTCGGCCTTCGATGCACAGCATGCGCAACACCGGGCTGCGCACCCTGCGCAGCCCGAGGGAGACGCACGCGCGAACCCGTGGAGTTCTCGTCGTTCGGCGCGCGGCACACGCGTTGCGACTGGTTCCGTCGCCGCGCATCTAGCGCGCGCACACGGAGGCTCCCTTGTTCTCTCGCATTGCTTGTTCGTCCATCGCTGTCCTCTCGTTCGCCTTGGCGGTCGTCGCCTGTAGCTCCTCGAGCCACACGACCCCCTCGCACTCCGGAAGCTCCGGAAGCTCGGGCAGCTCCGGGAGCTCGGGCAGCTCCGGAAGCTCGGGCAGCTCCGGAAGCTCGGGCAACAGCGACAGCTGCAACGAGCCGAGCTACCCGTCGTGCACCAAAGCCGAGGTCGACGCCTACGACGGCTGCATCAAGACGAAGTGCGGCTCGATCGCGGAGGAATGTTATGGCCCCAACTACACGAGCGGGAGCTACGGCGGCGCGTGCAAGGAGATGATGGAGTGCATCGCCGCGTGCGACTGCAACGACCTCACGTGTCTCCAAAAGTGCCCCGAGCCGTCCGGAGCGTGCGGCACGTGCCTGGAGAAGGTCGCGACCTGCACGGAGCAGTGCGAGGAGCCGGCGTGCATGACGGAGCAGCCCAGCGATGGGGAGAAGTGCACGGAGCTCGCCGACTGCTGCGCCGCGATGGAGGCCGACGACGACCGCACCACGTGCGAGAAGGCGCTCGAGCTCGCCAACGGTAACGAGGTCTCCTGCGGCGCGCTCTACGACGCTCAGTGCAAGTGATGCTTGCTCGGCGTCGCGCCGCGGAGGCACGAGCCGCCGGTGTCGATGCCGCTCGTCAATCGCGATGATCGAGCCGAGGCACCTCGCGCTCGAGGCACTCGCGCAGGACGCCAAATGCGCCGCGGGCGCCATTCCCTCGAAGGGAAGGCGCCCGCCGCGTTCGGGACGTGAGCGTGGCCGTCAGCCCGCGCTCGCGTCGGAGGTCATCACTGGATGAGGTCCTTGAGCGCCTTGAGCGCGGTCGCGCGGACCTTCTTCGACGCCGGCTTCGCCGGGAAGTGCTGCATCTGGCCCGTGAACGGGTTGCGGCGCTCGCCCGCCGGAACGGCCTTCTTCTTGACCGTCTTGAGCTTGAGGAGCCCCGGGATCACGAACTCGCCCGGGCCGCGCGGGCCGAGCTGCTTCTTGATGAGATCCGTCAGGCCCTCAAAGACCTTGCTCACGCTCTTCTTGTCGAGCTCCGAGTACTGAGCGATCTCACCGATCACCTGGGCCTTCGTCATGCGCTTCGCAGCAGCCATTGCGATTCCTCCTGTCGAACTTCAACGACGACTTCTTGGGGTCGTGACGTCGTCCAGAATCCTTCAATCGCACCAACTCTTCCCAGCTACACGGGCGCGGAGAGGAGAAGAGAGGGGCGACAGAACCTCTTGCACCCCGCCGAGGTCCGAGCGTGGGCACGCTCGAACTTCAGCACGCAAGAATGGCTAACACCCGCTTCTCCATCCCCGCAAGGGAAATTCGAGGGCGAAAGCTCGTTTTTTTCGGTCTCTCGAGGGTGTCTCATCCCGCAACAGCCCCCCTCGCGGAGGGCCTTTTGCGGGGTCGGCCCGGAGACACGAAGCTCCCGGCTCATCATCCTTTGCGTTAGCGGCGAGCCTTGACGCGACGAGGTGCTTGGACTTTCTCGCCGCCAGTGGGGCGCTGGACCGTGGACCGTTTCCCGGAGAGAGCGCGTTTGGCTCCTCCCTTTGAGCGCTTCGGAACTGCCCGGGAGGCCTTGCTCTCCGGGGCCTGCGCGGGCCTGGCAGCCCGGCAGAGACGGTCCGTCTCCGCCCGCATACGGCGGTCCTCGGCGGCGGTCTGGTGGTCCCATCCGAGGAGATGAAGCAGGCCGTGAGCGAGCAGCATCGTGACCTCCTCGAGGACGCTCGCCCCACGCTCATCGGCCTGTTTCCTCGCGGTCGGAACGCTGACAATGACGTCGCCGAGAACACCGCCCGCGAGCTCGGCGAGCTCGCCCTCCTGCATCGCGAACGCAAGCACGTCGGTCGGGCGATCTTTATCGCGATAGACTTTGTTCAATTGATGGATGCGTTTGTCGTCAGTTAGCAGGAATGAAATCTCGCGATCCTGCAATTGAAGCTCTTCGATCATCGCTCGAATACGACGCACGATCTCCGTTCGACCGATCCCCGGATGAGGCCCTCGCTCGACCGTCAGGCTCACCTCGACGGGACGCGCGAGCGGCGGCGCGACAGGGCGCGACGCTGAAGCTCGACCTCGACTCGAGCGGGACTTCGCCGGCGACGTCGAGGGCTTCGAGGGCTTCGAGGGCACGGAACGACGGGATGAGGGTGCTGCTGCACCACGCTTGGGAGCACGCTTCACGGCGCGGCTAGTAGGCTTTGCGCGTGCACCGGTCAACGTGCAACAGTCCCCGGGCACCGCATGGGCGCGAGCACGTTCGCCAATCTCGACGAGAGCAGATCGATCCGGACCGGACCACGAGACGCGCGCGCGGGTGAGTGCCCGGCCTGGCTCGACCGTGCCTGCATCATCGTGCCTGCCTTCGACGCGGAGAACACGATCGGCAGCGTCGTCGCCGATCTCGCGCGAGCCATCCCCGAGCGCGCAGCGGCGATCATCGTGGTCGACGACGGCTCGCGCGATGCGACGGGGCGCATCGCCCGGGAGCTGGGCTGCACCGTCGTCCCGAGCGGGACGGCAGCCGACGGGACGACGAGCGACCGACCGACCGTGAACCGCGGCAAGGGCGCGGCGCTCCGCGCGGGCTTCGAGGCGGCGCTCGCCCGCGGGATGTCCGTCGCGCTCACGGTGGATGCCGACGGGCAACACCCCGCCGACGAGGCGCGGCGCGTCCTCTTCGCGACCGCCGCCGAAGCCTCGCTCGTGCTCGGTGTCCGCGACCTCGTGCGAGACGGCGCACCTCGGGCGAACCGCTTCTCCAACGGCATCTCGAACCACTTCCTCTCTCGCTTCGCCCGCCGCCCGCTCCACGACACGCAGTGCGGTCTCCGCCGCTATCCGATCCGCGAGACGCTCGAGCTCCGCGCGTTCGGGCAGGGCTACGACTTCGAGGCCGAGGTGCTCCTCCGCGCGATCTGGTCCGGCCTCGACGTCGTCGAGGAGCCGATCCGCGTCCTCTACCCCGAGCACCGCACGACCCACTTCCGCGTCGGGCGGGATGTCCGGCGCATCATCCGAACGGTCATCCTCACGGTCGGAGAGCACTGGATTCGGCGGGACGGGCGCCGCGGGGGCGCGTGATGCTGCCTCGCCCTCTTCGCTGGGTCGGGCGTCACCGGAAGAAGGTCGTCGCGCTCGCCGCCGTCCTGCTCGCACCGGCCCTTGCCCATCTCGTCGTCGGGCACGTCACGCGGATCACGCCGCCGGATCTCGCGACGCCGCGCTTCACCGCGAGCGAGACCCCCGGAGGGATCATGCGCACGCCGCGAGGGTGGTCGGCGAAGCGCGGCGTCCGGCTCGTGTACCTTGCAGGTAGCCCGGAGGAGATCGGCGCTCAACACACCGCGCTCCTCTACGACCGCATGGTCGAGGACGAGCAGGTGCTCTGGGACGGCTTCGCACAGCTCGTCCCGTTCGCGCCGGCGCGCGCGCTGATGTTCGACATCGGGCGGATCCGCTACCGCGACGTCGCCTCGAGCTTCCCCGAGGCCCGACGGCGCGAGCTCGCCGCCGAGGCGGGCGCGTTCGTCCCCGATCCGTATGCGGGCCACCTCCCGACCTATCAGCGCATGGTGATGCTCCATGCGCTCTACGACATCGCGCTCGGCTTCGAGCGCTCTCCCCTGCTCGGGTGCACCGCGTTCGGGCTCGGGCCTGAGGCGACCGCCGACGGCCACGCGCTCTTCGCGCGCGCCTTCGACTTCGAGGCCGCGGAAGTGTTCGACGCGGACAAGGTCGTGTTCCTCGTCCACGAGGACGGCAAGATCCCCTTCGCGAGCGTGGCATGGCCCGGCTTCGTCGGTGTCGTCACCGGGATGAACGCAGAGGGCGTCGCGGTCGCGGTGCACGGAGGCCGTGCGCGCGAGCCGAGCGTCACCGGCGTACCGGTGGCGTTCTCGCTCCGCGAGGTGCTCTCGTCGGCGCGCGACACCAGCGAGGCCGTCGCCCTCCTTTCGAGCCAGCCGGTGATGGTGTCGCACATCGTGTTCGTCGGCGACGGCGCTGGACGCTTCGCGGTCGTCGAGCGGGCGCCGGGCGTCCCGGCGCATGTCCGCACGTCGTTCGCGGATGCCCGTCTCGGAGGGGCCGGCCGGGCGTCGGTGACGAACCATTTCGAAGGCCCCCTCGCGGGCGATCCGCGTGACGAACACGTCCGCACCACGACGACGACGCTCGCGCGGCGCACCCGCATCGACGAGCTCCTCGCCACGATCCCGCCGAAGAGCGCGACCGTACCGCGCGCGCTCGAGCTCCTCCGCGACCACGGGTGCAGCGGCGACGCGTGCCCGCTCGGCGATCGACGCGCGATCGACGCCTTCATCGCGACGCACGGCGTCGTCGCCGATCTGACCGCGCGGGAGCTCTGGGTTTCGGAGGGGCCGCGACTCTCGGGACGATTTGTGAAGGTCGACCCGCGGACGCTCGTCAGACGGGCCGATGGCCACCCTCCCGACGTCCCGACGCTCGAGTCTCTCGAGACACTGCCCGCCGATCCCGCGCTCGACGACGGACGCTACACCGAGGGCCGGGCGCGGGCGGGCGGTCCGCTCCTCGGGGGAAAGGCAGGGGCACGATGACCGTCCGTGAGATCGTCCTCGCTGCGGCGATCGCCTCTTCGCTCGTCTCGTGGAGCTGCCCCAGCCTCGCGGGCGAGACCACCGACGCCGGCGCACCGGCGCGCGAGCAGCTCGAAGGACCGAAGCTCGACGGCCTCCTCGCGGAGATCGGGAAGGCGCGCAAGGGCGTGAAGACGCTCCGCGCCGCCTTCACCCAGGAACGTCGCATCACGCTCCTCGCGACGTCGGTGAAGTCCCGCGGCGAGCTCACGTTCGCAGCGCCGGATCGCCTCCGCTGGGACCTCGCCCCGCCCGACGACGTCGTCTACTTCATCGGTCCGGAGGGGCTCGCGTACAAGACGAAGACCTCGACGGCGACCGTGCCGACCGGCGGCGCGAACGTGGCACGTGCGCTCGGAGACGTCCGCGCGCTCCTCACCGGCGACCTCGCCGCGCTTCGTGAGCGCTACACGCTCGCGGCCTCGCGCTCTGCAACCGACGTCGAGATCTCGGGCGCCGCGAAGGACAAGAACGCGAGCGTCAGATCGTTCACGCTCGTGCTCGACAAGGGGCTTGTCGTGCCCATCCGCTCGAGGCTCATCGAAGGCAAGAGCGACAGCATCGATCTCGTCTTCTCCAACGTCGTCGTGAACGGTCCGGTCGACGCCGCGCGGCTCCGGCCCTGAGGTCAGGCTCGTTTCCGCTCACCGGTCGAGCGCCTGGCGCAACCCGAATCTCGGTGCGGCATCGGAAGACTCATGGGTGCACGCCCCCTGTTTTCCCAGGGCGGGGGGCGTGCACCCATTTCTTCAAGACGAGCCAAGCCGCCCAAGCTCGAGCACCGGGCTCGAAACTTGGCCCCTCCCCCGGCGACAAGCGATCGTCGGCGCCATGGGCGAGGCAGCGAAGAAGGACGTGTCGGCGAAGCAGACCACCGGCGCGCAGAGCCAGGCGAAGGGGAAGACGCCCGAGCGTCGCCGGCACCGCGTCTACGTGACGCGAAACACGGAGTATCACTTCCGTGACGGCTTCTGCGTCGCCGTCCGAGATCGCCGCTCCGGCGACTTCTTGCCCGGCCACCTCGCGATCAAGCGCCGCCTTCATGGTGGGCTCAAGTTCTTCCCCAACGGCGCGATCGTGCCGAACTCGGGAGACCCGCGCCCAGGCGAGGCACTCTACTTCGCGGCGGACGGGCGTGATCTCGTCACGAGCCCGCTCGAGCACGTCGAGCGTCCCGCGAAGGTGGTGGTCGAGGCCTATCCCGAGCCGCCGACGTCGCGCCATCGGCCCTGACGCGGCTTGCGCGCCCAGGCGTAGCGCGCGGACGCCACCATCGTCTACGCTTTGGTCGTGCTCGCCGTACCTCCGCGCTCCGAGGTCCGTTCGCGTCCTCTCGAGACGCAGCGCCTTCACCTGTTCCCGCTCGACGCGACCGACACCCGCGATCTCTGGACCGCCGTGGAGAGCTCGCGCCCGCAGCTCGAGCCCTGGCTTCCCTGGGTCCCGTTCAACGTCGACCTCGACTCGAGCGGACGGTATGCCGAAGCGAGCGCATCGGACTGGGACGCTGCGCGGGCAACGCGCTTCGCGATCCGGGAGCGCGGCTCTCGTCGCTTCCTCGGGGTCATCGGTCTCGAGGCGTTTGCTCACCTCCACGAGAACGTCGAGCTCGGCTACTGGCTGCGCGTCGACGCATGGGGCAAGGGCCTGATGACCGAGGCCGGTCACGCCGTGGTCAACTGGGCCTTCAACTCGGTCAACGCTCACCGCGTGCGCGTTGCAGCAGCGACCGACAACCATCCATCGCTCCACGTCATCGCTCGGCTCGGCTTCCGCTTCGAAGGGATCGCGCGGCAGGCCGAGCGCGTGAGCGGGCGGTGGCTCGACCACGCGGTCTTCGCGCTCATCGCCACCGATCCTCGCCCGCGCTGAGCGCGCTCGCTGCCGCACATCGCATCCAGCATCGCTGGAGGTAGTCCAACGAAGACGACGGAGGCTCGGCAAGTGACGAGCCGGAGTAAAGCCCCGCTGCGTCGGGCCGTTCTCTTCGTGCATGAACCGCCCTGCAGTCCTCACATGTCTCTCGCTCCTGGCGTGGAGCGCCCACGCCCATGCCGAGGAGCCGCGCGTCCACGTCGCTGCCGGAGGTGCCCACGCGCTCGGAGGCACACAGTCGAGTGAGTTCGGCGTCGGCGGTGCGGGCTCCGGCACGGTGGAGTTGCCGGCGACATCGCGCATCGGCGTGCAGGCGAGCGCAGGTGCGCTCGTGCTCTCGAAGGGAGAGCCTGCCAAGGAGGCCGGCATTGCACCGACCAGCACGGGCGCAGCCTTCATGGGGACGCTGGGCGTTCGCCTCCGCGCGTTCGGCGCGACCAAGGTCGCCGGCCCGTGGATCGATGGCAACGTCGGCGTCGCGCACACGGGCGACGTCACACGACCTGCCTTCGACGCGCACCTCGGCTGGGACGTCCGCGTGTCACGAACGAGCCGCATCGATGTCGGCCCCTTCGTCGGCTACACGCAGATCTTTCAGCCGAACACGGAGCTGCGCGGCAGCGACGCGCGCATCCTCACGGCCGGCATCTCGGTGAGCCTGGGCGCGAGGGAGCGCGCGCGCCCCGCCGAGCCGAACGGCGTGGAGAAACCGCTTCCCCAGGTCGCGCCGCCTCCGCCCCCGGTCCTCTTGCAGGAACGCGAGGAGCTCGCCGAGGCGGTCGACCTTTGCAAGGACGGTGCGCCTCCCACGGCAGACGGCTGCGGCGACGGCGTTCGCATCTTCGAAGACCGCATCCTGCTCGACGACGTCGTCCACTTCGAGTTCGACAGCGCCAAGATCCACCGACAGAGCCACACGCTCGTCCACAACATCGCGCGCTTCATCAAGGAGCACGATGACATCGTCGACATCTCGATCGAGGGCCACGCGGACGAGATCGGCACGGAGGAGTACAACAGGAAGCTCTCCGAGGCGCGAGCCACGAGCATGAAGGTTCTGCTCGTGAGCTTCGGCGTCGAGGCCCACCGGCTCCGTGTCGTCGCGCACGGCAAGTCACAACCAAAGATCGTCACCCTCAAGCGTGAGGTGGAGAACCGCCGTGTCGAGCTGTTCGTCACACGCACGCGCGGGGCAGGGAGCGTCGCGAGCTCGCATGGAAGGAACTCGAGGTGATCGTCATGAGTCGCACGGCACACGTCGCTAGCTTCATCGTCCTGGCACTCACGACCGCCGCGTGCGGGGTCGAGAGCGCTCTCGTCGGCGGCACCTGCAAGCCTGGGTACGTCGAGCACGCCGGCTCGTGCGTCGCCGCCCCGAGCGGCACGAGCCCCACGTTCGACCCTAACGACTCGAAGCCCAACGTGACTCCCAAGGGACCGGCCCCGCTGACACCGGAGCCGCCGGTCAAGCCTCCCGTCGATCCGCCGGTCGATCCCCCGGACGATCCGCCGGTCGATCCCCCGGACGATCCGCCGGTCTGCGCTGACCCGCTCGTCGCCTGCCGCGGCGAGTGCATCTCGGTCGAAAGCGATCCTCTCAACTGCGGAGCCTGCGGGAGGATCTGCCCGTCGAACATCTGCGTGGCCCGCGAATGTGTCGGAGCAACGCCGGGCGACGTCGTCCTCATCGGACACGACATGACGAACGCGCTCGGCGGCTCGTCGCAGGCGAAGGTCCTCACCAACGCCGTGTCGATCCCGACGACGGATCCGATCCGCGTCCTCTCGTTCGAAGCAGGCTCCGATGCAGCGGGGGCGGCGAACGTGCGCGCGCTACTCGGCACCGGCATCCGGAACCGCGCCGTGCGGTTCACGACGGCGTCGGCCGAGGGGATCGAGCAGGGCGGCCTCTACGCGAGCTACGACGTCGTGCTCGTCCACGGCGCCGCCGTGGACGACCCTGCCGGTCTCGGCAACCGCTGGTCGAGCTCACTTCGAACGTTCACCGAGAAGGGCGGCGTGCTCATCGCGCTCGACAGCGGAGCTTCCGATGTTCCCGCGCTCGTCAACGCGACCGGCCTACTCGCAGTCGCGTCGCACGTCCCGCTCGCAGGCGGGACGCAGTTCGTGGTCTCCAGCGCGTCCGACGTCGTCGGCGCGCAGCTGCTCTCGCCCTTCGCCGCGTTCGGCCCCTCGGTCGGTTTCGTCGGGATCCCCGCCGCCGGCCCCGACCTCACGTGGGTCGTCCGGGCCGATGACGGAGCGAGCCTGCCGACGGTGATCCATCGGGTCATCCGCCCGCTCTGACGCGAGGCGGCCGAGATCAGGCGGAGCGGTATCGCTCGACGAGCGCGCGCACGCGCGGTAGCCCGGTGACCGTCTGCGCGCCGTACCAGCACAGGTCCTTGCCACCGGTCCGGACGACGGCGCCGCGCTCGGCGGCAGGGATCTCGAGCGCGCGGAAGACCTCGGCGTCCTCCTCGCTGAACGGATGCGGTTCGTCGGGGAGGAGTACGAGCTCGGGTTTCCGCGCCGTGACCTCATCGAGTGTGACGCGCGGGTAGCGCGTGTCACGCTCCGCGACCGCCTCCGGCGGAAGCGCCGGAGCGCCGCCGATGTCCGCCGCGAGCGGGTAGCGCCGCTCACGATCGGCGAAGACGTTCTGGGCGCCGGCGAGATCGAGGATGTCACTGATGAACGTCGCGCCGTGGATCGTCATCAGCGGCTTCATCCAGATCGGGCAGAACGTCCGAAGCGGAGTAACGGTCTGGCGCGCCTCCTCCGCCTCGCGAATGACCTCGTAGCCGCGCCGGATGAGCTCACGCACGTCCCGATCGCCGGCGACGTGGAAGACCCGCGCGAGGCGCGCCAGGTGCGCGATCCCGTCCGCGGCGCGCCTCGGGAACGCGACGAAGACCTTCACGCCCTTTTGCGCGAGGGTCTCGAGATCCTTCTTCGTGTTCTCTTCCTGGTTGGCGATCACGAGATCGGGCGAAAGATCGAGGATCGCTTCGAGCTTCGGATTCTTGGTGCCACCGACGCTCGGCACGCCGGCGACGATCTCCGCGGGGAGCTCGCAGTAGTCGGTCCGCCCGACCAGCGCTCCGCCGCAGCCGAGCGCGGCCACGGTGAAGGTGTCGCTCGGCACGAGAGACACCACCCGCTTCGGCGCCGTGCCGAACGTGAGCGTCCGCTTCATGTCATCGTCGACTCGAATCATCGGGGCTCAGTCCTCCTCGGGCGGCGGCGGAGGCCCGGGCGGCCCGCCGTCGGCGTGCGGGCCGACCTTCGCCGCGCAGTCGGCCCACACGACATCGGTACACCGGCGCGGGCTCGCGGCGACGCAGTTGATCACGTTCTCGCCCTCGCGCTCGATGAGGCGATCGATGATGAACTCACAGCCGCGCTCGCAGAGCGCTTCGGTGCACTGCGCCTTGGCGCGCCGCTCACACGAGCGCCGACACGCGTCGATCGGCTTGTTCGACGGCTCGAACACGCGGCACGAGACCGAGGAGAGCGAGACGAGGAGCCCTCCGGCGAGGAGGGAGACGAGGCAAATGCGCCGCGCGGAGGCGAAGGCCATGAACATCGGTGCTTACCTCTCGAGAGTCACGAACTCCACCCCTTCCGTCTCGGCCGGCTGCCGCGAGGTCTCGCGCCAGGCCGAGCGATCGAGGTGGAAGAACGCATCACCGTCGACCTTCTGGTGGACCTCGGTGAGGATGATGCGCGTCGCGAGGGGGAGCGCCTCCTCGTAGATCTGGGCGCCCCCGATGACGCGCGGCTCCTCGTCGGTCGTCCGCGCGAGCGCGATCGCCTCCTCGAGGCTCCGCGCGAGCTCGCACCCCTCGAACGCGTCGGCGGTGCGACTGATGACGATGTTGCGCCTGCCCGCGAGCGGACGGCCGATCGACGCGTGAGTCTTCCGCCCCATGATGATGGCGTGCCCCATCGTCGCGGCCTTGAAGTGGCGAAGGTCCTCCGGGATCCGCCAGGGCAGACCGCCGTCCTTCCCGATGACACCGCCCTCGCCGATCGCGACGACGAGCGCGAGACCGGGCATTTCGTTCGAAGCAGGCGCGCTCATATGCTGACCTCGGCGGCGATGTGAGGGTGCGGGTCGTAGCCTTCGAGCACGACGTCCTCGAAGCGAATCGCGAACAGATCGCGAGTCTCGGTCGCGATGCGTAGGCGCGGGAGCGGGCGCGGCGCACGCGTGAGCTGGAGCTTCGCCTGCTCGAGATGGTTCTTGTAGAGGTGCGCGTCGCCGAACGTGTGGACGAAGTCGCCGGGACGGAGCCCCGTCACGTGCGCGATCATCATCGTCAGCAGCGCATAGCTCGCGATGTTGAAGGGCACACCGAGGAAGACGTCGGCGCTCCGCTGGTAGAGCTGACAGCTCAGCTCGCCGTCCTGGACGTAGAACTGGAACAGCGTGTGGCACGGCGGCAGCGCGACCTGCTCGGCCTCCTTCGGGTTCCAGCCGCTGACGATGAGGCGGCGGCTGTTCGGGTTCCGGGCGATGTCGTCGAGCAGCCGCTTGATCTGATCGACGCCGTCCGCCTCGTATGTTCCGTCGGAGCGCAGCGTCGCTCCGAAGTTGCGCCACTGGTGCCCGTAGACCGGACCGAGATCGCCTTCCGCTCGGCCGAAGCGCGCCGTCTGCTCGGGCGTCGCCCACTCGTTCCAGATGCGAACGCCTGCGTCCTGCAGCGGCTTCACGTGCGTCTCGCCGCGGAGGAACCAGAGAAGCTCGTGGACGATCGACTTGATGTGCAGCTTCTTCGTCGTGAGGAGGGGAAAGCCCTCGCGCAGGTCGAAGCGCATCTGGTGGCCGAAGATGCCGCGCGTCCCGGTCCCGGTGCGGTCCTCGCGATCCTTGCCGCGCTCCAGAATGAGCTCGAGCAGGTTCAGATACTGCTGCATGACCAGAGCGCGTAGCACGCGGGCGGCGGAGCCGAAAGCTACCCCGAGGCTCGCGGCATCGCCCGCGCAGCGGCGTCAGAGGTTCACGACCTCGAGGACACCTAGATCGACGAGCGCGTGCAGGCGATCGAGCGCCTCGCCCCCTGGGAGCCCCGTGAGCGCCGCGACCGTGGCCGCGTCGGAGACCCCGTCGATGTGTCCGAGCACGAACGACGACGTGGGGTCGATGTGGCTCGCGTGGCGCTCGAGCTCTCCGACCTTCAAGCGAAGGACGCTCGAGGGGCTCAGCGCTCGCGCGCTCGGCTGGAGGCGCTCGCGGCACCGCTCGGCGACGAGATGCGCAAGCGCGTGATCCGGCTCGCGCGCGAGGACGCGCTCCGCGAGGACGAGCGCCTCGGGGAAGTCGCTCGCGAGGTAGCAGCCGTACATCTCGCGACCGATCGTCTCCGCGGTCTCCGCGTCGACGGTGGCGTCCGTGCCGTCGACTTGCGGCGCCGGCGGCGTTGGCGCGGTCAGCGTCCCGGGCTCGTCGTCGTTCGCGGGGACCTCGGCGGCCGCGGCAGCGATCGCGGCTGCAGCCGCCATCGAGCGAGGCGTGTCGCGCGGCTCTCCCGCGACGCTGATGTGCTTCTCCACGATGCGCGCATAGGATGCCGGATCGAACGGCGGCGCGATCGTCGTCCGGTTCGACTCCTGCTCGATCTCCTTGGCGAGCGCCTCGGGATCGAACGAGGGGATCAAGGTCCGCTTCTCCCGCGGCTTGCTCAGATTCGTCCGCCTGCGCCTCACTCCGACCTCTCGCCCCAGAGGGAACTGAGCTCCCCCGCGGAGTCAGCCGGGCGTCACTAGCACGGAGGGCGACAGCCATCGAGTCCAAGAGGCCTCTCGCGGCACGAGACGAGCGTCCTTGGAGCACTCATCTCGATCGAGATTGAGGGCGTCACCCAGGCACGTCAGCGGTGAAGAAAGGACGATCGGACGCGGGCGATCCATCAGCGGAGGCCCATCAGCGAGATGACCTGCCAGCTGCCCTTCTCGACGACGATCTCCTGCGATCGCTGCCAGCCGCGCGCGTCGAGCATCACCTGATGGCGGCCGGCAGGAAGTCGCACGCGCGCAACGGACACGCGCGCCGGAAGCGTCTCCCAGCTCCGAGTGTCGGGAGTGTCGAGCGCGCTCAGCGTCGCCTGGGCAGCGAGCGAGCCGAGGAGGCCGATGATGGCGTTCTCCTTCCCGGCCGCGGCCTCGATCCCCTTCCCCACGAGCAGGCGCGTCACCATTCGCGTGATCGCGCTCACGATGATCTTCCCCTCGATCTTCTTCCACTCGGCGCGGACCTCGCGCTCGACGTTCACCGCCTCCTCGAGCTGGATCGATCGATTGCCGACGCGGACCTGCGGGATCGAGTAGCTCCCCTGCCCCGGCGCGAGCGTCGGGAAGTTGATCCACGTGACGAGCCCCTGGGCCGCGAGCTTGTTGGCTCCCTCGCGATCGCCCGGGCTGAGCGCGTCCGCGAAGAGCGTGAGCGCGAGGCCGATCGGGATGCGCTCCGCGACCTTGTGCGGGACGCGCCCGTAACCGACGACGAAGAGGACCTCGCCGCCGTCCTCGTGCTCCTGCGCCTCCGCGGGGTCGCGCTTCTCGATCAGCGCCTTCAGCCGCGGGCTACGATACGAGCCGAGCGCGGCGAGGCGCGCGATCGGATCTTGGAGCGAGGAGTAGCCCGAAAACGCGAGCGCCTCGTCGTAGTAGCGGAGGGCCTCGTCGGTCTCGCCGCTCTTCTCGAACGTGAAGCCCGCGAGGAGGCTCCCGAGACCGAGCACCGGATTGTTCGGCTGCTTCAGCGCGTCCCGGTAGTACTTCTGCATCACGCTCAGCCGACGCGCCTCGACACGCGCACCGTTGAGGTCGCGCTGCTCGAGGTAGTTGATCATGTCGAGCGTGTTGATCATCAGCTTCTCGTACGGGGGCGCCTGGTACTTCCCCGACGAGCCGCTGAAGACGTATTCGCCGATCGAGTCCCCCGCGTTGCGCGCGAGGTCGAGCATGTCGATGGCCTTGTCGGCGGCCTCGAAGTCCTGCTTCGAGAGGTCGAACTGGACGAGGCCCTGCTGGATGCTCCCGCGATCGAGCACGAGGAGCGCGTTGTCGCCCTTGATGTCCTTCGGGAGCTCCTTTTCGCTCGCGACCTCGAGCTCCTCGTTGATCGCCTTGATCGCGCGCTTCGCATCGCCCGCGTCGAGCGCGGTGCGCATCTTCAACGTGCGCGCCTCGTGACCGCCGCAGCCGACGAGCCACGGAGCAAGCACGAGAGCCGCGGCCGAGGCCGCTCGCAAGAGCGCGCCTCGTGCGGTCCGCAGGACGGGTGCTTCGTTCACGCCAGCTCTCCGCGTCCGAGGTCGCTACTTCACGGCCTTCGTGATCTCGGTCTTCCCCTGGAAGCGGATCTCACTCGTCTCGACGTCGATGACCTGCATGTAGAGGAAGTACTGCACACGGCGCATGTCCTCGCTGCGCTCGTCGTTGCCGGAGACCTTGCCGGTGATGAAGTACTTCGCGCCGAGCTGCTTGCCGTACTTCGCGACATGAGCCGGGTTGAAGACCGCGTTCTGCTGGCCCTCGACCTCACGGATCATCTCGCCCTGACGCTGGCGCGAGACGACGCGCACGGTCTGCGCCTCGATGAGCCAGGTCTCCGCCTCGCTCAGGATCGTGTCGAGCGACGAGTCGATGTGCTCGCTCGTGCTGTTCTGAAACGGGAAGATCGCGACGATGGGCTGCGGGTTCGTCGTCCGCCACTCGTTCATGATCGGCGCGACGCGGAGCTTGTTGAGCGTGTCGCGAAGCGCGCGCTTCATGTCTTCCTTGTCGAGGCCGGTCGAGAGCGCGTGCGCATCGATGCTGGGATCGTCGGCGCCGCGAACGACCTCCTTCCCACCGCAGCCGGGCGCGGCAAGCGTGAGAGCGACGACGCTGACCAGAGGAAGCACGAAGCGAAGTGACATGAATGCAGGCTCCTTGAAGGCGGTGACGACGAGGATCCTAACCGAAGCTGTCTCTCTCGTGCCCCATACCGACCGTTCGACGGTCGAGGGCCGCGGGAGATTCCGCCTCATCGCAGAGCCCCAAATTCGTACGTAATTTCCGGACCATGCTCTTCCGTACCTCGCTTGGCTCACGCCCGTCCGGCCCGGAGAAGCGCTGTCCGGCGCGAACGGCAGGCTCAGCCGTTCGTGCCACAGTCTTCCCCGCCGCGCTCTCGTTCGCGGCGTTCGCTGCGCTCCTCATCGCCTGCTCGACAACGGCGCGCGACGAGGGGGCTCCACGCGCCGATGGTGTCCGCACCGCGATGAACGACGATCCGTCGCACGCGAGCGCCCGGGACGAAGCACCTCCTCCTTCGAGCTCGGAAGGCTCGGAGCCGGGCGACGTGAGGAACGTCCCGGAGCAGACACCGCCGATCCCGACGGCGAGCTGCGAGGTCGACGCCGACTGCGTACGGATCGAGAAGGGCTGCTGCCCGCTCGGGCACTACATCGCCGTCCACAAGGACAAGGCCGCCGCCTACCAGGCGAGCCTCGGATGCGACGAGCCGCACGCCTGCCCGCTCATCCTGGCCGTCGACGATCACAGCATGGCGCAGTGCAACTGGGAGACACGTGCATGCGAGCTCGTGAAGCCCCAGGACATCGCGTGCAACGGGTTCACGCCGAACCCGCACGCGTGCCCCGACGGCTTCCGATGCCGCTTGCCGGAGCACGTCACCGACCTGCCGGGCAAATGCCTCCAGCAGTGCGGAGGCTTCGCCGGCATCGTGTGCGAAGACGCGAACGCTCTGTGCGTCGACGATCCGACCGACGGCTGCGATCCGCACCACGGCGGTGCCGATTGCGGCGGGCTCTGCGTCGGCCGCTGACGACCGAGCGAGACGCCGTTACGTCAGAGTGCGCGGATCGCGGCGTCGAGCGTCGACTCGAGGCTCTCGCGGTCCTGCGCGCCCTCGAGCTTCGCTCCGTCAATCCAGATCGTCGGGAGCCCGTGGCCCTTCACGGCGCGGAACGCCTCTTTGTCCTTCTCGATCCGTGCCGCAGTGGCGGGATCGTTCACGCAGGCGCGGAACGCGTCGAGGTCGAGGCCCTGCTCCTTCGCGATGCGCTCGCAGCCCTCGACAGTGAGGTCCTGCGGCTGCGCCTCGAAGAGCGCGTCCGCCATCTCATCGCCCTTGCCGAGGACCTCGCCGCAACAACCGGCCTTCGCAGCGTCCATCGCATGCGGGTGCATGCGCAGCGGCACGTGTTTCCGCGCCACGCGGACCTTGTCTTTCCGCTGCGCGAGCAGCGGCGCGAGCTCGGTGTGGGTCATCCGGCAGAAGGGACACTCGAAGTCGACGAAGTCGACGACGGTCACGCGCCCACGTCCGGTGAGCCGCATCTCGTCGGCGATGGCGGCTGGGATGTCGCCCGGGATCGCCCGGAGCTGGAAGCCGATCGCGAACGGCACGCCGATCGAGGCGACCATACCGAGCGCCGCGATCGACGGGATGAGCCGCCCGCTCGGCGGATCCCACGCCTTTCGCCATCGGACGATCGAGAGCACGGCGAGCGCGACCGCCGCGCCGTCGACGACGGCGCAGAACGGACAGAGCACGCCCATCCATGCCTGGACCCCGAAGAGGAGGAGCGCAGCGAGCCCGCCCACTGATGCGAGGGCGGCCTGCGTGATCCGCGCTCCGCGGCCGGGGACGAGCGCTGCGAGGCCGACGCCGAGCATGCCGATGAGGCCGATGGCCGGAAGGGGAACGCCGAACGGACGAGCGAAGATCGTCGCCTTCACCCTCCCGCAGCCGCCGCTCGCCTCGCAGAAGACCGGCGCGGGCCTGACGTAGTCGACGAGGAGGATCGCGCTCGCAACGAGCGCAGCTGCGGCCAGAACGATGGTGAGCCAGAACCAGATGTCTTTCCGCATACCCGAACCCCGCACGAGCCTCGAATGAAGCAGAGACTTCGTCGGAAGTGTAAGGGGAAAGCCGCGTCAATATTCCCGGGGCTCGAATTGGCGGGGACGCGCTAGGCGAGATCGCGCTAAGTAGGGTCTCATGCGAAGGACTCTGCCGTCACGTACGGCCGTCCTCGACGCCCTCGGCGCCGAAGACCGCGCGATTCATGCCAACGAGCTCGCCGAGAAGCTCGGCGTCAGCGAAGCATCCTACCAGGGCTTGCTCCGCCTCCTCGACGACCTCGTCTTCGACGGGGTCGTCACCGCGCAAGGCCAGCGGTTCAAGCTCGACAAGAAGAAGGGCTTCGGGGCGAAGGCCAGAGGACGCGAGCGCGAGCGACGCGAGGGCCTCCTCACCGTGAACCCGCGCGGCTTCGGCTTCGTCTCGAGCCCGACCGCGAGCGGCGACGACGTCTTCATCAACGCCGAATCGCTCAGCGGCGCGATGCACGGCGACCACGTCATCGTCGAGATCGTGGCGCGCGGCACGCGCGGCGCCGAAGGCCAGATCGTCGAGGTCGTGAAGCGCGGGACGACGCGCGTCTCCGGCATCCTCCGCCGGAAGGGACGGAACGCGTGGATCGAGCTCGACGATCCCCGCGTCCGCGGGCCGGTCGTCCTCACGCGCGAGATCGACCGCACCGGCCCCGAGGGTAACAGCGGCCAGGAAGGGCAGGTCGTCGTCGCCGAGATCACGCGCTTCCCCGACGAGCCCGGCGAGAACCCCGAGGGCAAGATCATCGCGGTGCTCGGGCAGCCCGGCGAGCTTGCCGTCGAGGTCAACAAGGTCCTCTTCCTCGCGCAGATCGAGGAGGTCCACACGTCCCAGGCGGTGGCCGAGGCCGAGGCCTACGGCGACGAGGTCGCGGCGGAGCTCCTCCAGGGTCGCGAAGACCTCACGCACATCCCGCTGCCGACGATCGATCCCGAGGACGCGCGCGATCACGACGACGCGGTGTGGGTCCAGCGCACCGAGAGCGGCGGCTACGAGGTCTGGGTCGCGATCGCCGACGTGAGCTCGTACGTCCGCCCGGAGACGAAGATCGACGAGGAGGCCCGCGGCCGCGGCTGCAGCATCTACCTCCCCGACCGCGCGATCCCGATGCTCCCGCGCGCGCTCTCGTCGAACCTCTGCTCGCTGCTCCCGGACGTGACGAGGCTCTGCCTCTGCGTGCACGCGGAGCTCGACGCGCGCGGCGCGATCAAACGCTCGAGGCTCGTCCGCGGCTACATGAAGAGCGCGGCGAAGCTCACCTACGGCGGCGTAGCCCGCGCGCTCGGGTTCACCGCCGAGCCGCCGCGCCAGCCGAAGGCCGAGGAGATGGTCGACGACCTCCGCGTCGCGCACGAGCTCTCGCGCATCCTCCGCTCGCGCCGGCTCAAGCGCGGCGCGCTCGACTTCGATCTACCCGAGCCGGTGGTGAAGCTCGACGGCGAGGGCAAGCCGACGAGCGTGATGAAGCGCGCGAAGGACGCCGGCGTGAAGAAGGCGTATCAGCTCATCGAAGAGCTGATGCTCTTCGCCAACGAGGTCGTCGCCCGATGGCTCCTCGAGCGCACGCTCCCCGGCGTCTTCCGCGTTCACCTCCCGCCGGATCCGCAGAAGCTCGAGCGGCTCGCGGCGATGTGCGAGGTGCTCGGCATCGAGCTCGACATCGACGAGACCCAGACCCCGAAGGGCCTCGCGCGCATCCTCGCGAGCTTCGCCGATCATCCGAACGCGCAGGTGCTGAACACCCTCCTGCTCCGATCGATGAAGCAGGCGTCCTACGACGTCGCGAACCTCGGACACTTCGGTCTCGCCTCCGAGGCGTATCTCCATTTCACGTCGCCGATCCGGCGCTACCCCGACCTCGTCGTCCACCGCGTGGTCCACGCGGCGCTGACGGAAGAGGAGCGCGCGCGGAAGAAGCTGCTCGGCCGAGTCGCTTCGCCGGAGGCGCTGCAGGAGGCCGCCCTCCACTCCTCGACGGCGGAGCGCCGCGCGATGGAGGTCGAGCGCGAGATCCTCGACATCTATCGCTGCTTCTACATGATCGATCGCATCGGCGAGCGCTTCGAGGGCACCGTCTCCGCCTTCGTCGGCAGCGGAGCCTTCGTCACGCTCGACGATCCGTTCGTCGACGTGCTCGTGAAGATCGAGGACTTCGGGCCCGAGTTCGTCGTCGAGGACGACGGCCTCATGGCGACGAGCAAGCGGAGCGGCGACGCCGTCCGCCTCGGCGACCGGATCATGGTGGAGATCACCGACTGCGCGATCCTCCGCCGAACCGTCTACGCCCGCCGCATGCGCGGCGAGCACGAGGGCGCCGGCGAGCGTCGCTTCCGCGCTCGCGATCGCGAGGAGACACGCGGACGCGGCGGACCGCCCTCACGCGAGGGAGCCCTTCAGAAGAAGCGCGGCACGACCGGAGCCCCGTCCGCCCGCGGGCGCGCGGAGGCCCGGCCGAAGCGCGAGGGCAAGCCGGGCGAGCGCACCGAGCGCCCGCGCAAGGGCCCGCCGACACGGAAGAACAAGGGCGGCCCCGGCCCGAAGCGCCAGAAGAAGAAGGGCCTCAAGAAGCGCCGCTGAGTGACCGCAGGCCCCGTCCTACCGACGGGGTCTGCGCCGGAACACCGCGACCCCGATCGCGACCGCACAAAGCAGCGCGCCCCGCGGCTCGGGTGAGCGCTCACCGGGTAGCGAGCACGCGCACCCGCCGCCCTCGACGAACGGCGCGGTGAGCTCGTCCTCCGGCGGCGACGCGCCGGAGTCCGCGATCGCGCCGGCATCGGCGTGTGCGCCACCGTCCAGCACTGCCCCTCCGTCCGGGCGGCCTGCGCCGGCGTCAGCATCGGTGGTGACGACACACACGAGGCCAGCGCCGATCTGGCAGTCGAGGACGCCGGGAACGCCGCCGAGCTCGCAGGGCGCGCCCTTGTCGGCCACATCGTCGACGGTGCCGTTGCAGTCGTTGTCCTTGCCGTCGCAGACTTCGAGCTCGGGACCGCTCCCGCCTACGCACTGCAGGGCGCCGTCGATGCAGGCCGTGACGCCTTGCGAGCACGCGCCGATCGCGACGCCGCAGGGCTGGTTGCCGTCGCTGGGATCGTTGTCGATGACGCCGTCACAGTCGTCGTCGAGGCCGTTACAGACCTCGACGCCTGGGGCCATGCCGGGCGTCATGATCTGGCAGGTCGTCCCGTCCTGCGCCGCGTTGCAGACACGTACGCCGGTGCCCTTGCAGACGCCGAGCTTGCCGTCGTCGCAGGCCTGGCCCTTGTCGGGGAACGCCTCGTCGACGAGGCCGTTGCAGTTGTCGTCGAGGCCGTTGCATGTCTCTCGGTTCGGCGACACCGCCATGACGATGTTCGCGAGAGCGTCGGAGAGGCCGTTCGCATCGCTGGTGAGGACGGCCGTACCGGTTCCACCCGCCGCCGCGACGCCGTGTAGCTGCGCTACCTCCGACGGCCGCACGCCGAGGCCCACGACGTGGACCGGAACATCGACGCCGGGGACCGCGCTCTTCAGCGCGGTGGCGGCGGCGACCGGATCGCCCATGCAGCTCTCGGCGCCGTCGGTCAGAAGGATGACCGAGTACTTGCGACAGGGAAGGTTGCCATCGCACTGGATGGTCGGCTTGAGGTAGTCGGCTGCGGCAAGAAGCGAGTCCGCGAGCGGCGTCGGACCGGTCGCCCGCAGCTCGCAATCGCCGCCGCCGGCGAAGTTGCAGTGATCCCCGGCCAGGGTGCTGCTGTTGAAAGCAGTCTCCTTGCCGTCGATCCACATCGACGCCTGCGTCCGCGGCTTCTCGAAACCGACGAGGACATCGGCGCCCCGCCTCGGTGAGCCGCACGAGCCTGCATAGTTGATGCAGTCTGCCTGGTTCGCCCAGCCGATGGTGATGTTGCTGTTGAGCGCCGGGGGATACCCTGCGCTCGGGTACAGCGCCGCCATATTGCAGCCCGGCGCAGCAGGATGCGCGGGCGTCATGTTGTTGCGCGGATCGTCGTAGCTGTAGCAAGCCTGTTGGCACTCGCACCAGCTCGCCGTGTTGCAGCTCTGGTTCGAGGAGACGTCCTGGTGGAAGCGCGCGAGTGCGAAGTCCGCGTCGGGGAACGCTGCGAGCACGTCGTTGAGCGCGCTCTTGGCCATGAACAGCTTGGAGTTGTTCCCCTCGATGATGTCGACGTCGCTCGCGGTGTCCACGCCGACGTGGCCCAACGATCCATCGCCGAACGTCGGGTTGCCGGCAGGGTCGAGGAGCATCGATCCCGAGGTGCCGATGACGACGAGGAAGCGCGGTCGCGTATCGTTCACCGGCCCGACACAGGCCGGCACGTTGGCCGGACACTGCTGGGGAACACCGTTGATGCACGAGGGGACGATGTTCCCGCCGCAGTTGAGGGGCGGGAGACCGTCATCGACGGCGCCGTTGAAGTCGTTGTCGAAACCGTCGCAGACCTCGCCGACGTAAGCGCCGTCGATCCGAAGCTCGCCCGGGGCGCCGCCCGCCATCCCGGAGCAACTCGGGCAGAGGCCGCCGAACGCGCCGCGGACATCGAACGTCGCCAGCGGGTTGACGCTGGCGACACGCGAGAGCACGTTGATGAGCCCGCCGCCGCCCCCGCCCCCGCAGTCGTCGCAGGTGCCGCTCGTCTGCGTGCCCTTGCACTCGTTCTCCTCGTACGTCGAGGGCACGGGCGTACACCGGTTCGACGCGTCGGCGCAGACGTTGCCGAGCGAGCCACCTAGGCTCTTGCACGTCTGCCCAAGCGCGGCGTTGCACTGCGCGTTCGAGATGCACGGCGTGCAGTTGCAGGGCGTGCAGCGGCCGCTCTGGCAGGTCTGCCCGCTACCGCAGTCGGCGTTGGTCGTGCACGAGAGACACTTCGGCTGGGAGTCTCCCCCTCGTCCGCCCGCTGCCGTCACGCGCGCCGTCGAGCCGATCGTCACGCTGTCGCCGACGAGGAGCACGCTCCCGCCGGCGCCCCCGCCACCCGAGTCGTTGCCGCTGGCGCACCCACGATTGCCATTCGCGTTGATCGTGCCGTTGACGGTGAGCGCGCCTGTCTGCGCTGCGTTGGCCGCGACGAGGACGATGCGCCCGCCGCCGTTGCCGCCTGCGAGCGCCACCGTCGTGCCGGTCGACGGCGTGAAGCCGTCGCTGTCGCGACAGCCCTTGTCCCCGCCGGCGGCGCCGAACTCGACCGCGTATGGCGAGTGCTGGTACGGCAGGCCGGCGACCGAGGGGAGCCCGTCGTTGTCGCGGCAGCCGTTGTAGCTCACGCACGCGCCTGCATTCACGGCGCCGACGCAGTTCTCCTCGTAGTCTTGCGGGAACATGCAGCCTGCTGGTGAACAGTCCTTCGTCCCGCGCCCGCCGGCGCCGCGGTGCGCGCCACCGCCGCCGGAGTCGAGTACACCGCATCCCCCGCGCCCGCCCGCGAGCGGCGTGGATACCGGCCCCGCGCCATCGAGGCAGAGGGCGCCCTGATAACCGGAGCCCTTCGCGACGATCGAGCTGGAGGCGTCGATCGTGATGCTGTTGGCGCGGATGACGAGGTTCCCGGTGCCCGGCGTACCGTTGTAGCTCGGCACGATGATCTTCGAGCCGTTCGTGATCGACACGACGCCGTACGACAGCGAACCGCCCAACGTCATCGTCTGATTGTCGAGAATGAGATCGGCGCCATGGGCGTGAACGGGTACCGCGATGACACCGACGGCGACGAGCCACCCGAACAGCGCGCGACGAGGAGACATAGCGGCGGATCATCGCTCGCTTCCTTCGCTTCGTCACGCACGCACTGCTGACTCCGGCGCGAGAATCCATCTCGTCTTTGGCGGCCGGCCGCCAACCGGCCGGTAAACAAGGGGGAGCATCGCGTGTTATCACCGAGGGCTCGAGATGCCGAGCGGCGTAGTCCTCCGCGACTTTGGTTGTGCGATCTGCGGAGCGCCGCGAACGACGCTCGAGGATGCACTCGTCGTTCTCTGTCTGCATTGCGGCGGTGTCCTGACGAGCACGGGCGACGGAGGCGCCTGGCATGACGTCGTCGAGCGACATGCCGATGGGCTCCGCATGCTCGTCAAGCCTTCACAGGCGAGCGCGCGCCTCCTCGCCGTGAGCCTCTCGATGTCGAAGGCCAGCGAGCGATCCACGTGGCGCCTGCTCTGCGAAGAGCAGAACCTGCTCGCCCCGATCGTGCATTCGAGGTACGTGGCGCCGCTCCCGGCCGAGCCGACGGCGCGCGCCGCCTTCGTCCGAGACAGCGTTGCGATGCAAGAGATCTGCACGTTCGACGCAAGCGTCGTCGCGCTCATGAATCGCTATGCGTCGATCGCTGGGCGCCTCGGGACCGCGGGCCAGGATGCCGTCGTCACGGCGCGCGCGATGCTCGACGCCGCACGCGAATACTACCGCGCGCTCGTCGCTCACCCGGACTTGCCCTCATCGCGACTTCGCGAAGGCGCCGAACATCACGCAAAGGAGCTCGTCCGCAGCGCGCTCCCCGCGTATGCGATGTTCCTCGGCGAGGGAGTCATCGAAGAGATCCGCTGCACCGTCCTGGGAGACAGACGATCGGCATCGGGGGCGGGTTGCTCGAAGTGCGGCGCCGCGTTGCCGCTCGGTCTCCACCAGCCGCTCACGAAATGTCCGTACTGCGGTGCGGTCACGGGCGTGCATCCGCATGACGACATCTCCGACGCGTGGAGCAACGCACAGCTCGGGATCTGGAAGCTCTCTCTGCGTGAGCTCGTGGAGACCGACCGCCTCGACGGGCCGACGCCGGTGATGGCGGCCGTTGGTGGCTTTCTCCATACGAACGCGTCCGGAGTCTCGATCGATCGCGTCGTGCGCTTTCTTGGTGAGGCGATCCCCTGGGTCACGCTCGCAGACCTCACGTACGGGCTCGACCTCCTCGAGCACGCCGTCTCGGACGATCGGGCAAAGCGCGAGCTCCTCCAGGGCATTCGCGAGGCGGTGCGACGAGCCTGGCATTCCGATCCCGCAAGACGTCCGGTCCGCTCGCCCCGTGCAGAGCCACATCCCACGCCGACGCCCGCCGACGAGGCGGCATGGATCGAATCGGCACTCGCGCTTCACTCGTTTCGCGGACCGTCGCTTCCACTGCACGAGCTCCTTGCACAACCGCTCAGCACGATGCAGGTCGCGGCCGTCCGCGACGAGCCGACGAGCGTCACCCCGCGCGCCGCGCTCACGTTCTTCGAACGAGCCGCACCGCGCTTCGATCGCCAGAAGATGCGCGATGAGCTCATGCGGTTGAGGCCGGGCTACGACCACCCTCGCGTCGCCGCGTTCATCGTCGAGTTGCTCGACCTACTCTGATCTGGGCAGCTCGGACGTGAACGAGGGTTGCGATATGGCCGTCTCGCTCGGCGCGCGTGCTCGGCCGCGCGCGCTAGACTTCGCCCGATGCGGATCGTCCTCGGAGCCATGCGCCTGTCGACGTCGCCCGAGCGCGACGAAGCGCGCGCGCGCACGACGCTCGAGGCGGCGGTCCGCGCGGGCTTCAGGACGGTGGACACGGCTCGTGCGTACGGGCACGGCGAGGAGGACCTCGGCCACAACGAACGGCTCGTCGGCACGGCGCTCGGAGACGCGGCCGTCGAGGTCGTCACGAAGTGCGGTATGCGTCGTGACGCCGGGGCGTGGATCCCCGACGCGCGCGCGAAACGCATCCGCGAGGACGCGGAGGCGAGCGCGTCGGCGCTCGGCCGTGCGCCCGATCTGCTCCTCCTGCACGCGCCCGACCCGAAGGTGCCGCTTACGACGAGCGCGCGTGCGCTCGCCAAGGTGAAGGCCGAAGGGCTCGCGAGAGCGGTCGGCGTCTCGAACGTCTCGCGGCGTCAGCTCCTCGAGCTCGCCGCGCATGCGCCGGTCGAAGCCGCGCAGATCGCGCTCGGCGCCTACGACGACCTCGCCGTCCGGAGCGGCGTGGTCGCGCATTGTCTCGACGCGGGCATCCGCGTCCTCGCGCACGCGCCGCTCGGTGGTCCGGAGCGCGCGAAGCGGCTCGCGCGCGATCCCGTGCTCGTGAAGGTCGGCGAGCGCGTCGGAGGAACGCCGATCGAGACGTTCCTCGCGTACCTCCTCGCGCTGCACCCGCGCATCGAGCCCGTCGTCGGCGCGCGGTCGCCCGACACGGTCGCGAGCCTCGCACGCGCGCACGACCTCGTGCTCGACGAAGAAGCGCTCGCGAAGCTCGACGCGCGCTTCCCCGTGCTCGCGACGGTACGTACGCGCTCGCAGCGGCAACGCAGCGCTCTTCGCGAAGACGCCTCGGAGGTGATGCTCCTCATGGGCATCCCCGGCGCCGGCAAGTCGAGCGCAGCGAACGAGCTCGTCGCGCAGGGTTGGGAGCGTCTCAACCGCGATACCCTCGGCGGCAGTCTCCGCGGGATCGCGAAGCGCCTCGACGAGCGCCTCGCGGCAGGCACGAAGCGCGTCGTGCTCGACAACACGTACGTCACGCGTGCCGTGCGGAGCGACGTCGTCCGCATCGCCGAGGCGCACCGCGCGCGCGTGCGGTGTGTGCACTTCGACACGTCGCTCGCGGACGCGCAGGTGAACGCGGTCCGGCGCATGCTCGAGCGGTTCGGACGCGTGCTCTCGCCGGAGGAGATCGCCGCGCACAGCCGCGGAGCTGCGTACGACCCCGCCGCGATCGGTCCGCATGTGCTCTTCCGAATGACGCGCGAGCTCGAGCCGCCGGAAGCGGACGAAGGCTTCACGTCCGTCGACGCGGTGCCTTTCGTGCGCCGTCCTCGTTCCGGGCAGGCCGCGGTCGCAGTCGCATACGCCACCGTCCGCAGCGAGGTCTTGGTCGACGTGCTCCGGAGCGCCCCGCGCGACGCTCCGGTCCTCCTCTACGCCTGGCTCCGCGACGCGACCGACGTCGAGCGAGCGGCCTCGGAGCTCGCGGCCTCCTCGGGGCGCGACGTCACGCCGGCCGTCTGCACCCACCCGGCCGGCCCGCCGATCTGCTGGTGCCGTCCTCCGCTCCCGGGCCTCTGGCTCGCGTTCGAGCACGCCCGGGGTATCGATCCCGCAGCGAGCGTCCTCGTCGGCACGAGCCCCGCGGACAAGACCATGGCGTCACAGCTCGGGCTCGCCTTTCGCGGGATCGGCCCTTGAGCCTCACGTGACGGGGTCGCCGAGGCGGCATCGCCCCACGGTCTGAGGCGAGACGGCCTCGGGTGCTGCGTCACGGCGCGCGGCATGGGCCGCGACCTCGTCGTCGCCGCTGAGCGTCTTCGAGGTGGGGCGCCGGTGCGATCGGCTCCTTCGAAGCGAAGCATGACGGCGGCGGTCGGCGTACACATAGCTGTCCGATGCTCCGCTTCATGCTCTTCGCGTCCGCCGTCGCCGGTCTCGTGATCTCGTGCGGAGGTAGCCCTCCGGTGGTCCCTTCCCGCCCCCCGCCCACGGGCCTGGTCATCGAGGGAGCGCGGATCGTCGATCTCTCCTACGCCTACGATGAAGACACGATCTTCTGGCCGACGGAGGATGGCTTCACGCTCGAGAAGGAGTTCGACGGGATCACCCCGGGCGGCTTCTACTACGCGGCGAACAGGTTCGCGGCACCCGAGCACGGCGGAACGCACATCGATGCGCCGGTCCACTTCGCGAAAGGCAAGGCCACGGTCGATCAGCTCCCGCTGCGGCACCTCATGGGAGCGGCCGTCGTCGTCGACGTGACCGCGCAGTGCGCGAAGGACCGCGACTACCGCGTCACGGTCGCCGATCTCGAGGCGTGGGAGGCGGCGCATGGCGCGATCCCGGACGGCGCCATCGTCCTCCTCCGTACCGGCTTCGGCCGCTTCTGGCCGGATCGCGAGAAGTACATGGGCACCGCCGAGCGAGGCGCAGCGGCGGTCGAGAAGCTCCACTTCCCGGGCCTCCATCCGGCCGCCGCCACATGGCTCACGAGCACGCGTCGCATTCACGCCATCGGACTCGATACCCCCAGCATCGATCACGGACCGTCGACGACCTTCGACACGCATCGTGCGCTCTTCGCGCGCCAGGTCCCCGCGTTCGAGAACCTCGCGAACCTCGAGCAGCTTCCGGCAACGGGCGCGACGGTGATCGCGCTGCCCATGAAGATCAAAGGCGGGAGCGGCGGACCGCTACGCGCGGTGGCGATCATCCCACCGGCCCGCTGAGCCTCGAACGGGCTAGGCTCCCCCGCCCCGGCGGAGTCGGGCCGACCGGGGCGAAGAACGTTCGAGACGGGGACCGGGGTTGCCGATGGAGGAGAGGTGTCAGCTCCCTTCGTGCGCGCGCTTCAGCGCTGCGATGTCGAGCTTCTTCATCTTCATCATCGCCTGCACGGCGCGCCCCGCCTTGGCCGGATCCTTGTCGCCGAGCAGCTCGCCGAGGACGTTGGGGACGACCTGCCAAGAGACACCGAACTTGTCGACGAGCCAGCCGCACTGCCCCTCCTTGCCGCCCTCGGTGAGCTTGGACCAGTAGCGGTCGACCTCGGCCTGGGTATCGCAGTGCACGAAGAGCGAGATGCCCTGGCTGAACGTGAAGGTCGGACCGCCGTTCAGCGCGATGAACGTCTGGCCGAAGAGCTCGAACGTCACCGAGAGGACCGCCCCGCCGGGGCCTGGGATGGAGCTCACGATCTTTCCGTCCTCGAAGATCGAGAGGTAGTGGCGGGCGGCCGCCTCGGCCTGGTTGTCGTAGGTGAGAAACGTAGTGATCTTGGGCATCTGAGGGTTCCGATGGGTTGAGGTTGGGGTTCGGGGGGCCGCCGTTGAATCCCGGCGTCACTCGAACGTCGGAGCACGCGAGCCGTTCTCGACATCCCGGCAGCACTATTTTTCGAACGGCGTCCGGCTCCGTCGAAGCCAAGCTCGTCCACGGCGAGCCAGTCCTCGAGGGCGCTGACGAGCGACGTGTGGATCGCTCACGTGGGCGACGTCGGCCAGCCCACCATGACGCGTTCGCTCGAGACGAACATCCTCACGTACGACGACGTCACGATCGAGCGTTGCGAGTGCGGCGGCACGACCACCCGAACGAAGCAATGGTCGGTTCAACCGTCGCATTGGCCTCGTCGACGCCAACAACGCCAGCGATGCGAACGCATCGCGTCTGCTCGTGCCACGATCGCGAATCGTGACCGCGTATCATTGCGCCCATGCACTCCCCCCCGCCGCATGGTCACGGGTACGGCTACGGCGGACCACCTCCTCCTCGGAGCAGCAGCAACAACGTCCTCGTCATCGTGCTCGTCATCGTCGTCGTGCTGCTCGTGCTCGGCGGAGGGAGCTGCCTCTTGTGCGTCGGGCTCGCCGCCGTCGCGGACGATCCCGCGAGCGGTCCGGCGACGTCGTCGACGAGCGGCTCGGCGAACGGGCTCGAGCGCACGCCGCTCGCCGTGCAGCTGGAAGGGGCGATGAAGGGCACCAAGGTTCCGGTCCAGCAGGTCCTCTGTCCGAAAGAGCCGCCGCAGGGCACCTTCAAGTGCGAGCTCGTGACCACGTCCGGGGACCGCGCCGACGTCGACGTAACGCCCGGACCGACGGGGCTCGCCTACGACGTCCCGGGCATGGCCTTCCTCGAGGGCACGAAGCTCGAGTCGACGTTCCGGGGAATCGTGGCCTCGATCAATCCGCGGCTCCGCGTTCCATGCTTCACGGGGGTCCTGATGAAGAAGGTCGGCGCGGACTTCACCTGCCCGGCCCTCGATGGGGGCACGCCGGCCGGCAGCGTCACGGTTTCGGTGCTCGACAAGAGCGGCGCGGTGAAGATGACGTACGAGGGTACGCGCACGGCTCGTCCCGCCAGGACGGCGACACCGTCGCGCACGGTCGACTTCGTGTGCCCGCCCGGACAGGCGCCCGGTGGGGCCGTACGCGGCGGGTGTGTCTGCGGCGATACGATCATCGGCACCGCGTGCGGCGCTCCGGGCAACTTCACGGACGTGGTCGAGACCGCCAAGGGCTGTCGGTTCACCTGCAACTGAACCTCGCCACACGCGAGCCTTCGTCGCGGGCGCGAACCGTGTGCATCCACGCGCAGCCTTTGCGTGAGCTCGCTCCTGTTCGACGCACGTCGACGCGGGCGAACGCCCACCTCTGCGCGTGGTTGAGGCCAGCGACGCGAGCCCGACACGTCCTCCCCCAATGGCACGACTGATGCGAAGCCGATGAGCATGTCGAAGCCGATCCCCACGATCCAGAAGTACATGACGACGTCGCCTCACTCGATTGGCCTCGAGCAGACGCTCGCGAGGGCGCACGCGGTGATGCGCGAGCACGGGATTCGTCATCTCCCCGTGCTGCATGGACAGAAGCTGATGGGGCTCGTCACCGAGCGCGACCTCCGCCTCGTCGAGTCACTCCCCGACGTCGATCCGACGAAGGTGAGCGTCGAGGAAGCGATGTCGACGGTGGTCTACTCGGTCGGACCGGATCAGCCGCTCGACGAGGTCGTGGCGACGATGGCCGAGCACAAGTACGGCTCGGCTGTCGTGATGCAGAACGGCAAGGTCGTCGGGATCTTCACGACCGTCGACGTCTGCCGCGCCCTCGCGGAGCTCTTGCACTCGCGTCTCGCGAAGTGACCTGCCCGAGACGACGACGACGCGCGCGCACGCAAGTCGCGCGCGCGTCGGTCACCAGCTGACGGGGGTGGGCTCGGGCCTCCGCTCCTTCGTGCCGTCGCCGATCTGACCGAATGCGTTCGAGCCCCAGCAGAGGAGCTTTCCCGCCTTCGTGAGGGCGCAGCCGTGCGCGGAGGCGAGGCAGACATCCTCGACGGCGGAGAGCGCGCTCACCCGGGCGGGTCGCTCGTCCGAGGAGCGCGTTCCGAGACCGAGCTCGCCTTCACCATTCGAGCCCCAGCAGCGAACCGAGCCATCGCCGAGCAGCGCGCACGTCGAGGCCTCGCCTGCGATGAGGCGCTTCACGCCGGTGACGCCGGGCACGTTGACGAGCTTCTTGTGAGGCTCGATGTCGGGCTTCGTCCCGAGCTGTCCGGCGTCGTTCATTCCCCAGCACTGGACGGTCTGGCTCTTCGTGACGACGCAGCCGTGGCGGTCGCCGGTCACGACCTGGACTGCTCCGCTGATCGCAGGCTTCGCGAAGATGCCGCCCGCGCCCCAGTCACCGGGCGGCCCCCAGCATGTCACGGCCCCCGCTGCGTCGAGCGCACACGCGTGCGTGAAGCCCACCGCGACCTGCTTGAACGCGCCCTTCGGAGGCGTGCCGATCGTCTTCTCGTCGGCGCCCCAGCAGACGACGCCGCTCGCGTTCCGCGCGCATGCGAGCGCGCCGCTCGCGACGAGCTCCTCCGCGTCGACGACACCGGCGACGAGCGTCGGCTTCGCGTCGTTGACCATCTTGCCGTCGTTCGCGATGCGGCCCGTCCCCCAGCACTTGACCTTCTTGTCCTCGAGGATCGCGCAGCCGAACTTCGACGCCAGCGCCACCTTCGTCACCTTGCCCACGCCGGGGACGAGGCTGCGCTTGAGGCGCTCGCCCTGACCTTTGCCGTCGCCGAGCTCGCCTTCCTTGTTCCGGCCCCAGCAGCGCACGAGGCCGTCCGACGCGATCGCGCAGGTCGTGAAGTCACCGCAATCGACGTCCTTCGGCGCGCCGACCGGCCCCTCGTCGGAGACGGCGCCCTCGCCGCTCGCAGCCGAGTCCTTGCTGGATGACGGCGCCGAGCTCGGCGGCGCAGCACCGCCACCTCCACCGCACGCGGAAACGACCAACAGCCCAGACAGCAGCACGTGCACGAGCGCGGCGCGCTCTCGCGAGATCATTCGGCACCCAGCGTACACGAACCGATGAGAGCCGAGCTTGCTTGATGTCTATCTCGGTCGATGGACGAGGCACCCCGGGTTGCGCGGGGGGCGAGGCTCCGCCACCGAACGTCGACCCCGGCGTCGACTCGGCTTCGGAGCGCCGACGGCGCAGGCGCAGCTCGCTGGCCGAGCGCTCACTGGCGAGCGCTCACTGGCCGAGATCGACGTCGAGATGCTGGCGCAGGGTTGGATCCTCGAAGCGAGCGAGCTCGTCGACGATGCGATTCAGCTCTGCGGCGTCACGCTCGTTCTGGACCTCCGGGACATGGATCATGAACCGAACGTACAGGTCCCCCTGCGGGCGCCCCTTCCGACCGATCCCCTTGCCGCGAACGCGGAGCACCGTGCCGCTCTGGGTGCCGGGCGGGACCTTCACCGAGACCGGCCCATCGAAGGTCGGGACCTTCACCTTCGTTCCCTTCACCGCCTCGCTCACGCGGATGGGGACCTCCAGGTGGAGATCGTCGCCCTCGCGCTTGAAGAGCGGGTGGGGCCGGACGTGGACGACGAGGACGAGGTCGCCGTTCGGTCCGCCGTTCGGCGACTGCCCGCCCTGTCCGGGGATGCGCAGGCGGCTCCCCTCGTCGGCCCCCGGCGGGATCCGGACGGTGACCGTCTCGTTGGTGTCCTGCCTCCGGAACTGGAGCGTCGTCCCGCGCACGGCCGTCTCGAAGTCGACCGTGTGCTCCTGCTCGAGATCCTGCCCTTTCATCGGGCCACGTCGCCGGCGACCGAAGAGATCCCCGAGATCGCCGACTCCGCCCTGCTGCGAATAAGCTCCGCCGAAGAGGTCCTCGAGGTTGACCGCTTGGCCACCGCCGAACCCGCCGCCGCCGCGGAAGCCGTTGCCTCCCTGGCTCTGCCACTGGCGATACGCGCGGGCCTTCTCCGCGTCGAACCCCTCGCGCAACGCCTCCTCGCCGAACTCGTCGTAGAGCGCGCGCTTCTTGGGGTCGTGCAGGGTCTCGTAGGCGCGGTTCACGGCCTTGAAGCGCGCCTCCGCGGCCGCGTTCCCCGGGTTTTTGTCCGGGTGTAGGTCGCGCGCGAGCTTCCGATATGCCTTCTTGATCGCATCGGCTTCGGCGTTCTTCGGAACACCGAGGACCGAATAGAAGTCATCCGCCATGACAGTCCGAACCCTAAATCTCCGCCGAGGTCCATGCAACGGCCGTGCGCATCGGCCCGTCGAGGTTGTCGCGCACGAGCGGCGGCGTCTCCGCTCGATCGGATGATCGACGTCCCGGCAATTCAACGCGGGCCGAAGGCCCACCACTGCGGGAGGTTGGGGCGCGAGCCCCAAGTTCGACGAGCTGCACCGTTCGCATCACGTACCGCAATCACTCTACCTCGCGCGCCGGAAAGCGGTCTTTGCTCCTGGGCGTTGATAGAATCGACCCATGGCTCGCGCTCTGCCCTCGCTACGGAAGGGGCGGAAGGGGGCTCCCCGGCTCGAGGCTCCCCTCGGGCTCACGGCCCCTCTCCGCCGGCTGGCGTCCACGGCTTGCTTCGCCGCGGCGGCAGTCGTGTTCGCGACGGCCGGAACCTCCTGCCGGCCCGCGCCGTCGCCGCACGAGGCCCAGCCCGAGCCCACGCCCCCGAGCTCGTTGCCTCCGAGCGAGGTCCCTGCCGACGCCGACGAAAGCGCGAATACACGGCTCGACGCTGCCGCGCGTGCGCTCCTCGACGCGGCAGCGGTCCCTATCGCGAGCGACGCTGGCGCCGTCACGGCGGTCGCCGACGGCGATCCCATGAAGCTGCACGGGGAGACACGCGAGGAGCTCCTCTCGCTCTTCTCGATCCGTGATTTCACCGAAGAGGAGAAGAAGCGGATCCAGCCGGACGTTTTCCTCCGCTCGATGTTCAACACCGACGGTCCGCACCGCGCGAACCAGGGCAACAAGGCGATCGCTCAGCACTCGATCAGCCGCGAGAAATGCCTCGAAGGCCTGAAGGACGTCGTCATCCAGACGCCCGAGCAGCGCGAGAAGTGCGGTGCCGAGAACATGGTCCCTGTCTGGATCAAGGGCAAGGAGGCCTGGTTCTGCATCGACGTGTTCGAGTTTCCGAACAAGGCCTGCGAGCTCCCGATGGTGTGGACGCAACCGCCGCTCGCGAAGAAGGTCTGCGAGCTGCAAGGCAAACGGCTCTGCTCCGACATCGAGTGGAACATCGCCTGCCGCGGCGATCCCGAGGGCGGCCCCGATCAGCGCTACGCCTACGGCGACAAGCTCGATCTCGAGATCTGCCACACCAACCTTCGCCACCGGCAAGCGTGCGTCCCTCAGACCGCACGCACGGCCTGGAACACGTGCACGACCGACACCGAGCCGAGCGGCTCCTACCCGAAGTGCCGCTCACGCTTCGGCGTGTTCGATCAGCACGGCAACGTCGCCGAGGTCATGATGCGCCGTGACGGCGATCGCGTCGTGACGCAGCTCAAGGGCAGCGCCTGGTTCTACAACGAGCTCGCGAAGGAGCCGAACGAGCCCGTCCCCGCCACCACGACCAACAAGACCGGCGCGTACCCCGACCACTGCAACTTCGATCCGAGATGGCACGTCGAGCAGCTCGATCGAGCGATGCACGTGAACTACCACCTCGGATTCCGCTGCTGCAAATCGATCCCCTGAGGGAGGGCGCGGCGCCTCGCTACCACTCGAAGAGCTGGGCGGCCGGGTTCGCCGGATCGCGCGTGGTGAAGCTCTTCGTACGATCGACATCCACCGTCGCGACCTTGCCGAACGCGCCGACGCCCCGGTGGATGAAGTACGTCAGGCGATTGATGCGCGGCGCATCGGTCTGCTTCGTGACGTGGAGCACCGTGTAGCCGAACATCGAGGCGCCCTCGTACTTCTGGCTCGCGAGATCGGCGGCGGAGGTGAAGCGGAGGATGGCGAGCTCGCGGGGCTCGCCGCGCGGCGACGAGAGCACCGTCATCGGCTTCGGCGTCGCGCTCCGGAGCATCGTGTCGAGGTCCGCTCGCCACTGGTCGAAGGACCGCGCATCGAGCGGCGTCTCGATGTCGTTCGCGAGGCTCGGCATGCCGTCCTCGGCGAAGCGCCAGGCGCCCGGCGTGGAGGGAGCGAGGCGCTCTTCCCAGGCGAGGCGGCGCACCGGGTTCTCCACCTCGATCGAGGCGCTCATCTGCTGCACTGCGGGCTCGAGCGTGAGTCGGTCTGGGACGAGGACGTCGCCGGACTGGAGGACCTCGAGGCTGTTGTAGTGGACGTGACCGAGCAAGAGCGTGCGCGCATGCGAGCTCTTCACGAAGCGCTTGAGCAGCTCGATGCCGGACAGGTAGAAACCGGCGCCGTCCTTGTCGAGCTCGTCGGGCCCCATCCACTCCTGGAGGCCGTCGTGGAGGCAGCTGTCGCGATCGTCGATGGAGAGTGACCAGTTGGGCTGCTTGCAGACCGCCGGGACGAAGACGCTGCCGAGCACGTAGTTGATCGTGCTCTGCGCCATCCCCGAAAACTCGATCATCGGCGGGTAGTAGCCGAGGTCGACGCCCTCGTGCCCGCCACGCGGGTCGTGGTGCATGAGGACGATCGTGTCCTGGCCGCCCTTCTTGCCGCGCGTGAGCTCTCGGTCGAGCCACTCGAGCTGCGGCTTCGACACGGCGCCGCCGTAGTTCACCGTGTACATGCCCCAGCCCGTGCGCCGGTGCTGCCGGAGCTCGAACGAGTTCATCGAGACGTAGCGGTTCTTCCCGAACGTCCACGACGTGTAGAGCGGGCCGTACGTCTTCTGCCACTGGTAGAAGCCGTCGTAGAGGATGACGTTGCGGTCCTTGCGCGGGACCTCCTTGAACGACGTCGAGAACGTCTCACCGATGCGTCGCTCGAAGCTCCCTTCGAAGATGTCGCGATGGATCCCGCCGGGGGTCGCCTGCGTCTTGTCGAGAAACGCGGAGAACGACTCCCACGAGTAGTCCGGCCACGCGACGTTGTTCTGCTCGGCGATGACCTTCTGGAGACTGTCGCCGAGCTTCGCGTCGGCGGTCTTCACGAGGCTGGGGACATGGCCGATCGCTGCGTAACCGTCGTGGTTGCCGGCGGTGAGGAAGATGGGGAGGTTCAGCCGCTTGAGCGCGCCGACGACCCGCTTGGCCTCCTCGCCGTACGTCTTGGCGACGATGCGCTGGCGGATCGATCCGGGCGAGCCGCCGTTGTGGAGATCGCCGTTGAACGTGATGAACGCGGCGTTCTTCACGTCGGCGCTGGTCTCGGCGTTCACGCCGTCGACGAAGTCGTCGAGCTTGTCCGCAGTGAACGACTTGTATTCGGCGCCGATCGCGACCTGGGTGTCGGTCACCTCGAGCGCGGTGTACTCCTCCCGCTCCGCGTCGAAGACGCGAACGGCGTTGTACTGGTACTCGTAGACGTTCGCGTAGAGCGCGCCTTTCTTCCTGACCTCGAACCGCGCGTCGTAGAGCCCGGGCGGGACGCTCGCCATCGCCGCCTGGTCGAAGACGAAGCGGAGCGTCTTGCGCGCCCGGAAGTCGGCGGGCATGTCCGCGGGCTCGGGGTTCTGGAGAACCTTGGTCGGCTTGATCCGATGGACGCCCGCGCGCGGGAGCTCTGTCGTGTTCGACTCCGCAGCCGCCCGCTCGCTGCGCGCGACGAGGAGGAAGGAGAAGCCGTTGTCCTCGTCCTCGGTCAGCTTCACCGTGGTCAGCGGGGAGTCGCCTCCCTCGGGAGAGCGTGACGGAATCAGGTGATCGAACGCGTCCGGCTCGATCCGAAGGACCATCACGAGCTCGTCCTCGGGGTCCGCCTTCACGTACAGGTTCGGGTTGCCGAGCGTCGGATAGACGAGACGATCGATCATCGTCCTGCCGTCGACCGTCCACGGCATGATCTGCTCGTTCTGGCTCGGCTCCGCGTAGAAGACGTTCGCGAGGTACGTCTCCCCCTTCTTGCTGACGACCTCCCATGGCCGCTCGCGGAGCGCGGACTCCGGCACCTCGTCGTAGACCTCGTCGTCACCCGGATTGTCGGATCCGGGCCTCCGGTCCTTCGGTCCCGGCTCGGAGCCGCCGTCGCTCTCGTCGCTCCCGCAGCCCACGATCGTCGTGGATGCGAACACGCCGACGAGCGCGATCGCGGCGAGCCATCGGCCCCGTCTCACTGCTCCCATGCGCCCGCGGTAAGCACCTGTCATACCGACCGGAGTAACGCGCCGCATCCTCGGAAAATACGCGGCGAAATCACTCCGGTAGGTCGCCAAGGTCGATCCACTGGATCGGCAATGATCCCAGATCGTTTCCCCGCCGCCACTCAGCCGTTGCGCAACACGAGCGCGCGCTCGAACGCTCGTGTCGCGAGCATCGTCCGGCGTCAGGGGAGGAGAACGGTCGAGCCCGTGGTCTTCCGGCCCTCGAGATCGCGATGCGCACGCGCGGCCTCGCGGAGCGGATAGGTCTGCCCGACGAGCGCCTTCAGCGTCCCGTCCTTCAGCGCGGTGAACAGATCGCCGGCACGCGCCTCGAGCTCCTCGCGTGTTCGCGTGTAGTGATTGAGCACCGGCCGCGTGAAGAAGAGCGAGCCGCTCGCGAGGAGGCGCGGCTCGAACGGCGGCACGGCCCCGGACGACTGCCCGAACGAGACCATGATCCCGCGCGGCCGGAGCGACGCGAGCGAGCCGTCGAACGTGTCCTTCCCGACCGAGTCGTAGACGACGTCGACCATCTTGCCCTTCGTGATCTCGCCGATCCGCTTCGCAACGTCCTCGCGTCCGTAGAGGATCACCTCGTCGCAGCCGTTCTCGCGCGCGAGCTTCGCCTTCTGCTCGCTCCCGACGGCGCCGATGACCGTCGCGCCGAAGTGCTTCGCCCACTGACAGAGGAGCAGGCCGACGCCGCCGGCCGCGGCGTGAACGAGGATCGTCTGCCGGCTCTCCTTCAGGCGGCCGATCTCGACGAGGTAGTGCGCCGTCATTCCCTTCAGGAGCGACGCCGCCGCGAGCGCATCGTCGATCCCGGACGGAACCTTCACGAGCTCCGCCGCGTCGATGTTGCGCGCCTCGGTGTACGCGCCGAGCGGTCCGCTCGCATAGACGACGCGATCGCCGGCGGCGAGGCCGGTCACGCCCGCGCCGAGCGCCTCGACGACGCCGGCCGCCTCCGTCCCCGGCGTGAACGGCAGCGGCACGGCGTAGAGGCCCGTCCGCCGATACACGTCGATGAAGTTGAGGCCGACGGCGGAGTGTCGGACGCGGACCTCGCCCGGCCCGGGCTCCGGCAGATCGACGGGCTCCCAGCGAAGAACGTCGGGGCCGCCGGTCTCGTGGACGCGAATCGCGTGAACAGTGGTCATGACGACGATCACGTTGCGACGCTTCTCGACGCGCCGCAATCCGTCGAAGCGCTCGCGCGACGCATTGCCGCTCCGGCGCATCGAGCAACGGCCGCCGAATCCCGTTCCCTCCCGCGGCTGCACCGCCGGACCTCAAACCGGGCCGGTCGTCTCCACCATCACCATGCCGTTCGGCATCTGCCCCTCGCGTGGCCGCTGCTCGTCGAGCTCCTGCTCCTCGAGGAAGCGCCCGCGCTCCTCCTCCGCGCTCGGCGTGATCGCCACGGACTCGCGCCCGCGCTCGGCGGCAAGCGCGGCCGTCACCGCGCTGGCGATCGTGGCGGCGAGCGAGGACATCCACGCCGAGCTCTCGATCTCGTGGAGCCTCCGAAGCTCCTTCTTCAGCTTCTTGTACGACCTCACGAGCTTCTTCTTCTTCATGGCGCTGGTCCTCGTATGTCCACCGCCCTCGCCTTCACGTCTCGCGCCCGCGGCTTGGATCGCGGCCGTGAGCGGAAAGACCTCGAGCGGCAGCCCCAAGCACCGCGCTCACTGCGCGCCGCTTCCAAGCGCGAGCGCTCGATCAGCGTGTCGATGTCCGGAGAGCCGACCGTCGACGACGTTCTTCGTCATCCGTTTCGCGAGCTCGGTCGCGGCGACCGTCATCATCGACAGCGTGATCCTCTCGAAGACGCGTCGGGCGAGCGACGGCCGGGGGACGAGGTCGAGCTTCTGGATCGCGTGTGACACCCGCCCCCGCAGCGATCGCCGGCGCCGCGTGGCGATCGTCAGACCGACAGCGAGCGCGCCGACCCCGACGAGCGCCGCGATCCCGAGGACCGAGAGCGCCACGGGCTTGACCATCTGCTTGGCGTGCGCCCCAAGCTCTGCCACCTGATGACGGCGGGTGTCGAGCACGTCCACCGCGCGGAGGAGGCGAGAGCGAATGATGTTGGCCTTCTGCTCGAGGAGCCTGATGCGCTCGCTGGGCGGCACGGCCTTGTTCGCTGCCCTCATGCGAGGTGCTCCTTCAGCTGGCTGACCTCACGCTCGAGACGGTGGCGCGTCCTCGCGAGAGGACTCTTCGGAAGCATCGAGTAGCCGACGAATCCGGCCACGGCACCGACGACGAGGAGAACACCGGCGAGCACGAGCGCAGCGAACGCCGACCCGCCCAGCGCGAGGACGAGCGCCATCGCGAGGAGCGAGAGCGTGACGACGCTCGCCACGGTCGCAACGGCAAACCCGATCGCGGCGCGCTTCGCCCACGCGAGCTCCAGCTCGACTTCGTTCTTGGCCATCTCGATCTCGAGGCGAACGAGCTCCTTCGCCTCTTCGATCGCTTCACGTACGAGAGCAGCGGTCGACGCTTCCTCGAGCGAGAGACGCTCGGGTGCTGGCTGACTCATGCTCATGTGCACCTCCTGCCGACCTCGAGCCGCGTGTCGGTCGCGCTTCGCGTCGATGCGATCCAGTCGAGCGGCGCCGAGACGAGTGACCATTCGGCCACGGCGGGGAAGAAGCGCCCGACGAGTGACGCCAGCACCGCGATCGACGGCAGCGGCACGAACGGCTCGCTCTCGGGCGACGCCCCGACGCCGTTCGCGACGGAGCGCCCGACGGTGGGCTGGATGAGGAGCACGATCTCCTTCTCCACGAACCCAAGCACGAAGGACGCGCTCGCCACGAGCGAGCGGTGTGCATGAGCCGTACCGCGGACGACGACGGACGAGCAGTCGGCCGGCAGCGTCAGCAAGGAGTCAGGCCGCGATGCGCACGAGGCATAGACGCGCACGGCCCCGTCGCGTCGAGCGGGAGGTCGCTACGCCTGCTCGCCGTCGAGCTCGCGCGCCAGCTCGTTCCAGAAGTCGTCGCCGGTCAGATAGAAGGCCCACAGCCGCTCGACGGGTCGGATGCCGCGCTGCTCTTGCCACTGCACCATGTCGTCGAACTCCCCGTCGAACCAGCCCCAGATGAACCGAGCGCGGAAGACGTCGAGCCCGCGGGCGCGAAGCTCGGCGATCGCCTCCTCGGTCTCGAGATCATCGAGCTCGTCGACCATATCGGAGGCTTCGTCGATCACGCGCCCGAGGTACGCGATGCCGCTCTTCGTCAAATCGTAGCGGCCCGTCTTGACGTTGATCCGGATCAGGTCGTCGACCGCGAGCTGCTGCAGCGTCTCGTCGAGCGGCGACAGCTCCGCGGGCAGCGAGACGGGGAGCTCCATGCCGCCGTCCTCGGGGGTCAGATCGAGTTTCTTGAGCAGCCAGAGCGCGATGTACGTCTGCTTCGTCTCGTCGTCGATGGCGGTGCCGGGGCGGCGTCCGAATGTATTGCTCACGGTGAAACCCTTACCTCAGGTCAGCGCTCGTCCTACGAAGTCCGGCGCCAGCTCGGGGCGCGCAGCTCGATCCGGCCGTCGTCACGGGACTGCCAACTCTCCACCTCACCGAGCGCAAAATGAAGCGGCAGGCTTGTCCCCGACGGTCGGGCGAGCAAAGTCTGGTGCGGGTTGCATAGCGCGAGCACGATCGCGGACACGTCCTCCGGCATCCGCGGCAGCCAGCTCGCGAAGAACTTCGATGCGAGGACGGTGACGGGCGCCTGCTCGGGCAGCTCGAAGTAGAGCTCGATGTCGTCCCCCAGCGCCTCTCCGTCGTCGGGACAATGGAGCGCGAGGAGCAGCACGTCGTCGACGGAACGGGCGGCCGCTCCGTGCTCGGCGAGCCACAGACGCGAGATGCGGGCCCAGCCGTACCCTGCATAGTCCGCGTCCGGCTCCGAGCGATCGCCGACGAGGTTGAGCAGCTCGAGCACGGGCCGCTCGTGGAACGGCAGCTCGGCGATCGCCCTTACCACGCTGCGCGAACGCGAGCCGTTAGGCATCCAGGCGGACGGCGCGGCCCTTCGAGGCCACGCCGAACTTCCCACCGCCCCGGAAGCCTCCTCCACCTCCTCGAGCGGCACCGCCGGTCGTCGTGCGTGTCGTCGACGACGGGCGATTGTACGTGCGGCCGCTCTGGGAGCGCTGGAACTGGCTCGGGTTCGCGGCGCGGTAGCTCGAGCGCGACTGATGCAGATCGGCGACGCGCGTCCCCGGCGTCGTGTACGGCTGCTGGTACATCGGCACGTAGCCCGGCATGAACATCCGCGACATCATCGAGCCCATCATCATGCCCGAGGCGATGCTGAGGAACGGCGAGTGATAGCCGTAGTAAGGACCGTAGCCCACGGTCTGGTACTGCGCCGAGCTCGCGCCGGTGAGCTCGCGCCGGATCGTGAAGACCTTCTCCGACTCGTCGACGGCGCCGTTGGTGTTCTTGTCGAAGAAGCCGGTGACGAGCTGGGTCTTGTCGTCGAGATCGGACACGGAGACCGAGATGATCTCGCTCCCACCGTAGATCTCGTTGACGCGCTTCTCGAAGTCCTCGGGCCCTTCGGCGAGCTTGTACGCCTCGTTGACCTTGTCCCAGTCGATCGCGACGTTGGTGTTCTCGGTGGTGGCCCAGCGCTCGTTACGCTCCGACGAGGAGCCCGACGGCTTGCAGCCGACAGAAACCACCCCGAGCGGAACAACGGCGATCAGGACGGCAGCGAGCGACTTGAGTTCGGGGCGCACGGACTCAACCTAGGTGCTGAACACCTTCCGCGCAAGCTCCGGAGGACTGATGGAGATTGCAACGCAACCGAGTTTGCGTCTCAGCTCTACAGGCGACTCGAGTCGATCACTTCTGGAGATCGCCCGGCTTGAGCCCGGGGATCGTCACGAAGCCGTTCCCCGAGACCTTCCACATGATGACCTCGAGCGCCGTATCGCCGCGATCATCGATGTCGAACGTCCCCGAAGCGCCCGTGTAATCGATGTCCCGTCCGCTGCGGACGGCCTCGAGCGCCTCCGCGAGCTGGCCCGGGCCGAACGCGTCTCCCGGCGGCGCGGACACCTCGTAGAGAGCGTCGCGAATTGCAACACGATCCTCGAGGCTGCCTGCCTTCTCGATCGCGAGCGCGAGGAGAATGACCGAGTCGTAGATCTGCGGGATCGGCGACGGGAGGTTGCCGGCGTCGGCCGCGGGCGGGAACTGTGACTTGTAGAGTGCATTGAAACGCGTCCACTCCGGGCTCGTGTCGCGCTCCTGGTTGCACGCCGCGCCGAGGACACCGTCGACCTTCGAGAGCTCGCTCGTGTTCTTGGCGTCGACGCGTCCCGCTTCGATGAAGCCTTGCTGGTAGAAGCGGATGAAGCCGAAGGACGGGAAGCTCGCGGCCGACAACGCCGGATTCGACTCCGCGGCGTTGCGGAACTCGCGCATGTACTTGCCGCCGTCTGCGGGGAACATGAGCAGCGTCTGACACTCGACCTCGCCCGCCTCCGCCGCCCGGATCACCGCAGCTGCATCCGCCGCGTAGGTGGCGGCACCGGCCTGGATGATGAAGTCTTTGATGACTCCGCCGAACTTCGAATATTCGGCGCGGAGCGAGTCGATCGTCGCGCTCCCCTTCCCCGGCGCGTCCTCCGCGAAGATCACGGCCATCTTGGTGCAGGCCTTGAACGACGGCGGCGGCCCGGAATCACCGGTGCCTCCCGCGTCGACGTTGTCGCCGGCGTCCGCGTCGGACGTCCCCGCGTCCTTCACTCCCGCGTCGTTCTGGGGCACGACGGTGCCAGGCGGAGCGAACGAGCCGCCGAGCGCATAACGAGCGATGGCGCGAGACTGGTACTCGACGGCGCAGGACGTGCGGAACAGGTAGCGATCCTTCCCCTCCTGGAGGAGCGGCACGGTCGGCGACGTCGCGAAGGGCGTGAGGACCGGGATCTTCGCGTCCCTGAAAGCGCCGTGCGAGAGCTCGAGCGCGAACGTGGTGCTCGGCCCGACGAAGCCGGCCACCCCTCGCTGGATGAACTCCGACGCGATCCCCGCGATGAGCGAGCCATCACCACCGTCGTCGCGGATGTCGAGGACGACGCGCCGACCGAGGATGCCGCCGACCGCGTTGAGCTGCTGCTCGGCAACGCGCAAGACGCGCTGGGAGCCCGCGCCGAAGTCCTTCTGCTTCGTCAGGTCGACCGTAGCGCCGATGACGACGGGTGGGTCGGCAACGACGGTCACCGGTTCGGTGCACGCCTGGTTCGCGCCGAGCACCAGAACCGCGAGAGGGACCGAAACGAGCGCGAGGGAGAGGAACGAGAGGCCTCTCGGCCGGCCACCCAGCAACGATCCGCGGCAGGAAGACGAGGAGGGGCCGGCCATTTCCGTTGGACCTCATGGTAGCATTTCTCCGCCGATGCGCGTTTTCCCCTGCCAGCTCGAACTCGGGACTGCGCCCCAAGCCCCCGGAGCGGTCCCCCAGCCCCCTCGGAGCGGTCACCGGCGACGGCGCGTCGTCGTGGCTGCCGTGGTTGCCGTCGTCGCCGCGCTCGGTCTGCTCGCGACCGGATGCGCGAAGGAGCAAGAGGCGAACGTCCGCCTCGACGTCGTCTTCCCGTCCACCGCAATGGCGATCGCGTCGGACGACGTGAAGTTCATCGTCTACGACGATCCCGAGCCCGGCGCGTGCCAGCGCATCTACTTGAAGCACATCACCAACCAGACCGACCTGCCGCCCGTCGTGCTCTCGCCGCCGGCGGTTCCGGTCTGCGACCTCGCGTTCGGTCGCCCCGACCCGCTGGTGCTTCCGCTCGGTAAACACTCGATCCTCGCCATCGCCACCCGCGGTGCGGACGATCTCCTCGTGGGCTGCTCGGACGTCGCCGTCTCGGCCGAGGGCAACGAGGTGGTCGTCAACCTCGCGCTCCCGAGCGCCACCCCCGTCCCGGCGCTCAGCTCGTGCGCCACGCTCCGGGACTTCTGCGACTCGCGCTGCCAGTAGCGACACGCCAACCAATCACATCGGCGCAGCGTTCGCGTCACCGCGAGCTCGGCTTCCGAAAGCTCCCTCTTGTCAGCCCCACGACACGCTCGGGCAACGAGATGCGCGAGACCTTGTTCGGTCCAAGCACCAGACCGGTCGACCGGTCGCGGGCGCCGGGACATCGCTCGGCCCGAACGCGTCGTGGCACGGAGCAGCCTCTCCTCCAGCCCAAGCCACGCCTGGCGAGCCTCGAACAGAGCAGGGCGTCCGTCAAAGGCTCGATTGCTCGCCGCGCACGCAGGAGCGGTGCTCCTTCAGCGTCGATCTCGTTCTCCGATCGCTGCGATGAGCGCGCGAAGGGACCGCCCGCTCGTGTGCCCGGACGCTCGTGTGCCCGGACGCTCGTGTGCCCGGACGCTCGTGTGCCCTGACGTTTGTGTGTCCGGACGTTTGTGTGTCCGGACGTTTGTCTGCGCTAACGTTGAGTGTCCTAACGTCGTGTGCCCCAACGTTGTGTGCCCTAACGTTGTGTGCCCTAACGTTGTGTGCCCTGACGTCGTGTGCCCTAACGTTGTGTGCCCTGACGTCGTGTGCCCTGACGTTTGTGTGTCCGGACGTTTGTGTGTCCGGACGTTTGTGTGTCCGGACGTTTGTGTGTCCGGACGTTTGTGTGTCCGGATGTTTGTGTGCCCTGTGGCGGCATGCTCACGAACCGACCGTTGACCGTGGTGGGCCCCGTGCTCGATGACCGCCGAGCAAGGGTCATGTCCCCGTTAGGCGGTGCTCAATGGTCGGATTCCCAGACGGGATAGATCATCGCCGCACTGTCCCCGAGCGCGTCCGCGAGGTCCCTGGTGGATACGATCATCCGATCGAGGACAGCGAGGTAGTGTCGCCTCTTCTGTCGCCGCGTCTTGCCAGCGCGATTCCAGGCGAACGACGTGTAGATCTTCGCAACCTCGCGTCCGACCTTCTTCGGCAGGATCACCTCACCCGCTCGACCACGTCGAACGTCAGCGAGCTCGGGCCGCCTCCAATACCGCGGCGCGTCCCCTTCGGCGGGCGCATCCCGTGGCAGTGGCATCCTCTCGCTGAACGCGACGCCGAAGGCCTGACGGATACGCCGTATCCCCTCCGCCGTGAGCGACAGGATGTTCCTCCGCCGGTCAGGACCGAAAGTGTCCTTCTTCTTCGAAAGGAGCCCGAGCTCGACGAGCCGCTCGACCATCTTCCAAACCGTCTGCCGACTCAACCCAAGCAATCGCCTGAGCCGTGCCTGCGCGATGCAGTTCGACCGGGCCCCACTCGCGACATCGCTCACCTGCTCGTGAAGGAGATACAGAATGTCGAACCGCGCCGGCGTCATGTCCGCAACGCCCTCGAACATCTCCCGCCCCCGCGCCACCGCACAGAGATGACTCCGCTTCTGGAGAAACGACATCGGATGCATGCGCCGCGCATCAAGCACGCCACATGCCTCTATCCCTCCAACCATCGCAGCCCCCGCCCCCCCTCTGGCCGGGTGCCCCAAAACCCACGAATCCAGCGGGTCAGCTAGCTGACATCCTGGCTTGCCGCATTTTGGAGCACCGGCGCGGGGGGGTGGCCCGGGCCATCTGGGGCCTGGCTCGAGGGCCATTCGCGGCTGTTGGTGGTAGCGCGTGTCCGGGTCCGGTCGACCGGGCGCGGATCGCGGGGCGGCGCTGCTACGTGCCGAACAACGAACGATGAGATGCGCGGTGGGAAGTGCGCTCAGTAGCGCGCGCCGCCGAGGGTCGCGTACAGGTCGAAGACCTCGCGTGCGGCCAGGCGGAAGACGTCTCGGCGCACGGCAATGCCGCGCTTCTCGAGCTCACCGACCCAGTCGGCGGGCAGCGGGCCCTCGTCGAACTCGCTGAGCTCCATCACGTCTTCCGCGCGCGCTCCGATCACGAGCTCGTCGATCCCGGCCCAGATGCTGGCGCCGTAACACATCGCGCAGGGCTGGGCGCTGGTCGCGAGGATGTAGCGGGCACCATCCGAGTTCAGGCGCGCGCGCTTCACACGTGCCTGCCCCAGCATCAGCGCCGTCGTCTCGGCGTGGGCGACGGAACAGTGCTCCGGGAGCACACGATTCACACCGACGGAGATCAGACGGCCCTCGGCGTCGAACAGCGCGGCGCCGAAAGGTCCGCCGGTCCGCTCGACGACGTTGCGACGCGCAAGCCGGATCGCGAGCCCGACGCGCTCCTCGTCGTCGGTGAAGCGGCGGTCTGCGTCGACTTCGTCGGGGATCCAGCGAGGAAGGGTGAGCGTGAATTCGGCGCTGAGCATGACCACTCAACCCTTCCGCCGCTGTGGAGGAGCCGTCAAGAAAATCGAGCGGCTCTTCTCGCCTCGGTCCGATGGCGCTCTCGCGTCAGGCTTGCCCGAGGCTCGCGATGTCGATGACGAAGCGGTACTTGACGTCGTTGCGCATCATCCGCTCGTAGGCTTCGTTGATCTGCTGGATTGGGATGACCTCGACGTCCGAGACGATGCCGTGCTTGCCGCAGAAGTCGAGCATCGCCTGGGTCTCGGGGATGCCGCCGATGAGAGAGCCCGCGAGCCGCTTGTTTCCGCCGATGAGCGCAAAGGCAGCGACCGGCGTGGGCTCCGGCGGAGCACCGACGAGCACCATCGTCCCGCCAGGTCGCAGCAGCCCGAGGAACTTGTTGTAGTCGTGCGGCGCCGAGATCGTATCGATGATGAGGTCGAGGCGACCTGCGAGCTTCTCGAACGTCGCAGGATCGGTCGTGAGCTCGAAGGCCCGAGCTCCGAGGCGCCCCGCATCCGCTTCCTTCGAGCGTGAGGTGCTCAGCATCGTGACCTCGGCCCCCATCGCGGCGGCAAGCTTGACGGCCATGTGACCGAGGCCGCCGAGGCCGACGACACCGACGCGATCGCCCTTCTTGCAGTCGTACTGACGAAGCGGCGAGTACGTCGTGATCCCCGCGCAGAGAAGCGGCGCGGCCGCGGCGGGGTCGAGGTTCTTCGGGACCGCGAGCGCGAAGCTCTCCGGCACCACGATCCTCGTCGAATAGCCGCCGAACGTCGGCGTCTTCCGATCCATCTCGGTGCCGTTGTACGTCGGGGCGGAGCCCTTCTCGCAGAACTGCTCCTGGCCGCGCTCGCACGAGGGGCAGGCATGGCACGCGTCGACCATGCAGCCGACGCCCGCCATGTCACCGACCTTCAGCTTGGTGACCTCCGCTCCCGTCTTGGAGACGCGACCGATGATCTCGTGGCCGGGCACCATGGGGAACATGGCGCCGCCCCACTCGTCGCGAACCTGGTGGATGTCGGAGTGGCAGACGCCGCAATAGAGGATGTCGATGACGACGTCGCGCGGGCCGGGCTCGCGCCGCTCGATCGAGAAGGGAGCCAGCGGCTTTCCAGCAGCAGATGCGGCATAAGCGGGAGTGTTCGACATGTCCTTGTCCTCTTGGTCCTCTTTCGCCGCGCAGTCTGCCCTCGGGAGGGAGGCTTTGAAACAGGAACATCCGCACGGGTTCGTCACGAGCGCTCGCGATCGGCCGTCCCCTCACGGCGCTCCCGCGAAACGTCGCGCGCCCTTGGATGCGCTTGGCGCGACGCCCGTTGCGCTCGTGATCCGGCGGCGACTCTACCGTAGCGTTCTCGGCGGTCTCAGGTGGCGTCGTGAAAGATGATGCCGAGCGTATGCCGGCGCCCGGATCGCAGCCGACTGACGCCGTGACGGAGTCGAACGCGGTACGAGCCACGCGTCCCCTGCACCGGCCGATGGTGAACCGCGAACACCACCGCGTCTCCTTGCTCGAGCGGCAGGACCATGGGGCGTGACTGCATGCGGGGTCGCTGCTCGGTCATGACGAATTCGCCCCCGGTGAAGTCCCGTCCTGGCTCCGACAGGAGGATGGCCACCTGCAGCGGAAAGACGTGCTCGCCGTAGAGGTCCTGGTGCAGGCAGTTGTAGTCGCCCTCCGAGTACTCGAGCAGAAGCGGTGTCGGCCGGACCTGCGCAGCTTCGTGGCAACGAGCGAGGAACGCTTCGTGCTCGTCCGGGTACAGCGTCTCGATCCCCATCGCCTCGTTCCAGCGGTTCGCGATCGGGACGAGATGCGGATAGAAGCCCCGTCGGAGCTCGGCGACGAGCGGCGGCAACGGGTAGGCGAAGTACTTGTACTCTCCACGACCGAAGCCGTGGCGCGCCATCACCACACGACTGCGGAAGACGTCGCCGGCGGAGTAGCGCTCGGCGAGCGCCCTGCAGTCCGCCGCGGGGAGAAGGCGCGGGATCACCGCGTTCCCTTGCGCGTCGAGCTCTCGCGCAATCGCTGGCCAGTCCACCGCCGCGATGCGCCCAGCAACGTCGCTGGCCTGCGCCGGCCTGGGCACCCCGTTCGCCGGAGCGACGACGGTCATGAGCACGCCTCGCGTTCCAGGAGCGCCTGCTTGCGCTCGGCGCCCCAGCGGTAGCCCGACAGGCTTCCGTCGGTCCGCACCACGCGATGGCAAGGAATGGCGACCGCGAGCGTGTTCGCCCCGCAGGCCTGACCGACAGCCCGCACGGACTTGGGTGAGCCGATGCGCCGTGCGAGCTCGGCGTAGCTGACGGTTTTGCCAGCCGGGATCTTCCGAAGCGCCTGCCACACTCGTCGCTGGAATGCGGTACCGCGCATGTCGAGGGGAAGATCGAGCCCGAGCCGCGGCGCCTCGACGAAGCCGACCACCTTGGCCACGAGCTCTTCGAACGCGGCGTCACCGCCGTGAAAGTCGGCACGCGGAAACCGATCCTGCAGCTCACGAACGAGCTTGTCGGGATCGTCGCCGAGCAAGATGGCGCAGACTCCTCGCTGGCTTCGAGCGACGAGGATCGATCCGAGGGAGCACTCACCGACCGCGAAGGCGATGACGATGTTGGCGCCGCCCCGGCGATAGTCGCTCGGAGTCATGCCGAGCACCTGATCCGACTCTTCGTAGAAGCGGCTGCTCGAGCCGTAGCCCGCGTCGTAGATGGCAGCCGTCACCGACTCGGCGCGTTCGAGGCCCTTCCGCACCTGCTTGGCGCGATGCGCAGCGGCGTAGGCCTTCGGCGTGAGGCCGGTGACTTCACGAAACACGCGGTGCAGGTGATACGGGCTGAGCTTCGCGCGCTCGGCCAGCGCGTCGAGCGTCGGCGGCTGGTCCGCGCGCTCGATGTAGCGACAGAGCTCGGCCACCAGCGCGGCGTGTTGCTCCGCCACGGAGATCTGCTTGGGCCTGCAGCGGAGGCATGGTCGGAAGCCCTCCCGCTCCGCTTCTGCCGTGCTGCGATGAAACGACACGTTCTCGGGCCGCGCCGCCCGGGCTCCGCACGACGGTCGGCAGTACACGCCGGTCGTGCGGACCGAGTAGACGAACGAGCCATCGGCCTTCGGATCGCGGGCCAACACCTTCGTCCAGCGCGGATCGGAGAGGGTCCTCGCTGCAAGCTCATCGTTGCGGGCGGCGCTCGCGGTGCTGGCTGCTCGCGTCGGCCTGCCGGGGTCGGGTTCCATGACAGCGATCGTAAGGTGCGTCGGGCCGGCTGGCGCTCCGAGTCTTGCGCTCGAACTCGGGGCTGCCCCCCGGAGTAGTTACCCCAACCCCCTCAGTAGTCGCCAGTCGCCCCAACTGCCCGCAGTAGAGGCCCGTTCGAATCGTAGCGGTCCCAGGCCTGAGCTACGCGACCGTCCCGCGTGTCAATCGTTGCCCTCGGCGTCGTCGGTCGTCTTCTTCGTTCGCGCTTTGCACCCTCCCGGAGCCGCGTCTCGCTTCAAGATGGCGAGGGCTTGCGCTTCGCTCGGTCGAGCGGCGGTGCGCTGGACGAGGTAGGCGTGGAGCTTGGCCAGATCCGCCGCGCCATTTCTGTCGGCGCAGAGGCGCGTCACGATCGCCGAGAGCGTGCGGAGCACGGGCATCGCTTCGGGAGATGCCGCGTCCGGCAGGAGAGCGTCGAGTCGCGGAACGAGAACATCCATCCGCGAGAAGCCGCGCGTGAGCCCCAACCATAACTTCGGCACGAGCTCGAACGCGATGCGTCCGTGCTCCAACATCTGTCCGAGGATCTTCGCGTCGATGGGGGCGCCGAAACGCTGTTCGAACTCCCGCCAATAGTTGTCTCCGTTGTACTCGCCGAAGTCCCGCTTGCTCTGCCCGAGCAGGAAAAGCGCGCGTCCGCGCTCGTCGGGATACGCCTTCCAAAGATACGCGCCCTCGGTGTCGAGCGAGCGATCGCGATCGCGCGCGAGCACGTCGATCCCCTCGCGGAACGATCGCCGCTTGGGATCGAGTCCATGCAGCACCTCGAGGAAGGGATGGACCGTTCCAATGCCGTCGTCGCGCGTCCTGACGGGGCGGGCGCGCAGCGTAGTGAAGAGCTGCTTGGCGAGGTCGGCATCCTCGCGTTCGTCGAGCACGCGCGCGAGTCGGGTGCACGATTCGGCGTCCTTCGTCGCGAAGGACAGAAATCCGATGCTCGCGCTCGAGCAACTTCGTGCCCGCGAGCTCCGGCCGGAAGCGTCGAACACGGAAGGACAGACGACCTCGTCGAAGAGCCTGCTCTCCGGATCGTCCGCCGTCGCCGTCTGCGGACGCCCCGCGCGGCGCCACGCGTCGACAATGCCGAGGCCGAACGCGAACCTGTCGACGCCTGGATACGCTCGATCCGCTTCGAGGTCGTACATCTTTCGAACGGCCAAGAGCCGCTCCTTCGTGCTCGCCGTAGGAAGAGCGCCTGCAAGCCAGCGCGCGTAGGCCGATTCGGCAAGGCGGAAAGGGCTCTTCGCGTCGAAGCCCGCGAGGGCCTTCGCGTACCGACGGTACGCCTCGTGAAAGTAATACTGGAGCTGGTCGAAGAGCCACGCACGGCTCTTCGCTTCGAGCTCGGGGTCGTTGCCCTTCGCGAGCTCGTTCAGACGAACGACCCGGACGATGACGTCGGCGCGCGGGGATCGAGCGAAGGCCTCCTCGCTCGGAAGGCCCCGGAGGGCGTCGCGGAACTTACGCTCGGAAAGAGCGCCGTATCCGGGGCGTGTTCGTACGAGGTAGTCGAAGTACGCACGGCGCTCGCTGGAGTGGACCGAGTCCGGAGTCTTGGCGCCGTACTCGCGATCCCGGTAACGATCGTCCTCGTCCGCGAACGCCTCGAACATGACGCCGCGAGGAACGAGCGCCGCCGGGTGCGCGCCCAAATCGATTCGGAGAACGAATGCCTCGGAATCGAAGGTCGCCGAAGGCTCCTTCACCGTCGCGCGGTATCGACATTCGACCCTTCGCAATGCCGCTACCGTGCGGGGAAAGGCGGAGGGCTCTTCTTTCTTCCACACCGTCAGCGAGCGTGCGATCTCCTCCATCGCGGCAACGAGCTGCCGCTCGAAGTCCGCACGAAGCGAGGACGCGACCGCCGCGTCGATCTGGAGCGCGATGGGATGACCGGCGAGCGCAGTGACCTGCGCGGTCGCCGATTGCAGTCGAGCGGCACGCGGATCGAACGGGAGCTGGTCACCATCGGCCGGCGTGATCGTGATCGCGACGTCGTTTTCAACGGCGACGTGCTGCGTCCCCCCGCACGCGCTGGCGGCGACGCACGCGAGAATGGCGAGCGAGCGCCAGCTCGTCATCGCTGCCCCCCAGCCTTCCGCTTGCCGTCTTGGAAGATGCGAAGCCGCTCCTTACCCGAAACGAGACGCACCTCGTTGCGCGGTGGCGGGCTCGGCGGAGGCGGCTTGCATCGGTCCGACGTTGCTTCATCGGCAAGGCGCGCATAGGCCTCGCCAGGGTGCCTCTGCACGCGGTCCCTCAGATATGTGCGAAGGGCGGCGAGGTCCGCGACGTTCTTCTCCACACAGAGCCTTCCGATGATGTTCGAGAGTGCGGTGTAGGCGCTCCCTCCCTTAGGCGCACGCCGGACGCTCGGGTCCTCCAGCATCGCGTCGAGCTTGGGCACGATGATCTCGGCGCGCGAGTAATCCTTCGCGAGCGCAGGCCATACGGTGGGCAGGAGCGCCAAGGCGATCGGGCCCTCGGCGACGAAGGCTTCGAGCTCGGCGCGCGAGACTTTGCCTCCGAATGCATCTTCGAACCCGCGCCAGTCGACGTTGCCGTTGTCGTAGCGATCGATTCGCGCCAGCAAGTAGAGGAGCACGCCACGGTACTCTGCACGCTCGAGCCATAGACGCTGCGCTTCTTCGAGGATCGCAGTGTCCTGTTCGTTGTCCGCGCGCTCCAAGAACGCCCGCATGGCGGCGCGCCAGACGACGGGGCTCTTCTCGACCGCGCGAAGCATCGCGATCGTCGTGTCGACCGGCTTGTCCACTGCGCGCGGCAGCGCGGTGAAGGCGGCCTCGGCGAACTTCGGATCGTTCCGTTCGACGAGCGCCGCTGCAAGGCGTGTTCGTCCTTCGGCAGTTTCGAGCGCGAAGCGGTACCAGTCATGGTCGCAGCGCGACCCGATGCGACTGTCGCCCTGCGTGGCCTCGGGGCAAACGATGAAGTCCTGCGCGCGGCTCACGCGTCGAGCCGAGATGGCCGTCGGGTGTCCTTCCGACCGCCACGCATCGACGATACTGAGCCCGAACGCGAAGCGGTCAATCGTCGGCCACGCGAAGGGCGGATAACTCTTCCCTTGTTCGACGCGCTCCTGGGAGAACGAACGGACGAAGATGGCGCGCTCGATGGCGAGCTGCTTGTCGTCGTCGGCGGTTCGATATGCCGCGAGCATCCAACGCGCGTAGGCGCTCTCGGCGCGTCGAAATATGCAATCCGCAGGTAGTTGCCGAACGAGCGCCCCGTTGTGGACGTACTGCTGCACGAACCACGAGAACTCCGACGAGAGCCATTTCGTCGCGTCGCTCGCCAGCGCGCGGTCGAAATCGGCAAGCTCGTAGAGCCTCAGCACGGCTAGGATCTGCGTGGCTCTCGGCGACGACGCGAGCCCGGCGACGTCCTTCTCGGAGCTCTTGGCGTATCCGCTCCCGGTGAGATACTCGAAATACGCACGCCGTTCGTTCGCGGGGATGGAGTCCGGCGTTGCCTCGCGAAAGCGCCTCTCGGCATGCGTGCGATAGGCGTCTCCCAGCGCCCGGGCGAGGGTGTGCTCCGGGACCAGGGCATCTCGCTTTGCGGGCCCCAGAATCGAGAGGGTGCGAGAAGCGACGTCGAACGTGATCTCGTCTCTGGTCTTCGCCGCGTCGTAGCGAACGCGGACGTGTTCGAGCAGAGGAGCTCCGTACGCGAACACGCGCGGTGCTCGCTTGCGAAGATCGGCGAGGTCCCGCGCCATGTTCTCGAACGCTTGCCCGAGTGCTTCTTCGAAGCTCGAGCGAAACTCGGGGACGATCGCGGCGTCGACATCGAGAGCGACGTAGTGGCCCGCGATCTCTGCGAGCTCGGCGGTGGCTGCCGTGATCCTCGCGCTCCGCGGATCGAACGGCAAGGTGTCCACCTGCGGCGTGATCGTGATGGCCACGCGCGTGGCGACGGAGACCTGCGTGCTCGCCGGGCTGCATGCAGCGAGCGCCAACGCGATCGCGATCGCGATCGTCAAAAGGCCGGCCCGTGCTCCCTTGGGGCGGCTCTTCACGGGGTCTTCTTCTTGGCAGGAGCAGGACATTCGATGGCTGCAACCGTGTACGTGTCGGTGGTTCGAGGAACGATCTTCGTGGGGTGCGCGCCGGGCATCTTGGGGCAGATGCTGAGCTCGATCGAGCTGCCCTTCGGAGGCGTCGCCACGGGCTCCCCGAGGGGCGTCTTCATGCTGAGCGTCAGCTCGTTTTCGGGCACGCCGCTCATCGCGAGCACGGTAACGCACCGCCCGTTCATCACGAACTTCGTGTCGAGCGTCTGTTCTCCCGAGACCTGCGAAGGAGGAAGGATCACGTCCTTGCAGCCGTTGGCGTGGAGCTCTTTCATGCGCTCGCTCGTGCGCTCCTCGCCCGTCGTATGGCGATCCTCGACTTTGCTCGGCGTAGCGCTCGGCTCCGCGACGACGGAAGGAGGGGGAGCCACCGGCAACGGCGGAACGACGGGCGGATCTTGCTGTGGCGCTGTTCGGAGCTGCGCGACGGCGATCCCGACACCGAGCATCAGCATGGCACTGACGCCGGCGAGGATCATCATGACGCGAGCGCTTTGCGAAGCGCCCGCTGGAGAGGAGACGAGCGACGGCGACGGCGCACGAAGCTCCAAGATGGCTTCTGGCAACGGAGTGCTTGCGCCGCAAAAGGGGCACTTTGCACTCGTGACCGTCGGGTCGTCCAGGATGTCGAGCGTTGCACCGCAGTGCCCGCAAAGAAACGCTTTCATCGGAAGCTTCTCGTAGCGATCGAGGCGTTGGAGCTGGTGCTCCGACCCGAACGATATCATGGGCGCGGACGGTCGACGGCGTGACGCCGAAGACCCCCTGAACGTCCGCCTCCAGTACTACGAGACGAGCCGCCCGGCGCGGGCGAGGAGGTAACGCTGCTCGGGGATGTTGGTCGTCTTGCCGGCCGCGCTCCGGTAGTGCGCGAGCGCGGCGTTCGCGTCACCCGCCATCTCGAACAGGTGTGCGCGGACGGCATCGAGCCGGTGCGACTCCTTCACAACGCGGCCATCGCCTTCGAGCTTCTGGAGCAGGTCGAGCCCGGCGCGCGGTCCGTGGACCATCGCGAGCGCGACGGCCCGATTGAGCGTGACCATCGGGTTTTCGGCCATGCGCTCCAGCACGCCGTACAGCGCGAGGATCTGCGGCCAGTCGGTGTCCTCGAAGCGCGCCGCTTCGTCGTGCACCGCGGCGATCGCGGCCTGGAGCTGAAATGGCCCGACCGGGCCCTTCGCGAGCGCCGCCGTGACGAGCGCGACGCCCTCTGCGATCGCCTTCGGATCCCAGAGCGTGCGGTCCTGCTCGTCGAGCGGGACGAGATCGCCGCCGGTGGAGCTGCGCGCCGCGCGACGCGCATCGACGAGCAGCATCAGCGCGAGGAGGCCGGCCACCTCGGCGTCGTCCGCTCGGAGTGCGTGCATCATCCGGGCGAGCCGGATCGCTTCGTTCGCGAGCTCGGGACGCTGTAGATCCGGGCCGACGCTGTTCGTGTAGCCCTCGTTGAACATCAAGTAGAGGACGTGCAGCACCGCGCGCAGGCGCTCCGGCCACTCGACGACGCTCGGCATTTGGAAGGGCACACCGGAGTCCCGGACAGTCTCCTTCGCGCGGCTGATCCGCTGCGCCATCGTCGCCTCGGAGACGAGGAACGCCTTCGCGATCTCGGCTGTGGTGAGCCCGCCGACGGCACGCAGCGTGAGCGCCACGGCCGACGGCGGCGTGAGGGCGGGATGGCAGCACATGAAGAGGAGGACGAGGACATCGTCGCCGTCACCGCCGTTCTCGAGCGGAGAGACGATCGACCGCTGGATCTCGTCGTGCTCCCGCTGTCGTTCGCCGGCCATGAGGTCTTCTCGCCGGCGGCGCGCCTGCTCTGCGCGGTGCTCGTCCGTGAGGCGCCGGAACGCGACCTGGACGAGCCAGGCGCGCGGATTCTCCGGCACGCCGTCGCGAGGCCAGGCGATCGACGCGGCCAGGAGCGCCTCCTGCACCGCGTCTTCCGCCGACGGGAAGTCGCGGTAGCGCCGCAAGACGGCGGCGAGGGCCTGCGGCGCCAGCTCGCGCAGCAGGTCCTCCACGCGAGCCCCTGCTCCATCGATCGCCCTCGCCACGTCGGCGCTCTACACCTTCTGCTCGGGAATCGGCCGGACCTCGACCGGGAAGTTGAGCGGCACGCCGCCCTTCCCCGGCGCCGTCGAGATCCGCGCGGCGATCTCGATGATGCGCGCCTCGTCGCGCACGTCGAGGATCCAGAAGCCGGCGAGGAACTCCTTCGACTCTCCGAACGGTCCGTCGGTCACGATCGGCGCGCCGCCACCTTCCCGCGCGCGCACCATCTTCGCCTCGTGCGGGCCGCCGAGGCCCTTTGCGTCGACCAGCTCGCCGGCTGCCTCCAGCTCCTTGTTGAGCTGGAGCATGAAGCCAACGTGCGCCTGGAAGTCTTCTTTCGACATCGTGCCGAACGAAGCAAGCCCGGCCGCGGTCGCGTTCATCAGGATCATGTATTTCACGGGGCGCCATGTTGTCACAAGCGCGCCGCGCCTGCGCGTCTCCTCCGTCCCCCAGGCTGCGACGGGGTGAAGAGCGCCGCTCGTTCCGCGACGAGCTCGGTGATGCTCGTCGCCGGACGGTGGATGATCGCCTCGACGTCGTGCGTGAGCCGATCGTAGCGGTTCTCGGCATGGAGGCGGGCCATCGTCGCGAGGTGCTCGAAGACGTGCTCGGGGAAGCCCTTCGTCCGGAGCTGCTCCTTCCAGTCTTCGAAAGGAGCATCGACGTACATGATCGACCGACCGAGCGCGTGCGAATACTCGTTGGCCACGCCGTGCATGTCCTGCGAGATGGGCCCCGTGAGCTCGTAGACCTTGCCGATGTGCGGCCCGGGCTCGGCGAGGATCGTCGCGATGACCTCGGCGACGTCGCGCGCAGCGATCGGTGAGGTGCGCCCCTCTCCGAACGGCAGGCGAATCGTGTTGTCTTCGAGGATCGACTCCGCTGCAACCATCGAAAAGAGCGGGTTCTCGAAGAACACGGTCGGTCGGATCTCCACGACCGGCAAGCCCGACCAATCGAGGACGCGCTCCGCCATCCAGTGCTGGCGCTGCTGCGATGAGTCCGACATCCAGTCGAGGCTCATCGCCGAGACCGTCATCTGCGAGATGTTGACGAGGGCCTCGAGCCCGCGCTCCCGTGCGGCCGCGGCGACCATCACCGTGGCGGCGAGGTACTCCGGAGACACGCTGAGCCCGAGGTACATCCGGCGACAGCCTTCGAGGGCGCGCACGACCTGCGACCCGTCCGTGAGGTCGCCGACGACGACCTCGGCGCCTTGGGCGCGGAGCTCGTCCGCGCGCTCGTCGTCGTGGTGGACGAACGCGCGAACGGGGAGCCCCCGGCGTCGCAAAAGCGCGACCACCGTACGACCGACACCGCCGACACGGCCGGTCGCTCCGGTCACGAGGATGGGCGCCGTCGTCGCCATCGCTCCCGATAAGACGCAACGATCGGACCCACGCGCGGTCGCTCCTCCGACGGAACGCGAAGCCGACGGCAGACCTTCTTACGGGGGCGCGTCGATCGGGACGACGTTGATGAGCTTCTCGTTGACGAACTCGTGAATGCCTGACGCCCAGAGCTCGCGCCCGTATCCGGAGCTCTTGCAGCCGCCGAAGGGAAGGTCCGCCTTCGTCCACGTGGGGTGGTTGACGAAGACCATGCCCGTTTCGATCCGCCTCGCGACCTCCACGCCGTGCGCGGTGTCGCTCGTGAAGACGGACCCGCCGAGCCCGTAGCAAGAGTCGTTGGCGATCCGAACCGCGTCGTCCTCGTCCTTCGCGCGGAAGAAGAGCGCAACGGGACCGAAGAGCTCCTCGTCGTAGACCGGATTGTCCTTCTCCACGTCGAGCAGGACCGTCGGCTGGACGAAGGCACCCTTCGACGGGACCGGCGCGCCGAGGGGCACGGCGGTCGCTCCGTGCTCCACCGCTCGCTCCACCTGAGACTTCAGGAGGTCCGCCGCGGACTGCGATGACATCGGCGGAAGCGTCGTCCCCTCCGCGAACGGATCGCCGGCGACGAGCCTGCCGAGCGCATCCTCGAAGCGCTGCAGGAACGTGTCCGCGAGGCCTTCGACCACGATGATGCGCTTGGAGGCGACGCAGCACTGTCCGCCGTTGTTGATCCGTCCCCAGACGGCCCAAGCGACGGCCTTGTCGAGATCGGCGTCCTCGAGAACGAGGAGTGGGTCGCTGCCACCGAGCTCCAGCGTCGTCTTCTTCACGTTTCGCCCGGCACGAGCCGCCACGATGGCACCGGTGGCGTCGCTTCCGGTCAGCGCGACGCCGCGGATGCGCCGATCGTCGATAAGCCGGGTCAGCTGCTCCTTCGTCGCGAAGAGATTGGTGTACGCCCCCGGCGGCGCTCCGGCTTCGAGGTAGAGGCGCTCGAGCGCGACTGCGGACTGCGGAACGATCGAGGCATGCTTCACCAGGACGACGTTGCCGGCCATGAGGTTCGGCGCCGCGAACCGAGCAGCCTGGTAGTAGGGGAAGTTCCACGGCTGGATGCCGAGCAGAACGCCGATCGGCTCGTTGACGACGACCGCGTCACCTTCGTCGGGGTGCGCTGTGTCGAGGTGCCGAGCCTTCAGGAACGTCTCCGCGTTCTCTGCGTAGTAGTCGATGATCTGCGCCGTCAGCTCGACCTCGTCGAGGCTCTCCCGATAGAGCTTCCCCATCTCCAGCGTGAGAAGGCGGGCGAGCTCGTCGCGCCGTTCGCGCAGGATCGCGGCGGCGCGCTTGGAGCTCATCTTGCGCTCCTCGAAGGTCGTCGTGCGCCACGATTCGAACGTCGCCTGAGCCCGACCGACGAGCCGCTCGAGCTCTTCGTCGCTCAGGTCCTGGAACGTCGCGAGCACCTCGTTCGTGAATGGGTTTGTCGTCGCGTACCCCATGTGTCCCTCATCGGTCGAACGCGCCACGCGCTCGCTCGCTTCGAGCAGCCGGCCGACATCGATCGCGCGCCGCTCACCTGCGCGAAGCACGAAGCACGCCGAAGCACGGGTACGACCTGAGGCAGCTCGCGGCCCCCGCAGAGGTGCGCCTCACCGATTCCGCTTGGGCCGCGAGGCACGGGCGGTCGCGGAGCGCGGGCTCACGCCCGGCGGCTCGGGCGCGTCGTCGGGCTGGATATCCAGCCCGAGCTCACGTCTCGCCAGTACCGTGAACGCACGAGGAAGCTCCGGCGGCGCCATCGACACGCCCCGCTCCAGGCGGTCGGCGATGTACGTGAGCGCGGCGATGCGGGCCGCTCGCTTGTCGTTGCCGTCGACCACGCGCCACGGCCCGGCGTGCGTGCTCGTGCGCTCGAACATCTCGTGCATCGCGCGCAGGTAGTCTCGGCGCCGCGCACGGTTGCGGAAGTCTTCCGCGTTGAGCTTCCAGCGCTTCCACGGATGCTCGAGCCGTGCCGCGAGGCGCTTGTCCTGCTCCTCCTGGGTGATGTGGAGGAACACTTTGACGAGCGTGGTGCCGTTCGCGTGCTGCATCGATTCGAACTCGTTGATCTCGTCGTAGGCACGCCGCCATTCCTTCTCCGAGATCAGCTCCTCGACCCGCTCGACGAGGACGCGTCCGTACCAGCTCCGATCGAAGACTGCGATCGCGGCGGCGCCCGGCATGGCGGACCAGAAGCGCCAGAGGAAGTGACGCTCCTTCTCCGCGGCGGTCGGCGCGGCGATCGGCCAGACCGCGAAGTGGCGTGGATCCCATCGCGCGGTCAGCCGCTGGATGGTGCCGCCCTTTCCAGCCGCGTCCCAGCCTTCGACGAGCACGATCGCGCTCTTGCGATGGACGATATAGGCGACCTGAATCTCCGCGAGCCGCCGCTGCACCGTTGCCAGCGCGACGTCGTAGTCACCGGAGAGCTTCGTGCCCTGCTCGTAGTCGGAGAGATCGATCCCCATTCGTCCCTCGAGTCGTCCCCCCCATCGAACCGGGCCGCTTCGGCGCCGTCAATACGCCCGCCTTCGCCAGGCGAGGACTGGGACGAGGGGACGAGCTCGTCCAGGGTCGCCTTCTCGTGAGGCGCCATGTCGTCGCACTCGAGCGCGAGAAGAGGGAGGCGCAGATCGTGCTCCCGTCGGAGCGGAGCAGCCTACGAGCTACACGCGACGCGCAACGCGCAACACGACGAGAGGAGACGGCCATGACGAGGATCCTGTCGACCAAGGAGAGGGACGACCTCCGGCGTGAGCGGAGAGCGCCCCTCATGACCCCGACCGATCTCGACCGCAGGGCGACGAGGGATGTCTCGGCCGTGATGAACGGCGTGCTGGCGGACGTGTTCGCGCTCTACCTCAAGACGAAGAACTTCCACTGGCACATGAGCGGCCCGCACTTTCGCGACTACCACCTCCTGCTCGACGAGCATGCGGCGCAGGTTTTCGCGATGACGGATCCGATCGCCGAGCGGATCCGAAAGATCGGCGGGCAAACGCTGAAGTCGATCGGCCAGATCGCGAAGCTGAAGCACATCCTCGACAACGACGCGGACTACGTGGAGCCGTCGGACATGCTGGCCGAGCTCCGCGAGGACAACAAGGCGCTGGCAGCGCGGCTGCGCGAAGCGCACGGCATCTGTGAGGAGCATCGCGACTTCGCCACGACCAGCCTCATCGAGGTCTGGATCGACGAGACCGAACGGCGCACCTGGTTCCTCTTCGAGACGGTCGGACGCGGCGACTCCTCCGGTCACTGAGCTCGCTCACACACGAGGTCAAGGCCCTCCGGCACACCGCCGTCGCGTCGCCCGGAACGGCGCGACACGCGCGCTCGGAGGCCCAGCAGGACAGATTGGGGCTGCGCCCCAACCACCCGCAGTGGATGCCCCAACTACCCGGATGCCCCAACCACCCGCAGTGGTGGGCCTTCGCCCGCGTTGAAATTGCGCGCGCGCACGCGAGCAATTCTTCCCCCTCGTCCCACATTGCGGTATCGCCAGCCCATGGGCGCACAGTGGAAGCAGAAGGGTCGGGAAGCATCGGCGAACGCCAAGGGGCGTGTGTTCACCAAGCTCGCCAAGGAGATCATGGTGGCCGCTCGCAACGGAGCGGACCCAAGCATGAACCCGCGCCTGCGCATGGCGGTCGAAGCCGCGAAGAAGGCGTCCATGACGAAGGAGACGCTGGAGCGCGCGATCAAGAAGGGCGCCGGTCTCCTCGACGAAGCCGTTCAGTACGAGGTCGTCACCTACGAAGGGTTCGCTCCGAACCAGGTGCCCGTCATCGTGGAGTGCCTGACGGACAACCGGAACCGCACCTCCTCGAACGTGCGTGTCATCTTCCGCAAGGGCCAGATCGGCGCGTCGGGCTCCGTCTCCTGGGACTTCAACCGCCTCGGACAGATTGAAGCGACGCCGCCCTCGGGTGACGTCGACGCGGAGGCCGCGGCCATCGAATCTGGGGCCCAGGATCTCGAGGCGGGCGACGATGGCGCGACGCGCTTCTTCAGCGAGCCCAGCGATGTGGACATCGTCAGCAAGGCGCTCACGGATCAGAAGTGGAACGTCACCTCGGCCCAGCTGATCTGGAAGGCCAAGAACCCCGTCACGCTCGACGATGCGCAGCGTGCCGAGGTGGAAGCCTTCCTCGAAGCCCTCGACGACGACGACGACGTCCAGAACATCTACGTCGCCCTGGCCTGACGCCCGGCGCCGGAAGCGCTGCCGGGCGGTCCGGGCGGCGGCTCGAATCACGTCCGCGCGGGGAGCGGCTCCACGTGCGTCGTGAGGCGCACGCCGGTACGTGCCTCCACCTCTCGCTCGAGACGATCGGCCAGCGCGTGGGCCTTGGTCACCGTCCAATCGCCTGGGACGCGCACCTCCACGAGGGCGAACTGCATCGGTCCGGCAGCGCGTGTCCGCAGGTTGGCGAACGAGCTCCCTTCCCCGAGCTCTCGGAGCACGGCCTCGATGCGCGCGACCTGCTCGTCATCGAGCGCGCGGTCCATCAGGCCGTCGAACGACCGGCGCATCAGGTGCCAGCCCTCGCGAAGGATGTTCAGAGCGACCGCCGCCGCGACGAGCGGATCGAGCCAGCCCCAGCCGGTCACCCGAGCGAGGGCGACGCCTGCGACGACGCCGGCCGTCGTCCAGACATCGGTCATCAGATGCCGCGCGTCCGCCTCGAGCGCCACCGAGCGATGAGCATGCCCGACACGGAACAGCACGCGCGCGACGAGATAGTTCACCAGGCTCGCGACCACCGACAGCGCGGTACCGAGCCCGAGGTCTGCGAGGGCCCGCGGATGGATCAGCCGATCGCCCGCCGCGACGAGGATCGCGATGGCGGCGACGAAGATCATGACGCCCTCGAACGCCGCGGAGAAGTACTCGGCCTTCCCGTGGCCGTAGGGGTGCTCCTCGTCTGCGGGGGTCCGCGCGTACGACACCATGACGAGCGCGAAGGTCGCTCCGGCAAGGTTGACGAAGGACTCGAGCGCGTCGGAGAGATAACCGACCGAGCCGGTAAACCACCAAGCGCCCGCCTTCATCAACATCGTGGCGATCGCCGCGGCGATGGAGAGCGAGAGCGCCTGCCTCGGCGTGAGCGGTTGCTTGTTCGTGGTGCCGCTCACGGGCCTCGCCAAAGAGTAATGCCGCACGCTCCGCCTTGCATGCGGCAACCTGGCCGTTCGTTCGAGCCGGCTGCGGCGAGCACCGCCAGACGAAGCGCGGTCACTTCTTCGTGAACCGGTACGACTCCTGGCCGAGCGCGAGGACGATCGCGCCCTCCTCGAGCTTCACGGGAAGGCCCTGGACGGGAGCATCGAGGAAGAACAGCCGCGCCGTACCGTCTTCCGCCTTCTCGTAGCCGAGGCGGCTCGACCACTCGCCGACGTCGACCCGTAGCCCGTCCTTCGTCGACGTGAACACGAACGCGCCGAGCTGCTCGCTCTTCCAGGAGCCGCTCACGCGCGCGACGACCTCGGCAGGAACGGGCTTCGCGATCTTCTCGTGGCTCTTCATCCACTGCTCGCGGTCCTGCTCGAGCCCCTTGTCGAGATCGCGCGCGGCCTGCTCCTTCCCGGAGAAGGCGAGCTCCACGAGCCGCTGCGTGACCGCGTCGATGAACAGCGCGTCGGCGCTCGTCGTGTTCGTCAGCACGACGAGGCCGAGGTTCTTGTCGGGGAAGACAGCGAACCGACTCACGAAGCCGAACGTTCCGCCGTCGTGCGTGACGACGGGGACGCCACGCAATGTGCTGGTCCCGAGGCCGAGGCCGTATGCGCCCTTCGCCCCGACGCGAACGCGTGCCTTGCGACGTTCGAGGAAGTTCGCCTCGCCGAAGACTTGCTTGCCCTCCGGCGTCCTCCCCTTCGCGAGCTCGACGAGCGCGTACCTCGCCATGTCGTGCGCGGTAGAGAACACCACGCCCGCCGGCGCGATGGGCTCGACGAAGCGCTCGATCGCCGGCGGGAGTACCGTCGCCTCGTCGCGTGGTCCGACGAGAGTTCCGCCATGCGGCCTCGCGACCGCGCCTTTCCAACCCTCGTCGAACGACGCCGTCGTGTCGGTCATGCCCATCGGCCCGAACACGCGCGTCTTCATCGCCGAGGCGTAGGCGGCGGCCAGCGGCTTGCCCGGCTCGGCGACGCGCGCCGCGAGGAACCCGCCGATCGCCGTCATCTGGTTCGAGTACTGGAACGTCTCGCCGAGGCCGGTGGTCGGCTTCAAGGCGGTGAACGCCTTGAACGAGTCCTCGGGCTTGCGCACGCCGTACTCGAAGACGAGATCGAGGTCGCGTCGCGGCATGCCGGTGCACGCGCAGAACGTGTGAGCGAGCGTCACCTTGTCCGTGAACGCGGCGTCCCCGGTCTCGAACGTGGGCAAGAGCTCCTTCACGCGAGCGTCCCACTTCACCTTGCCGCCGTCGACGAGGCTCGAGATGAGCAACGTCGAGAGCGACTTCGTCACCGACCCGATCATGAAGCGCGTGCGCGCGGTGACCGGCTCGGGGTCCTTCTTTCCGCGCTCGCGGACGCCGAAGCCCTTCTCGAAGACGATCTTTCCGTCCTGCACGATCGCGACCGCCGCGCCCGGCACGTGGGCCTTCTCCCGCGCGCTCTCGATGAACGTCTCGAGCTCCTTCAGCCGAGCCCCCTCGAGCGGAAGCGCGGTCTTGCCCGAGAGGTCCTCGTCCGCGACGCCAGGCACCTCGAGCCCGAGGACGATCTGGCCGACCTGCGCGCCGCGCCTCGAGAAGGCGTCGGTCTTGCCCTCGAGGAGCGTCGCCCAGGTCTTTCCGCCCTGACGCCGCAGGTTCAGCGCGAAGACCCGCTTCTCCGCGGGCGGGGTCTCCCAGACGGTCTCCGCCATCTCGTCCCAGCCTGCCTGGTCCGTCTCGTGGACCTGACGAGCGACCTTCGGAGGCGCGGATCGACCGAGCTTCGAGAGCGCCATCGACGCCGCCGCGTCCGTCGAGCTCGCATCGAGCTCGAGGAGCGTGATCGTGAGCTCGCGATCGGGATCCTGGAACGCGACTCCACCTTCGATCTCCCGCACCCACCACCCCGCCGGGATCTCGAGCTTCGCACCGCTCTTCAACGTCTTCGGGGTCTCGGCCTTCAGGGCGACGAACTCCGTCTCCTGGGCCTTCGCGCTCGCGTCGGGAGTCGCCGACGTCGAGCCAGGCGTCGGAGCCTCCGGAGCCCGCGCCTCTCCGCCGCAGGCGATCCCGCTGCTCACCGCCGCCAGGGCAAGCGAGGCGAAGCAGAGAGGACGCAGACCGCGAAGCACGCTCTTGTTCATGGCGCGCGAGAATACCCATTCGCCGCGTACCGCACCACGTTCGCGCGGCCACGTTGCCGAGCGCTTCAGGGGCACGGCGGCCGTCCCGTCGCGACCGTCACCGCGCCGTCATTTCCTCCCCGCATACCCCCTAGGGGGGATACCAAACGGCTCGCAGCAGCGCTCTACTCGTCGAGCGGGGTGGAACACGGGGAGCGATGGGGGAAACTACGATTCTCGATGGTCGAACGGCAACAACGCTCGCGCGTGAAAAGACGTTCTTGGTCTCGAGCGTCCCGATGTGCGTGGCCGATCGCGAAGGGCGCATCATCGCGACGAACACGACGTTCACCGCTCGGCTCGGTGCGGGCAACCAGCGCCTGATCGCTTCGTTGTTCGTCGATGCAGCGGAGCGAGCATCTGCCGAGGCTGCCCTCGGTGAGGTCGGCGAAGCCTCGCCCGTCGCCTTCCGCGGCCGTTGCGGCACGACGCACGGGCCGCGCGATCTGTCCTGGTCGTGCCGGGTCGTGGATGACGTGATCCTCGCCGAGGTCGAGGACATCTCCCCTCTGAGCGATGCACGGCGCCAGCTCGAGGCGCTCCTGCGCGCGCTGCCAGACATCTACTTCCGGCTCGATGCTGCAGGGCGCATCGTCGATTTCCACGCGGCGCGCGAGACGGAGTTCCACGTCCCGCCCGAGCACTTCATCGGCCGGCGCCCGCATGACCTCGTATCGGCGGAGGCCGCGCCGATCGTCGCAGCCGGCGTCGAGCGCGTGAGCGCCGAGCGAGCGCCGGTGCAGATCGAGTACACGCTTCCAACGCCGAGCGGGGACGATCAGTTCGAGGCGTACCTCGTCCCTTGTGGCGCCTCGGAGGTCACCGCGATCATCCGGAACACAACGGCACGCCGGCGCGCGGAGGCCGCGCTCCAGGCCAGCGAGGAGCGCCTACGCGCATCGCAGAAGCTGGAGGCCATCGGCCAGCTCGCCGGTGGGGTGGCGCACGACTTCAACAACTTGCTCGGCGTCATCCTCGGGCGGCTGGCGTTCTTGAAGCGAGCCGAGGGCCTTGGCGCGGCGGACCGAGAGCACGTGACCGAAGCCCTCGACGCAGCGCTACACGCGGCCTCGTTGACGCGGCAGCTCCTCGCGTTCGGCCGGCGCCAGGTGATGAAGCCGAAGGTGTTCGATCTGAGCGCGGTCATCTCCTCGCTCCACGCGATGCTCGGGCGCGTAGCAGGCGAGCTCGTGGAGCTCGTCCTCGTCCCGAGCTCGAAGGAATGTCCGATCGACTCGGATCCCGTGCAGATCGAGCAGGTCCTCTTGAACCTCGTCCTCAATGCGCGCCAGGCGATGCCGGACGGGGGAACGATCAAGGTCACGACCGGCGAGGCCGTGCTCGACGAAGATGAGGCCTCGCGTCGTCGGGATGCCAAGCCGGGTCCGTACGTCACCTTGACCGTGGCGGACACGGGTTGCGGAATGAGCCCGGAGGTCATGGGGCACCTGTTCGAACCCTTCTTCACGACGAAGCCGCAAGGCGAGGGCACCGGCCTCGGCTTGGCCACCATCTACGGCATCGTCAAGCAGAGCGGCGGTCACGTCGTCGTCCGCAGCGAGGTCGGCGTGGGCTCGACGTTCGAGCTGTGGTTTCCCCGTGCTCCCGACGACAGCGTGGAGACCGAGAGCGTGCTGGCCCCGGCGTCGTCGCCTCGTAGCGGCGGCGGGGAGACCGTCCTCGTCGTCGAGGACGCCGATGGGATGCGCGCGCTCGTCGTCGAGACCCTCACCCGAGCCGGATACGAAGTCGTGTGCGTGAGCGGCGGGGAGGAGGCCCTTCGCGTCGTCGAGGAGGGCCGCGAACGCATCGATCTGGTCCTCACCGACATCGTCATGCCCAAGATGAGCGGTCGCAAGCTGGCGAGTCGGATCCGCCATCTCCGCCCCGACATGCGCATTCTCTTGATGTCGGGATACGAGACCGCGACGGAGGCTCGAAGCCGCGACGAGGAGGGCTTCTTTCCTCTCATCGAGAAGCCCTTCACCGAGGACGCGCTCCTCGCACGAGTACGCCACGTCCTCGACCCGGCCCCATCCCCGCTTCAGCGATCCCCAACTCGATCCTCATAGAGCGGCACGCACCTCGATCACCGAAGCCGCCGCGACGCCGCGATTCGATCCGGAGAACGTGCTCACGCCGGGTCAGGGGATCGTTCCGGGCTGCTAGCTCAACCCGCGAGCGACGCTGCACGCAGCCCGAGCCGCCCCGCGTCACGCTCGCGGAGGGGCTACGCGAGCGCGGCGCTCGAGGTCGGCGGAGATCGCTCCGGAGGGAGCTCGGGGGTCGACACGCTCGCGGCGGCGCGCGTGGCATGCGCGCTGCTTCTTCGCAGAGCACGAACATGATTGCCGCCGACATCATGACCGACAACCCGAGAACGATACGGTCCACGGATCCGGTGAGCGATGCCGTCGACCTCCTCCATTCGATGAACGTGCGCCACCTGCCTGTCGTCGACGGCCGAGGCCAGCTCATCGGCATGCTCAGCGACCGAGATCTCGGACCGCTGATGCGAACGCTCGTCGAAGGCGCCGAGGTCGAGCGTATGGTCGTGCCCCTCTCGGAGCGTGCCGTCGCCGACTTCATGACCGGCGGCGTCGTGAGCGTCGGGGTCGATGCCGACGTCAGCGAGGTGATCGAGCTGATGCTCACCGAGCGGATCGGTGCGATCCCCGTCGTGGACGACGCCGACAACGTCTGCGGCATCATCAGCTACGTCGACATCCTTCGCGTGCTCGGAGCACCGAAGGAGCTCGAGAGACGGACGAGCGTGCGAACGTGAGCGCCGGAAGGCCGAGCATGTGGCGCCCGTGCACGTGCGCCCGCGTCGCCCGCCCCACGACGTCGAGACCCCGCCCTGTCGAGCTCCGCATCGAGCGTCGATCGAGCGAGCTCAGTAGCGCTTCTGCCAGATCGCATCGAGGCGCGCGGTCCCGCGATCGCCGAAGGTCGTCCCGAGCGACCAGTTGCGATGGAAGCGGTACTCGATGTTGGCGAGGTTCTTGTCGGGCTCGGTGAGCGGCGGCGTACCGACGACGTGCACGAACGAGAGCGAGATCCTCGGCGAGAGCTGGAACTCGACCTCGGGGCGAGGATTCGCCCGCGTCGTGTCGACGCGCGCAGTCGCCCGGATGCCGGCGAGATCGTCGAGCGCCTCCGTGAGGCCTTGCGCGACGAAGGCTCCGCCGAGACCGACCGCCGCCCTCATCGTTCCATCGGCCTGCCTGCCGGGCGGTGCCGGCTGCGGGTTCACGCCGTCCGCGGTGCCGAAGAGGACGAGCGCCAGGATCTCGTTCCTCGGCCGCGGCGGCTCGGAGCGGAGCGTGACTTTACCCGACCTCACCGGCCCGACGAAGTCGGCGTAGACGCGCGTGTTGTCGGCGGCCGTCCAGCCGGCCGTCGCGACGACTACGGGGTTCGGCGGCACCTGCCCGGTGAACGTGACGGTCCCCTTCTCGATGTCGAACTTCTTGCCCTGTACGTCGACCCATCCGCCGTCGACGCGGATCTGCCCCGTCAGCGTGGTCTCACCACCGGTCGCGACCAGCCTCGGATTACCCGTGAGGTGGACGCGGAGCTGGCTTCCTCGTTGGATCTCGATCTTGCCGAGCCGGACGTCGACGTCCATGCGAGTCTCCTCGCCGCTCGTCTCCTTCCGCTTCTCGAGGTCCGCCGCGTCGAACGGCAAGCGCACGAACTTGTCGCGATCGCGAAAGACGCCGACGCGGATGTTGTCCTTCCGCTCGAGCGACATGACTCCGCTCTTCGTCACCTGCGGGAGCTCGACGTTCAGCTTCGGGACCTCGACGACGACGTTGGTGGTCTTCCCATCCACGCTCTGGCTGGCCTCGAGCGCGAGCGCCCCGGAGATCTCTCCTACCGACTGCCCTTGCACCGCGAGCGCGAGCGGGCGTCTCCTCGGGATGCGAACGTTCGCGCGCGCCTCGGCGATGCGCATGCCGTCGAGCCTCACGGTCGCATCGGCTCCGAGCTCGCCCTGCGTCCCTCGCGCGGCGACGTCGGTCACGCGGATCGTCCCATCGGGCGAGAAGGTCGCTGTCGCCTTCACCGCGCGGAGCTCCTCACCGAGGGCAGCGACCTGCACCGTTCCACCGCGGAGCATCACCTTGCCGTCGAGCTCCGCGCCCGCGTGCCCCGGAACGATCCGCGCCTTCGCATCGGCGTCGATACGCCCGTCGACGGCTGGCAACACGCTCTCGACGAACGGCTGAAGCGCCGCGGCACGGAACGCGGCGGCGGAGAGCGTCGCTTCGATCGGCTGCTTCGTGTCGAGCGCCGGCGTGACCTCCGCGCCCCAGGCGAGCCCTGTACGGGCGCTCGCATCGAGGAATCCGTCCCGCTGCTCGAGGCGGAGGTTCGCAGCGAGCGCGCCTTCGCCCGCGTCCATCGACACGAAGGCCTTCGCGTACTCGACCTTCCCGATCGCGAACCCATCGAGATCGATTCGCCCCTTCGCCCGAGCGTCGGCGTGGAGCTCGTCGAGCGAGACCACGCCGCTGGCGCGGCCGCGAATGCCGCGCTCTGCGAGCTGAGGCAAGCTCTCGAGCGGGAACGAGAGCAGGCGGGCATGCCCCGACGCGGTCCACGGCAGCGCGCCGTCGCCGTGCATGACGGCCACGAGATCGGCTGCGCGAGCGTGGACGCGTGCGCCGAGCTCGAGCAGCTCGTCTCCGCGAGAGCGCGTCTTCGCAACCAGGTCGGCGGTACGCCCGTCGTAGTCGAACGAGACGTCCGTGTCCGCCTTCGTACCGGGCGGCATCGCGGCCGAGTGCACGCCGCGCGCGCGGGCAGTGAAGCGCACGCGCGGCTCGAGGATGGTGCCCGATGCGTCGAGCTCCGCCTGGACGGCGCCCTGGACCTCCTTCAAGGACGCGATCGACGGCAGCTGATCCAAGCGGCGCCGCGGGAGCTCCACCCGGACGCTCATCGGAGCATCGAAGAGAGCCGCGAGAACGGAGGGCGGCCGCTTCGCGAGCTCCGCATACGGGAGGATCGCCTTCGCGTCGAGCGCGACGACGACCCCCCTCCGGTCGATGGCCTGGAGCGCGACGCCGCTGAGGCCGCTCATGCCGTCGCTCCGGACGTCGACTCCGATGTCGACGTCGTTCGATCGCCATCGCGCCGGCGGCTCGACCTCGATCCCGTCGATCCGCTCGGGCTGGCTCGATCGGACTGCGATGGCCAGGCCGTTCGTACGAGCGTGGAGCCTCATCTCGGGAGGCCCTTCGGGATCGCGACGACCGACGTGTCCCTGCACGGCGAGACGCCCCCTCACATCCGCGAGCGGCAGCGACTCCGAAGGAACGAGCGTCTCTGCCCGCGCCAGGTCGACGTCGCCGGCGACGTGGACATGCCCCACGGCACGCCTCCACGACATGGGATCGTCGAAACGCCCCCCGATGACGACGCGTTCTGCACGGAGGTCGAGCTTCCCGACGTCACCGGCGTCTGCGTTCACCGCGAGGTCGACATCGCGATCGTCGATCGACGCATCGAGCACCGCTCGCGCACCTTTCACCCAGCGCATCGCGAGCCCGCCGAGCTCGGCGTGGACCGTCGCATTCGCGATGCCTCGACGAATCGAGCCCTCGCCTCGAAGCCCGAGAACGCCACGCTCGACCTCGAGGTCATCCCTACCTGCGAACCGCGCGAGCCGCCGGAGATCGATCCCGGGCGCATCGATGAAGCCTCGAAGCTCGCGCGCGTCTCTCGACACATCTGCGCGAATGGGCTCACCAACGCCGCGGACCTCGGCGCCCTCGACGCGAAGAGAGGACGCTCCCTCGATTCGCACCAGGCGCGCGCTCGCTTCGAGTTTCTCGTCGGCGCGCCGCGCGGCACTGAGCTGCGCGTCACGGACCGTCACGCGCGTGAGGCCTCGAGGCGCCGCGATCTCGATACGGCCTCGGGCGTCCATCGCAGAGAGGTCGAGCCCACCGGCACGAAGCTGCTCGCCCTCGATCCGGGCATCGATGACGGGCCGGTCGATCGTGTGGCTCACGCGAGCGTTGGCCTCGAGACGACCGATGCGAAGCTTCGCCTCCTCGAGCTTCGAGAGGACGACCTTCATCTCGGCACCGTCGATCTCTTGCTCCGGGAGGCGGATCCGGGCGGAGGCGTCGATCTCCGCGCTGCCGCCGAAGCGAGCGCCGAGCCTCGGGACGCGATGGAGGTCGGGGATGCGCGAGCGCACGACCGCGGTCACGAGCCGAGCATCCTCCGCGCCGGCGCGCGGGACGACGTCGAGCGCGACCTCGGTGGGCATCGTCTGCTCGTGGATCCGCGCCCGGAGCTGCGCCGCCTCGCCGGCAAACCTCGCTCGCACCTCTGCGCGCGGGACCGCCTGCCGATCGATCGTGCCGGGGAGCGTGTCGATCGACGCCTCGCCGCGGACGCCGCCCTCGTCGATCGCGACGTCCGCGCGCGCGTCGAGCCCGAGGTTCGTTCGCAATGCGCTTCCGGTCACCGCCCCGAGGTCGACGTCGCGCGCAGACACGACGCCCTTCACGCGGGTCGTCGTGCTCGCCTCCACGACGGCGCTGGCCATAATCCTCGCCTTGCCGAGGGCCAGCGACGCCTCGCCGTCGACGCGCGGCAGCTCGCCATGGGCCTCGGCGTGGAACGTGAGCGGCTCGTGGGTCGCAAGCTCGCTCACGACGATGCTCGTCTGCGCTCCGGTAGGATCGCGCGCGTCGATCCGCGCATCCAACCGGCGATCGTTCAGCCGCGCCTCCGCGGTCGCCTGGATCCCTCCGACCTCTCCGTCGAATGCCGCCTGGACGTCGACGCCCTGCCCGCCCCGGCCCGGCATCACGAACCTCCCGCCGATCGTCCCCTTCGGGTCGAGTCGACGAGGCAGCCCGCGCGTGACCAGCCGAACGCGATCGAGCTCGGCCCGCACGCCCTGTTGCTCGACGAGCACTCGCCCCGCGAGATCTCCGAGGTCGGCGTCGACCCGCGGCGCGTTCGCGACGGAGGGGGTCCCGTGCACCCACGCGTGCCGGAGACGGACCCGCGGCGCGTCGACACGAACGGCCCGTCCCGGCGGGGCGTTCGGCGCGGACGGCTCGGATGGTCGGCGGGGCGCGAAGGCCTGCTCGAGCCGGAGCTGCCCGCTCGGATCGGCGTCGAGGTTCACGTCGGCGTTGCCGACGGACACCGACGGCAGGTCGATCATGATCGGCCCTTCGGAAGAGAGCGCCGAGCGCAGTGCCTCGATCGTTCGGATCCGGACGCTGATCCCATCGGCGTGGAGCACCTGGCCCCCCTCCGGATCGCGGACGCGGACGCGCACGCCGTCGACGCCGCGAAGCCCGAGCGCAGAGATGTGCTCGATCTCCACCGTGCCTGCGAGCTCGCTCGCAAGGACGCCGTTCACCTGAGCCGATACCAGGCGTCGGGTCGCCGGTAGATCGAGATGGACGAGCACCGCGGCCACGGCCGCACAGACGAAGAGCAGCGCACCGCCGATCATCGAGCTCAGGATGCGAGCCGCGCTTCGTGCTCCTCGACAAAAAGAGAGGAGGCCGCACGCGCGGCTGCGCTTTTCGCCCGGAGTCATCAGTAGGCCTCGCCGATACCGAGCGAAACTGCGATTGGAATGCCAAACGGGAACGTCTGCGGAGCTCGCTCGTCCGAGGTCAGCCCGCCGAGCACCTGCATTCCCGGGATCCGGTATCCGATGTCGACACGAACGGGACCGACCGGCGTGTCGTAGCGCCCACCCCCGCCGCACGAGAGATGAAGGTGCGTCAGGCGGATGTTCGTCGTCCGTGGCGAAACGTCGCTGGCATCACAGAACGTCGCCAGCGAGAGCGGACCGGTAACTTTGAACCGGACCTCGGTCGACGCTTCCCAGAGGGTGAAGCCACCGGTGGGGGTCCGACAATCGAACTCGCCGGTGCAAGCGATGGCCAATCGCTGGATCTCGACGTCGGGCGAGATGAACGGGACGATGTCGTGTGGACCGACACCACGGAGCGGGTAACCTCGGTTCGACGTCGGCCCACCCGAGAAGAAGCCGCGGAAGAACGTGAGCTGGTAGTCGCGCGTCCGTGCCTCCGATGGTTCGAAGACGCTCGTGCTCCGGCTCCGGACCTGATCGCCGTAGCTGCGAGGCAGGAGGAAGCCGACCGACGCGCGCATCGCGAGGACGATGTTCCTGCTGAGCGGGATGTAAGCGCGGACGTCCGGCTGCACCTTCACGTCGGCGGCTTGACCGCCGAAGGGACCGCCAGCCACCTGCAGCGTATCGAGGATGTAGATCCCGCGCCGCGGATGGACGCGATCGTCCCGGAAGTCGAGCGTCGTAATCAGCTCGGGGTAGGAGATGATGAGTGTGCCGAGCGTGGGATCGCGCTCGCCGACATAGGCGAACGGATAGGCGACCTGGAGGTTGTGCGAGAGCGCGGCGAAGAACCGCTTGTAGGTGCGGTCGATGCCGACCCCATTCCGCGCCTCCGCGTAGCCGAGCACCTTGGCGTTCGGAGGAGGATTGGGATCGAGCAGCAGCGCCTGGACGTTGAACTCCGGGCGCACGAATGCATTCGTGCGTGCCTCGATGAAGCCCGGCTGCCGTAGCTCGAGGCGGAGACGTTCCTCGGGCAAGACGCGATCCGGCAGCTCGATCGAGCTCACACGAAGCGGGTAGAGGACGACGCCGGGTTTGAGGTTGACCCTGAATGTCCGCAGTCCGCCGAGGAAGTTTCGGCTCTCCCAGCCGAAGATCCCGTGAACGTCGGTCTTGAGCGCGTCGAACTCGATGCCTCCGCCCGCTCGGATCGTCCGGATGCGCGAAGCCTCGAGCTTCACCTTCACCGGCACGACATGGTCGGACCGCGGCGGCAGAGGCAGGTCGGGAGACACGTCGACGGAAGCGAAGACGCCGAGATCGAGGACCGCCTGCTGAGCCGCGTCGAGCATCGCCTCCGAGAACGGGCGTCCGGGGACGAGGTCGAGGGCGCGCAGCACCGGTCGCTCCGGGAGATCGCCGAGCCCTTCGATCGTGATCGGGCCGAACACGCATGGCTCGCCGGGCGAGACCGTGAGCACGATGTCGGCCTTCTTCGCCACGATGTCGACCGTCGCGTCGTGCTCGACGTTCGCATAGGCGTAGCCGCGATCGGTCAACGCGCGACGGACCGTGCCCGCAGCCTTGTCGAAGGCCTCCTCCTCGAAGGGCGCCCCCTCGCGGAGCGCACGCGTCGCCTCGCGCTCCACGACGTCTGCGACGGGCTTGGGGAGCCGGTCGAGCCCGAGGGTGCGGACGCGCTCGATCCGGATCGGCTCGCCTTCCTCGACGACGATCTCGACGCGCACGTGCTTGTCGTCGATGACGTGGACGCGGCCCGCCCGCGCGTGTGCGTCGTAGTAGCCCCGCGAACGATAGAACGCTTCGACGCGCGCGAGATCGCGCTGGAGGACGTTTCGATCGAAGATCGAGTAATCGTAGATGACGCCGGCGAAGAGGCCGAGCAGCCGCGGGCTCTCCGTCGTCGCGATCTTGTCGAGGACGTCGCCGCCGTCGACCTTCTTCGCTCCGCGGACGGTGACGTCGTCGACGGCCAGACGACCCGGCGGCACGCGGTTGCAACCGACGACGGAGAGCAGCGCTGCGGCACCCGCGAGCCAAGCGACCGACGAGACGCGCGATCGCGATCGCGATCCCGGCATCGTCGCGCGCTCGAATGCCGTCATCGCGGTCGCCCAAGCAAGCTCGACACCAGCCCACGAGCGCACGTCGCGCGCGAATCGCCCCTGCCCTCGTCCGATCTCGCCTCACGCTGTGGCGCGGCTGGAGAGCGTGAGGCACGACGGCGACGCGCCGGTTCGGCGTGCGTCGCGACGTCATCCACGGTCCTCGGTCTCGTATCGAGGTGGTACGCGCCATGCTGCCGAGGACGCGATGCGCTGTCGCGCTGCAGTCGCCGGTGCTCTCGTCGTCGCGCTCGCCTGCGGCCCGCCGAGGCTCCCCTCCCCACCATACACGAGCCACCCGGCCAGCGCGCTCGTCGAGATCCCCTACCCCCCACCTCCAGCGCGGGTCGAGACCGTGCCGCTCCGTCCCCTACGAAGCGGCGTGGTCTGGATCGACGGTGAGTGGAGCTGGCAGGCCCGGCGCTGGGCGTGGAAGCCAGGGCGCTGGGTGATCCCCCCGCCGAACGCTCGCTTCGCGCCGTGGACCACGGTGCGCGATCGCGTCGGGACGCTCTACCAGGCCACCGGAACATGGCGTGGCCCATCGGGCGAGGAGGTGCCCGCGCCGGAGCCGCTTGCTGTCGCCAGCCCAGCGCCCGCCGCCATCATCACGCCCGAAGGCGCCGAGATCCGTCAAGGTCCGCTTCTGCAGCTCGACGCGGGCGCGAGGGAAGCCCGGGATGCGTCCGCGATCGAGGTCATCGAGGAGCGCGATGGCAACCACACGTCGCCCCTGGACTACACCGAGCTCGACGCCGGCAGCGAACCGTGAGCGACACCGAAAAGCTCAGAGGTCATCGCGCTTGCCGACCGGCCCGCTCTGCGGGACGCAGATCGTGTTCCGCGACCCCCGGCTGAAGAAGCTCCAAGCGTCGCAACCGGTGCCGGCCTCGCCTCGGAGCGCGTTCGAGAAGAACGGCATACCGCTCCGCTCTTCCGAGCACGTCTCCGTCGCGGAGATCCAGACGCTGTTTCCCGTGCCGCCGCCGTGGCCAGCGACGAGCGGAGCGATCAGCGCCGCCTCCTCGGCGGTGGGTAGCCGATGGGGCGCGCCGTTGACGTCTTGGCAGCTCGCCTTACCGGCGCCGTAGGTCTGCTCCTTCCCGTTCGCCATGACGAACGCGCGCATCTTCACGATCCGCCCCGTCCCGACGTACTCGCGGATCGCGCGTGACAGCTCCTCGTGCTCCTGGAGAGTCGTGGGGTCGACGCCGGGGTGACAGTCGGAGAAGTCGCCGAGCTTGGCGTTGTCGAGGCAGTTCGAGATCATCTCCTCGACCTTGGCCGTCTCCGTGCCGGCGTTCGGGCTGCTCTCGCTCGTCCGGAACCGGTCGGCCCACTGGGAAGCGATCGGCCGCAACTCCTCGGCAAAGCGCTTCGGGGCGGCGGGCGCCATCAGGTTGAAGCTCGCCTGAGCCTCCGGCGCGGCGTCCTGGAACGCGCGGATCTCGTAGTCGTAGGCGCGCCCCATCTTCATCCGGAGCTGTCCGAAGGCGCGGAGAAACTTCTCGGTGCCGCGCAGAAGCTCGTGGTTCTTGCGGAACTGAGCGCTCAACTCGACGCCGGCCGGAGCGTTCACGGCGTCGCCGTAGCGCGTGAGCTGCACGGTCGCGGGGATCGCGTTGCGGACGACATTGTGGCGGTCGGCGACGTCGCGATCGCGATCGGCGCGGAGCGAGGTCCCCATCTGGCCCAGCGCTGCGTCGATGCGCGTCAGCTTCTCCTCGATGCTCCCGCCCGTTCCGACGAGCCCCTCGTTGCCGGTGAGGTCGAAGCCCTGGGCGACGACGTTCATCATCGTGGTGACGTTGGTCTTCTTGGCAGCGTTCGCGAGCTTCGTCTTGATCGATCCGTCGAGCTCCACGACGCCTGCGGTGCCGCCCCCCGAGATCGAACCCTGGAGGTCGTTCACGAGCTCCTCGCTCTCGCTCTCGAACGTGACGAGCGCCTCGATCTTCGCCTGGTACGTGACGCCGCTCACGAAGCGGTCGCCGCAGCGAACGAGGAAGTCCGTCGGACGTGTGGAGATGAGCTGCCGGGCGTCGTCCGTCAGGGCAAAGGCCGCGGTGCTCTGGACGCTGTAGCTCTGGACGGACTGGATCAGGTAGGAGAGCTTGTTGCCCGCCGCCTTGAAGGTGCGGAGGAGAGCAGCCGATCCTTGCGCGCTTGCGAGGGGCGCCTTGATCGCGAAGCTCGTGTCGAGCCCGAGCTCTTTCGCAAGCTCGACGTCCGAACGCACGATCCGGATCGTCGACTGCTGGAACAGCTGCCCGACGATGGGCGACGAGGTGTCCGTCGGCGTGACGCAGAGCGTGCGCCGGAGATCGAAGAGCGTGTTGTACCCATCGAACAGCCCGATGGCCGGCTCGGTCGTCGGCAGCCGGTCGTTCCCGACACGGTCGCCGAACGCAGCCTCGCTCTGATCGGAGTCCTCGTCGCCCGGAGACGAACAGCCGGTGGCCAGGAAGGCGGCGCCGGCGACGAGGACGGACACGAGAGCGAGAGCACGAGCTCGAGACATGCGCCGGACATCGCAACGTTCGTGCCTCGCACCTACAGGCACCTTCACCCAGCCCGCTCAACGATATCAACCACTTGGAAACCTACGCGCCGCGGGGACGATCCACGGGCCCGACCAGGACGCGATTCAGATCACCCCCCACGGTCCCATCCCGGCGAGAAGCTCGCGTCGGTCGTTCATCCGAGAAGAGCAACGCCCTCCTCGTCTGCTCAGCCAGCGGCGTCAGAAGCTCGAGCGAGCTCGCGCGCGCGAGGACTCTCGCTGGCCGCACGGTGATCCTTGGCGGCAAACGTATAGACGGTCGGCAGCACGAACAGCGTGAAGAGCGTCCCGACCACGAGCCCCATCACCACCACGATACCGATCGCGTAGCGGCTGGCAGCGCCGGCCCCACTGGCGAACAAGAGCGGGATCAACCCCGCGACCATGGCGGCGGTGGTCATCAGAACCGGGCGCATTCGCACCGCTGCAGCCTTGCGAATGGCCGTGAGCCGGTCCAGCCCTTCGGCCGTCTGCAGGTCGTTGGCGAAGCTGACCATCAAGATGCCGTGCTTTGAGATCAGGCCGATGAGCGTCACCAGACCGATCTGGGTGTAGATGTTCAGCGTGGCATGCCCCAGGTAGAGGGGGATCAATGCCCCGCATACCGCCAGCGGCACGGTGACCAGAATGACCAGGGGGTCGCGGAACGACTCGAACTGGGCCGCAAGCACCAGGAAGATGACGACCAGGGCGAAGACGAACGACACCGTCAACCGATTCCCCTCGGTCACGTATTGCCGACTGTCCGACTGCCAATCCACCGTCGCGCCGGCGGGGATCTCCTGCTGCTTCAGGAAGTCCACGGCCTGCCCCATGGTCACGCCCGGCGCCAACACGGCCGACAACGTGACGGCGTTCATCTGATTGAACTGAGGCAAGCGATTGGCCTCGGGCCGCATCTCGAAACGCACCACGGTGGCGAGCGGCACCAGCGTGCCGGAAGCGGCGCGAACGTAGAACTTGCCGAGGTTGTCCGGCGTCAGCCGCTGTTCATGCGGCACCTGGGTGATCACGTCGTACGCGCGATCATGCCAGTTGAAGCGATTGATGTAGTTCTCGCCGACGAGCACGGCCAGCGTCTCGGCAATCGCCTGCATCGTCACGCCGATCTCTCCCGCCTTGGCGCGGTCGATGACGATCCTGGCCTCCTGGCCATCGAATGCGAGGTCGCCGTCGACGAACGCGAAGAGCCCACTGCCCCAGGCCGCCCCCTTGATCCTCTCCATTGCCGTGTAGAGCTCCGGGAAGTCCACCGGCGCGCGCAGCACCATCTGCACCGGAAAGCCACCGCTGCCGGCGGGAAGTGCGGGGGGCTGGAAGGCCGTCGCATATACACCGGTGATGGCGGCACCTTCGGCGTTGAGCTGCTCCTGGATCGCGGCGGCGCTGCGCTGTCGTTCGCCCCACTCCTTCAATATCGTGCCACCGAAGCCGCTATTGGTCCCGCCCACACCGTTGTCGAACCAACTGCTGGCGTACTCCGGTAGCCCCTGGAAGATCTTCTCGACTTCTTGCGAGTACCGCGCGGTGTAGTCGACGTTGGCATATTGCGGCGCCTTCGTGGCCACGAACACGTAACCTTTGTCCTCGGCCGGAGCCAGCTCGCGCCGGGCACCGGCGAAGAGCACGAAGATCGCCGCCAGCACGGCAGCGCCGACGAGAAGGACCGCGGGCCGACGCTCCAGCGCATATCCCAGCAGGCGCTCGTATCCCCGAACGAGCCGCGACATCGTCCGTTCGATGGCCTTCGCGAGCCTGCCTTCGGTCATGCGCGCGTCGAGGAGCAGCGAGCTCATCATCGGCGACAAGGTCAGGGCGACGACGCCGGAGACGATGACGGAGCCGGCCAAGGTGAAGGCGAACTCGCGAAACAATGCGCCGGTCAAGCCGCCCATGAGGCCGATCGGCGCATAGACCGCTGCGAGCGTGATCGTCATCACCACCACCGGCCCCACGATCTCTCGCGCGCCCACCAGCGCGGCACGCACCGGCGACAGGCCTTCTTCGATGTGCCGGTGGATGTTCTCGACGACGACGATGGCATCATCGACCACCAGACCGATGGCCAGCACCATGGCCAGCAGCGTCAGCAGGTTGATCGAGAAGCCGAAGGCGAGCATCAGCGCCGCCGTGCCGATGAGCGAGAGCGGGATCGTCACCACCGGAATGACGACCGCGCGAAGCGATCCCAGGAAGAGGAAGATCACCATCACGACGATGATCACGGCCTCGACCAGCGTGTGGCTGACTTCGTCGATCGCCGTGTCGACGAAATGTGCCACGTCGAACTGATTGAAGACCCTCACCCCCGGCGGTGCCGCGCGCTGGATCTCGGGTAGCAGCGCCTTCACCGCCTTCACGATCTCGAGCGGATTGCCGTCGGGGGTCGGCGAGACGGCGATCATCACCGAGCGCTTGCCCTCGGTGGTGGCGGAGCTGTCGTAGTTCTGGCCGCCGATCTCGACCGTGGCGATGTCGCCCAGGCGGACCAGACCGCCATCACCATGCTTGACCACCATCGCCCGAAAGCCGTCCAAGCTGGTGACGTCGGTGCTGGCGGTGACGTTGATCACCGTGTCGCTGCCCTTGAGCTGGCCGGGCGCCGCCTGCACGTTGTTGGCTCGGAGCGCACCGGCGACGTCGGCGGCGGTCAGCCCTCGCGCCGCCATCTTGGCCGGATCGACCCAGACGCGCAGAGCGAGGGTCCGGCCGCCGCTCACCTCGGCTGCGGCGACGCCAGGCACGGAGGTGATCAGCGGCTGCGCGATGCGTGTCGCGAAGTCGGTGAGCTGATGCACCTCCAGGGTCTCGCTGATGAACGAGACGTACTGCACTGCCGAGGCGCCGTCGGTGACCTTGGTGATGACAGGATCGTTCACGCCTTCCGGCAGCCGGTACTTGACCTGCTGAACCTTGGCCAGGATCTCGCTCATCGCGCGATCGGCGTTGGCGTTGAGCACCAGCTTCGCCTTGATCTGGCTCTTGCCCTGGCTGGACGTCGACGACAGGTATTCAATCCCGCTGGCCGTCGCGATCGATTGCGCGATCGGCGTGGTGACGAACCCCTGCATCACGGCCTGGGTGGCGCCCGGATAAGCAGTGTCGATGACGATCGTCGCGCTCTCCATGTTCGGGTACTCGCGTACCGGCAGCGAAGTCAGTGCACTCCCGCCGACCAGCAGGATGAGCAGGCTGACCACGACGGAGAGAATGGGTCGGCGAATGAACAGGTCGGTGAACTGCATGCCTCAGCGCGCCCCCGCATCGGCGCCGCGCGTGACCTGAACGCGCATTCCGGGTTGGACACGCAATTGCCCTTCGGTGATCACCACGGCGCCAGGCTCGAGTCCTTGCACGACGACGACTCGGTCGCCGATGCGCCGACCGATCGTGACGGACAGGACCTCGGCGGTGCCGGCGTGTTCGGGTTGGTCGCCTCGCACCACCACCACGCTGTCTCCGGTGGACGACGATTGGACAGCCGTGGCCGGCAGGACGAGCGCTTCGCGTCCGGGCGGCAGCTCCAGGGCAACGTTCACGTGCATGCCCGGGCGCAGCGCACCGTCGCCGTTGGCGAGCACCGCCTGGGCCTGGAGATTGCGCGTGTCCGGATTGATCCGCGGCTCGACGGCGTTGACCTTCGCCGTGAAGCTGCGCTCGGGGAAGGCGTCCGTAGTGATGCGTACCGTGGCGCCGACACGCACCTGGGCCAGCTCCTGTTGGGGCAGGCTGAAGTCGACGAGCAGCTGGTCGATGTCGGCCAACGTGGCGATGGCGTCGCCGGGATTGAGATACTGGCCGAGGCTGACCTGGCGCACTCCGAGCTGGCCGTCGAACGGCGCACGGATCGACTTCTGCGCGATGCGTGCGTCGAGCTGCTGCATGCTTGCCGCGGCCTGGTCCACATCGGCCTGGCGTCGTTCCAGCAGCTGTTTGGGCTCGACTCCGGTCGATGCCAGAGTGACGGAGCGGGCCAGCTCCGACCGCGCCAGGCTCGCACGCGCCTGGGCGGCGGCGCGATCGGCTCTCTCCGGAGCGTCGTACAGCTGGACGAGGCGATCGCCCGCCCGCACCCGAGCACCGGATTCGAAGTGGAGCGTCACGATGCGCCCCGCCAGCTCCGGTGCGAGCACGACTTCGCGAACCGCGCGCAGTGAGCCCACCGTCTCCAGGGCGACGGGAACTTCGGTGGGCTTCACCGCGGTGGCGGCCACGGCAACCGGCGGCGCTTCGTATGGCGCTGCCAGGGCCTGACGACGTCCCCGCAGGACGAACAACCCGGCCCCGAGCGCCGCGACGACGAGCGCGGTGACGAGGATGGAGCGCCCATTCCGCTTCGGTTGCGATGGGCGAGCGTGATGTCCAACACCGGCAGGCTGGTTGGCTTGGCGAGAGGGGGTCTCGAGCAGTTCGACCATGAAGAAATTCCCTTCGAGCGTTCTGCTCCGCACCCTAAGACCTCAACTTAACTTGAGGTAAAGTCCGTTTTGCGCGATAGCCTGCCTGCGGTCGCCATCGTGCCCAACGAGCGCGACCGTTCCTCGAAGGGAGAAGCCCATGCGCAAGTCAGCCCAAAGGCCCCGCGCTAACCTCCGCGCCGATCCGGCATCCAGCGCCGGCGCTGAGGCAGTGGAAGCGATCTCGCTCGCCTCCCATCCGTCGGCGCAAGTGTTGAGCGTGGGCGAGGTCGCCCGGCGCAGCGGCGTCGCCGTGTCGACGCTTCATTTCTACGAAGCGCAGGGTCTGATCGACAGTCGCCGCACGGCAGGCAACCAGCGCCGCTACCCGCGGTCGACCCTGCGACTGATTGCGGTGATCAAGGTCGCGCAGCGGACGGGCATCCCCTTGGCCGACATTCGCGAGCGTCTGGCCAGCTTGCCCCGCAATCGACCGCTCAGCGCGTCCGACTGGAAGAAGCTGTCTGCCGGATGGCGCACGGAGCTGGATGACCGCATCGCGCGTTTGCAGCGACTGCGCGACCAGCTCAGCACCTGCATCGGCTGCGGCTGCCTCTCCCTCGAGGAATGTCCACTGCGCAATCCGGACGATGTGAAGTCGCAGGAGGGACCAGGTCCGCGGTTCCTCGATCCCGAAGACTGATCGCGTCCGCGGTCGAGGTCACGTCGTCACCCGCCGTCGCCTCCGTCGGAGCCTCCGTCGTCCGGGGTCTCACCGCACTGCAGCCGAGCCGCGACATAGTTCAAGCCGCACTCGTCCTCGTACGCGACGGAGCTGCTCCCGCATTCGGAATCGTACGTGGCCAGTGCCTCCGCGCACGCGCCGCCATCCGCTTGGACCGCATCGAAGCACTCCCGTTGGTCTACAGACGTCTTGCATTGGCTACAGCCGAGCTCCTGGCACTCCCGGAGCACGTGGTACGCCTTGCCGCACGGAACGTTCTTCGTAGCCACGGCGACACAACCGCCGACGTTGACGACATAACGGTCTCCTAGGTCGACGAAAGGCGCCCACGTGTCCCCATCGCGGCCGAAGACGCACGCGGCGCACGTCGTGCTGTGGTCCCTGAGAATCTCTTCGAGCTTGACCAACGACACCGCCTTGCCCACGGTTGCGTTGCGGAAAAACTCGAGATCGTCCGCTGAGCAAGCTCCGGGAAGGATCCTCGGTGGCTGGAAGCGGATCGACGCAAGATCGACCTTCTCTTTGAGCGCGCAGGTCTCCTTCTCGACGTACTCGGTCGGAGGCGGAACCTCCCTCTTGCCCGCATCGCGAGTATCGCCTGCGTCGTCGGTCACGCGTGCTCCGCCGACCGCCTCCCCACCGGAAGTACACCCGACGGCGTTGACCATCGACACGATGCCAGCGACTGCAATGGCACTCGCGAGAGCGAACAAGTTCCTGACCATCCTCGCCTCTCGTGCGGTGGGTGAGCTTCGCTGCGACGAAGGGCGCGCTCTATTTCTTCGGGCACCGGGCGATGTGAACGCGGCGAATGTGCACGTCCTTGAGGGGCCTGTCGGCCTCCGTCCGAGGCAGGGCGGCGATCGCGAGTGCCGTCGCCGTATCGCATTTGCCGAAGACGTTGAACTTCGCCGGCACCCCGTCCCCGACGACGATGTGGAATTGACTCCCGCTGGGCATGACCATCTCGGACGTCGCCAGGGTACCGAGCGACTCGGCCACCCTGTTCTCGCTCCTGAGCATGTAGCCGGGGCCGCCGTTGCCGGTGCCCGTCGGATCGCCGCTCACGATGACGGAGCCCGGGACGATCCGATGCCAGAGGAGGCCGTCATAGAAGCGCTGGAGACGCCACGCGCCCGAGAACTTGAAGGGGCGGGTGCCGCGCGCGAGGCCAACGAAGTTCGCGACGCTCATTGGGGCGGCGGCCTCGTCGAGCTCGCACCGGATCGGTCCCAAGTCCGTCGTGATGAGCGCCGTCAGCACGCCTCCCGATTTCGGATAGCCTGCAAGCGCCTTCTCCATCGTGAAGGTGCTCAGGTCGCCGATGGGGTCGGCCACCGAGGTCGGATCGAAATCCATGACCTCGGGTCCTGGATCTCGCGGGCAGCCCGGAAGCGGATTCGTCGAGTCGTCGATCCCGGAGTCGACCGCGCCTGCATCACCGCTCGCGTCCCCGGCGTCTGAGGTCGACGAGCTGCACGCAACCATCGTCAATCCCGCGATCAGAAAAATGACATTCGCGCGTACCATGAGTTCCTCGAAGAAGTGAGTCGAAGATTCGCGCCGAGCTCGATGCATGAAGGACGCTCGAGCAGAGCTGCTCCCGCCAACACGGGAAGACGGCTCAACGCACCTGGACCTCGATGTCCGTCGTCGGGCGAAGACCCATGCCGCCTGCAAATTCGTAGCTTGCCGCGACCGAGATCCCCCAGACGTTCATCGTGAAGGGCCCATCGCTCCGCATCCGATGGGGACCGTCGGCGCACGTGCCACCCGCGTAGCTCTGCGGCTTGAAGAAGCGCGTGAACTCCACCGACGTCCACTCGAAATCCTCCGTGATCGGCGTCCAGCCCGTGAGGGCGCCGGCGCAGTCCAGTTCGACGTCGTGAAAGGCGCCGTTGACCCTCCGTCGCGTAACGAAGGCGGCGCTCAGCGTGTAGGTGGAGTCCGAAAAGAAGCCGTAGTCCGAAAGCCACTGCTCTGTCGGCACCGCAACAGAAACCTCGGGGTCGCCGAGCGAATTGTTCGCCGCGATGTACGAGGTCATCACGTTCATCACGAAGAAGGGATGCCTGAGGTCCTGACTTCGGACGACGACGGGTTCGTACGTGAAGAACGCCGCGACCTCCCCTGCCTGAAGCGTGTTCGGTGCCCCCTCGGGCTTGAAAGGTTCGTAGCTCAGCATCGTTCCGTCCGCCGCGCCGACGAGACGGACCACGTTCGGATCACGCGCGCGGTTCGCGCCCTTGCTGACGAGGACATTTCGATTCGGCGCAACGATCGCGTATTCGCTCCCCCAGGAGGAGAGCGGAGGCATTTGAAAATTGTCGATATCGCAAGCAAAGATCCTCATCGGCACGAACATGCATGAATGACCACCGAATACGGCAACTGGCTTTGTCGACTCGAGCGCACTCCCCGTAGGCTCGCTATCCTGCGCGAACTGGACGACCTCTCCACGCTGTAGCGTGTAGCGGGTGACCTGATCGCGTGGGCCGTCGGGCACACCATTGCGCCCGATGAGGTCGACCTTCGGTCGGATGGCGACGGACGTATCGTCCTCGATCGCGACGATCTGCAAGGTCGGAACTCCGACCTGATCGACGCCAGGGGCATTGCCCGCACCACCGAACAGGCCCCGCCCGAAGGTGTAGCCCTTACCTCCCCACGCGCTCGCAACGACGTAGTTCTTGCGAAGCGAGCTGGTGGGCAGAAGCAGCGTCGCGCTCGGGGTGAAGCTTCGAGCACCACCATACGGATAAATCGAGTACATCGACACCGGCGCGTCGGTCGTGACGAACGACGCGTTCCCGAATCCGGTGCCGACAATCGCTTGCTCTTGGTCGAAAATGGGCTTTACTCCATCCGGGCAAGCGGCCCACTTCGACGTGTCCGAAGGTTTGGGATTCGACAGGAACACGACGGCGCCTCCACCGGGAGGAATGGGGCCGTCGAGCTTCTTGTGCTTCACGATCTCGTCTTCGATGTACGGCACCCAGACGGCGTCATCGAGAGGCATCTCCTGTCCCTTGAACTCGAAGCGAAGCGTGGCCGGCAACGACCAGTTGTTCGCCACGAAGAACGCGGCGCAGCTGCCTGTGCCGTATTCGCTGTTCACCGTGGGGACCAAGAACGAGCAGCCCACGGAGCCTTCATTCACCGCAGCGGCTTCGCAGGCCGCGAAGCACTCGCCCTTGCCGCACGCCTGCTCCGGTCCACACTCCTTGACGACGTTGTCCGAGCAGTCGACGACCGAGCGCAGGTCGCGCGAACAGCGTACGCCGCTGCACGCAGGCGGGCTCGCCTGCCCCGCGTCCGGGGCAAACGTCTGCGCTTGGCTGTCGTCGTGCCAGCCCGCGCGCTCCGACGAGCAGCCCAGCCACCCAACGAACGCGGCGACGACGAAGTTGAACGAATGCCTTCGCATGAGAACCATCCTTACTGGACTCGACCAATCGCAGACGACGACGCCGCGCACGACGCGAGACCTCGTGCGCCACCCCACTCACCACGCGGACGCGACTACTCGAAGACGACTGTCTCAGGGTCGAGGTGAATGTCCGGATCGCGAGCACCACGACCGAGCTGCCCACGGGCGTTTTGCCCCCAACACATCACCGAGCCCTCGCGCAGCAGCGCGCAGATTGCGCTATCCATGATCGCGACGGCTACCGTTTCACCCTCGAGCCCGCGGATCTGGACCGGCGACGCCTGATCGACGCTCGGGTGGGTGCCGAGCTGTCCGCTCTCGTTGGCGCCCCAGCAGTAGAGATCTCCCTTCGCCGTGATGACGCAGGTGTTGTCTGCACCGGCCGCCACGTCGACGGGCACGACGTCCGCGGGAAGCACCACGCGTGCGGGAGCGAGCTCGTCGGCTTTCCGCGTCGTACCGAGTTGCCCGCGAGCGTTCTTGCCCCAGCAATGAACGCTTCCTCGACCGAGCGCGCACGCGTGTGCCGCCCCGCCGGTCACCTTCGACACGCCCGAGACGGCGACCGCCTTGGGCGCGGGCTCGTCTACGAGCGAGCTCACACGTCCGAGCTGGTCGGTCGTGCCGGCCCCCCATGACAGAACTTCGCCGTCATCGGTCAGCGCGAAGCCGTTCTTGAGCGTCCCCGCTGCACCGCGCACCGCGCGAGTCACCCGATCGGCTAGACCTGCCCCGAGCACCTCCGGAGGCCCAGCGTCCGCGGCAGTTAGCGATTGAGCGAGCTGCAGCCTGCCGTTCTCGCCCCACGACCACAAGCGTGCGTCCGCGTCGACGGCCAGCGCAAACGTGGCGGTCAGGGCGATCGCCGTCGATCGCACGTTCGGGACGACGAGCGGCTCCGGCTCGGGCGATCGCGAGCCGCCCCCAAGCTGGCCCGACGCGTTTGAGCCGAAGCAAGCAACTTCGCCCGATTCGAGGATGACACATGTCGTGCCCGTTCCTCCCGCGCCGGCCGCCGCGACCGCGACAGCGCCCGCGATATCGAGGACACGCCGCGGGGCGCCTTCCTGAATCGAAGTCGGTCCGCCGTCGGCCCGCCCGATCCCGAGTTGCCCGGAGTCGTTTGCTCCCCAGCAGCGCACCGATCGATCCTCGATGAGCGTGCATGCGTGTGCGCCCCCTCGCGCGGCGATTTGGGTCACGCAAGGCTTGGTGGCGCATTGAACCGAAAGATCGTATGGCTGAGACGGTGACTCGGCATCGTCGGCACCGTCGCTCGATAGGTCGCCGTCGGTCCCGGCCTCCGGTTTCGTGTCCTCGGGATCGTGCTCGAGCCTAGACTGCGTCTCCGCGGACGACGAGCATGCCTCCAACACGCATAGGAGGGCGCCGGCACCGCACAGCCCGAGGGGCATGACGCCGGCACCCCGGAACCACCGATTCATAGCGTGTGCCCCTTGAGTGCAAAGCCAGCGCCGACAATCCACATCTCCTTGTCCGTACCGTGGGTCCCCGTAATGGTTCGCGGAGGAAACTTGGGCCCCATATTCAAACTCCTTCTCACCGTCTCGACGCCGTTCCAGTGATCGAAGTAGGCGAACGAGTTTGCCACGTACACGTCATCCCAGGAACGGCCCCACAACGCAGCGGGAGGAACGTCCGCACTGAGCACGTCATGAGGCCGTTCCCCGGCGCCAGCACTCGGAAAGACGAAGTTCCCATTCTCGTCCAGCGTGGAATAGCCCACACTAATCCATCCCGCGCCGACGCCGTAATTCATGATGACGAAACGCCGGCCTCCGGCAGGCACATCGAAGACCGCCCCGGCAGCAGCGATGCGCCCGCGGTTAAGCGTAAGGCCCAGCGCCGTCGCACCTTCCACGGACAGCGCGAAAAACCGAGACTCGTCTCGACCGGTGCCGGAGACCGCGCCAGGAACATACCCGCCTGCGTACACGCCAACTCCTGGGCGACCGAAGACCGTCGTCGTCCGGAGCCCGGGCACGCCGAGCGGATAGGTCGTCAGCGTCGAGCCATCGAAGTGATCGACGTAACCGTCACGACTCGAGAGCCATACGTCGCTCTCGCCCGATCCGAAGATCGACCGCACGATCGAGGCGTGTCCGCTTTCGAAGAGCTTCCAGACGCCGGCTTCGTCGCGCCGAAGGATGATTCCCTGCGCTCCACCGACCCACACGGTCCTCGACGTCGCCCAGACCGAACGGAGGGGGTATCCAGTTTGATACTCGACACGCCAACTCTTGCCATCATAGTGAAGGACACTGCCTTCACTGCTGACGCTCCAGACGTCGTCCGAAGAGACGGCCCATACCCCCGACAGTGACGGTGGTTGGCCGAGCGGCGAGAGCGGCAGTCTCGTTTCGCAGAATCCGCCATCTTCGCAGATGAGGGGTCGTTCCGCGTCGGGCTCGTCGGCGCCGCCGTCAGCGCTGGCCTCGTCGACGTGGCCGGAGTCTTCGAGTGGAACATCTATGCTCGCTCCGGCGTCCGGGTCGAGATCATCGCGGTCACTGCTGCCGGTAGAGCAGGCAACGAACACCCCGAGGCCCATCGCGCTGACGAGCACGAATCCCATGTATCTCATCGAAGCGCTCCCCAGTGGAGAAGGCCACCTTCTCCACCGATCCATACATCGTCGGAGCTCGCGCCCCAAATCGTGCGAAGATTGCCGACATACCCGGGGATCTCGACGCGGCCCCAGCCATTTCCATCGAAATGGAGAACGGTTCCCTCGTCGCCGGCGGCCCAGATGTCGTCGGGCGAGAATCCGAATACGGCGTTGAGCATCACCGACGTCCCCGAATCCGAAACATGCCAAGCCGCTCCGTCGTAGTGAAAGATCGCCCCGTAGCTGCCTACGACCCAGACGTGCGCGTCGTAGCCCCACGCAGCCTGAAGGTTGATTTGTGAATCCAGCGGCACCACGACGCCACTCCCCACCGGGGACTCGCGATACCGCACGACGCCGCCATGATCTCCGACCAGCCAGATGAATTTGCCCGGCACCACATGCATGGCGCGAATTGCCATTTTATGGGCGAGGTTGGTGGCCTCCACGACAGGGTCGGGCACGAACGCATACTTGTTCGTGACGGGGTCGAATTGCCCCAGAAGCTTGTCGTTCACGTACTCACCGGCGAGGGGTGCGTTGCAGGTGTAAATCGCTCCGTCCGCGAGGGCGGCGACGCCCGAGAAGTAGCGCACGCCCGCCGGTCGACTCACGATGACGGTGCTCGGATCGATACCGCGATGCACGATGGCCCTGCCTGAGACGCCCCATACCTCGCTTGGGGTGAGCGCAATGCTGGTCAGGACTTCGGTGGACGCCGACTCCACAGCGTTCCATTGCTCGCCGTCCCAGCGCATGAGCAGACCACGGGACGCGCTCGCCCATACGTCGTCCTTGGCGCGGCCCGCAATGGAGACCACGGAGCCGACCGTAAGAGGGCTCGGCACGCGGCATATCGTTCCGACACCGCAAGGACGGACCGCGTCGCCCTCGGGTGCAGCGTCGTTAGGCGCCGACGCCTCGTAGCTCGCGTCGGGGACAACGACGCCTTCGGGCACTTCCTCGCGCGGCTGGCCTTCCTCGCTCGAGACCGCACAAGCCGCCACCGCCAGAACCGTCGCCGATAGCGGAGCTACCAGCCACACGACGAGCCGCACCCTATGCCCACCGGGTTCTCGAGCGTTCACTTCGCCGCCTCCGGTTGCCCGGGCTCGCACGGCCCTACGAGGCAGGTGCCGCCTGAACAGACCTGGTTGGGAGCACACGCGTTGCCGCACGCACCGCAGTTGCGGTTGTCGACGAGCGTATTGACCTCGCAGCCGTTCTCGTCGAGCCGGTCGCAATCTGCGTAGGGCGCGACGCACCTGCCTCCGCAAACGCCGAGCGAGCACGTGGGCTCGAAGTTGGGGCGTCCCCTACCCGGACACTGGCGAGCGCACCCCCCACAGTTGTTCGGATCGTCGTCGAGCCGTCGACATGGACCGTCGACGGAACTATCGGGACAGCGAGTTTCGCCGTCACCGCACAGGCACTTGTAGGACGAGCCCGACTTAGCGCAGAACTTACCGGGCGGGCATGCGTGACCGCACTCGCTGCAGTTCTGATCCGTGCCGAGCGTGACCTCGCATCCGTCCGCAAGATCTCCGTTGCAGTTCCTCCGTGTGGTGCTGACGCAGACCGGCTGGTCGCATTCCCAATCTTTGCAGCCGTAAGTCATCGTGGGGTGGAGGGGCGGCTTCCCCGGTGGATTGGAATCGCACACGACGCCACACTCGCCACAGTTCTTGACGTCGGCCTGAAGATTTACACAAATGCCACTGCATATGTCGTTTTTGCCGGCCGCAACGCACGGATGATAGCAACTGCCCTTGTTGCATAGCCATCCTTGGGGACACTCGTACTCGCAGGATCCGCAATGCAGCGGATCGTTTGCATTCACATTTGTTTCACACCCATTATTGACGTCGCCGTCACAGTCTTGAAAGTCGCCAGCCGGCGCACTGCAGCCAAACACACACTCCCCTTTGACGCACAACCACTTGCTCTTGTAGTTGTAAACATTCTTGTTGCAGCTAATTCCGCAACCCCCGCAGTTTTCGTCGTCGGTGAGGAGGTTCACGTCGCAGGGGAATTGGGACGACGGGCACGTCGCGTGAGGGAACGAACACGTCGTCACCGCGCACATCTCGACATCCTCGGGCAGCGAGGCGTCGGTCGCCGCGTCCGCGGCCCCGGTGAACTGAACGGGACCGGCGTCGGGGGTTGCTTCGACGAGCGTGTAGTCGCGCTCCGTGCAACTGAAGATGACGGCAGCGGCCGACAATACGGCGACACTAGCGGAAGAGATTCTCATGGTTCCCCTCGACGGACGTTCGAGTCGGTTCGGGACGCAAGGTGACTTTCGAAGAAGAGCAGGGCGGCTGTCATGGTTCGCCAACGCACGACGCTCGGACCCGTTCCGCGAGCATGGACGAAGGCTCCTCGCTCAAGAATGACGACGACAGCTCCCTCGCCTCGCCTCGCCGACCAAGCGCGCACAGGACGAGCACCTGTTCTCCTCGTCGTTCCTGACGGAGAACGCCTTTGGGGAACCGCAGCTGGTGCTCTTGCAACAGCACCAGCGCGCGAGCCCCCTCTCCTTGGAGCAAGAATGAATGCGCACTCCGGAGGAGCCGAGTTTCCTCCTCGAGCGAGCCCGCCTCTCTCGTGGGCTCACTCTCCGGCGCGCGTTTCACGGCAGCTCCTGCGTATTTCGTTTGAAGCGCCGCCACCTTTTCCGAGCTCGGAGGAGCGCCGGTTCGCTCGGCGAGCGCGGGAGTGGCGTGATCGGAAGCAGAGGGAAGCTCCCAAGGGGAGACAGTTCGAGCGGGATCGGGAGGCGTCGTCGCAGCATTCGCTATCTCGTCGGATGCGGAGGCTCTCGCTTCGGGCGTGCGATCGATCGAAGGCGCTTCCATCGGCGCCCCCGCGCTCGAGGAGCTCGCGCTTTGGAGCCGCCACGCTCCTATCCCGAGCATTCCGCCGATCGCGGCGATGGTCAGCGCCTTGAGTGGCGCGTGTGTGAAGCGCCTTCGCGGGATGGCCTCGGCCGAGCGCTGGACGGATGGCGTCTCCCAGACATTTCCCAGCCTCTTGGTGAGCTGCGCGCGTACGAGCTCGCGCGCTCCCTCCGGCGGAGCGTCGAGACCGCGCACTTCGGCACAGAACGCATCGGTGTCTTTCGATAGCTCGGTCACGAGTCACTCCATGAGCTACGGGCACGATGGCGCCTCATTCCTTGTTCGAACTGCGCGCGCGCGGCCCGTAGGCGCGTGTAGACGGTGTTGACGTTCAGGCCGCAAGCTTCGGCAATCTCCGGGACGGTCCATTGCTCGAGCTCCGAGAGCACGAAGAGCGCGCGCTTCTCGTCGTCCATGCCCTCCAAAACTCGGCGGCAGAGCTTCAGCTTCTGCGCCGTGTCCGCGCTTTCGTCCGGACCACGGTCGTGCGCCGGCAATACGTCGGGATCCGTGTCGTCACCGACGGCGTCGAGCCCTTTCCGCCGTCGCCGCCGCCGGTAGTCGAGCACGGTGCGACTGACGATGGCGAAGAGCCACGTTTTGAGCGCGGCGCGGGGCTCGAAGTCGTCGAGGCGACGGTAGACGACGATGAAGACCTCCTGGCAAACGTCAGCGACGGCGGAGTCCGGGACCCCCAAGCGCGAGACCGTGCGCCACACGAAGTCGAAGTGGTCTTCGTAGACACGTCCGAACGTGTGCTCGGCTTGCTTCACGTCGGCCCCACCGGCGTCCCCGGCGTGCTCCGTGCTTTCGCGGGTTCCACGGGGTATCGAAACGGCCGGCCGAAGCGCAGCGGGGAGAAGTGCCACGAGCCCTTCATGGTCGTCTGCGAGCAAACCCGTTTAGAAAATGCGCGCCTCCACCCCGACGCTGAGTTGGCCCCCGGCGCTCGAGGGACTGAAGATGACGCTGGCCCCGTCGGAGGGGCCGAGGTCGCTCAGGACGAACCGAGAGCGAACGAGGGGGGCCGTGACCTCGACCGTTGCCACGATGGCAGCCGACCTTCCGAGCGGATACGCGCCGAAGGCTCCGGCTCGGACCGCGGGCCAGAACGTGACCATTCGGTAACGTCGCTCCCCCCCGAAGCCGACGGCGGCTAGGCGTTCCACTCCCGTCCCTGCGCATCCACCGAGCTCGAATCGGCCGACAAGAGGCGCGTAGCACCCGCGCACGGCGAGGCGCATGAGCTGAAATTCCCCGCCAATCGAGGGTTGGTCCGGATGCGCGACGCGTTGTGGCCAATGTGCGCCGACCTCGAGCCCGACGCGGAATGGGCGTGGCCTCCAGGCGGAGTTGATCATGAAGCCTGGCCCCGGACTCGGGAGGCTTCCCAGAGTGGCGGTCGCTCCCGCTCCCAATGCCAGCAGCTGACGTGCGGGAACTACGCTCACGGGGCGAGGAATCGATTCGGTCCTTCGCTGGGGAGAAGGTGGAGGCACCGTCGTCGGCAGAGGGACCTCCGATGGCGTGGGCGACCGCTCCGCGGCGTCAACCATCGCGAGCGCCAGGATCACCGCCATCGCATGCCCGATCTCGACGCACGACTTGCCGACGATCGATCGTTCCGTGGTGGCTTTCTCCCCGCCTCTGGAACCGTCCGCGCTCACGATCAAGCGGACTCTCCATGCGTCCGGCTCCGACTGGAGAACGTTGGCCCATGCATCGAGTGGCCGTGGCGCGCTCAGCGCAGCGATCCGTTCGGCTTCGGCAACGATGTTCGCGCTGGACGGACACGATCCCGGAGGCTCCCAATCCAAATGGATGGGGGACCGCGCCTCTTCAGCCCGAGCCGAACCGGTCACCGCGCACCACGCGAGCACGCAGGAGAGAGGCGCTTTCCAAACCCGAGCTCGAGCTCGTCCAGCGCTCCGCCTCACTGGAACAGCTTATTCGAGCCGAGGCACCGAGTCAGCGCGCTTCGACGGCTGCGCTTTCTCCGCGGCCCCGCCCGGAGGCCCGGAACGGCGCTAAGATGCCGGGAGCGAATCCATGAGGGACACCATCGTCGTCGCGCTCCTCGTCGTCGCCTTCGCGCTCGTGATCACGATGCACGTCGCGATCACGATCGGCCTCGCGAAGCGCAAGCCGCGATGGCGCGCCCTCGTCGCGTTCGTCGTTCCCCCCTTCGCTCCGTATTGGGCGTGGCACGAGCACATGCGGCGGCGCATGGGCCTCTGGGTCGGGGCCGTCCTCGTGTACCTCGCCATGCTCGTGCTCGCGTCGCGCGGCTCCTGAGACGCGCCGCGCGCAGACCGTTCAGCGGCCCTTGTCCTTCAGGCGCTTGCGAAGCGCGACGGACATCGATCGGCCGTGCCGCTTGCTCTCGACGGCAGCGAAGGTCGCTTGTCGCGGTGAGAGCTCGACCTGTTCACGCGCGAGCTTCTGCCACGCCTGGAAGCGCTCCGCGGTGAGCTCGCCCGCGTCGAGCGCCGCGCGGACGGCGCACCCGGGCTCGCCCGAGTGCCCGCAATCCCGATAGCGGCACGCCTCGGCGAGACCGGCGACGTCCTCGAACGCGTCGTCGATCTGCGAGCCCGCCGGGAGCCATGGCTTGAGCTCCCGCATCCCGGGGGTGTCGATGAGCAGCCCCGCGCCCGGCAACCTGAAGAGCTCGCGGCGCGTCGTCGTGTGTCGGCCGCGACCGTCGTGCTCGCGTACCGCTCCCTCGAGCTGCACCTCGCGCCCGAGCAAACGGTTCACGAGCGCCGACTTTCCGACCCCCGACGATCCGACGACTGCCGCGGTCGTCCCAGGAGGAATGCGCGCGACGAGCTCGTCGATGCCATGGCCGGCCTTCGCGCTCGTGGCGAAAGCGGGAGCGAGCGCGCTCACCTGCTCGAGCAAAGGCGCGACGTCTTCGGCGAGGTCCGACTTCGTCAGGATGATCTGCGCCTCGGCGCCTCCGGCCGCGATCGCGACGAGATAGCGCTCGACGCGCCGGATGTTGAAGTCACTGTCGACCGCGGTGACGACGAACACCCGATCGATGTTCGCCGCGATCGCCTGCGGCTCCGCTCGCTCGCCGGCGGCCTGCCGGAGGAACGCGGTCCGGCGCGGGAGGATCGCCTCGACGACGACTTCGTGCGCATCCGAGCCTGCTCGGCCGACGAGCACCCAGTCGCCGACGGCGACCCCACCTTCGATCGGAGCCTCCCGGATCGCGCGCGAGCGCAAGCTCGCCAGACGCGGTCCCTCCGGGGTCCACACGTCGACGCGAGCCGCATAGACGGAGGCGACCCTCGCCGGACGCAACCCCGACCGTTCCGGCGCCTGCCGCGCAAGGTCCTCGGACCAGCCGAGGTCTTCGAGCGTCATGCCATCCGGTGCGGTTCGTTCCATCTCAGCGCGAGCATCCAGGATCAGAGGGCCTCGGTCGCCGGAAGATTGGCACTGGCACGCCGCTTGAGCAATCCCCGACGATGCAAAGATGCGAGCCCGCCCCGCACGAAGGCGCTCGCCTCGGGCAGAACCATCGCGGATGACTTTGCGCTATAACATCGCCATGGCCGACGGCGTGGATCCGCGGGCCCAGCAGCGTGTGGGAGCCGTCCTCGACGAGAAATGGACGCTCGAGCACCTCCTCGGCTCCGGCGGGATGGGCGCGGTCTACTCCGCCCGCCACCGCAACGGCGCGCGCGCCGCGGTGAAGCTTCTCCACCCCGAGCTCGCGCGCATCGCCGAGGTCCGCGAGCGGTTCCTGCGCGAGGGCTACGCGGCGAACCGCGTCGCGCACCGCGGCGTCGTCCAGGTGCTGGACGACGACATCGTCAAGAGCGGACCGGCCGAGGGCTCCGCCTACCTCGTGATGGAGCTGCTCGAAGGGGAGTCGCTCCAGGAGCGAGCCGCCCGCTCGCCGAAGCTCGGCGAGCGCGAGCTGCTCGAGGTCATGGACGCGGTGCTCGACGTCCTCTCCGCGGCGCATCAGCACGGTGTCGTCCACCGCGACCTGAAGCCGGAGAACATCTTCCTCGCGAAGGATCCGGAGCGCGAAGGCGTGCGCGTGAAGGTCCTCGACTTCGGGCTCGCGCGGATCGCGGAGGCAACGGCGGTCACGAGCGCAGGCATCGCCGTCGGAACGCCGTCGTTCATGTCCCCCGAGCAAGCCGCAGGGCGGAGCGAGGACATCGACGGCCGGACGGACATCTTCGCGCTCGGCGCCACGATGTTCCGGATCGTGACCGGGCGGCGCATCCACGAGTCCGAGAACATGGTCCAGCTCGTCACGCTGATGGCGAGCGTGCCCGCGCCACGCCTTCGGTCGATCGTGCCGGACGTCTCCGAGAGCTTCGCGCGTCTCATCGATCGCGCGCTCGCGTTCGACCGCGCGGATCGCTACCCGGACGCTGCCGCGATGCGCGGCGACGTCCACGCCGCGCTCGAGATGGCCGCGCGAGAGTCGATCGCGACGCTCCAGGTCATCCCGTTCTCGGTCCGCAAGGTCCGCGTCGGGTCCGAGCTCGAGACGCCCGAGGCAACGCGCCGAAGGACGAAGAGCGACGCTGGACCGATCGCGACCGACGGGGAAACCGCGCTCTCGGAGGAAGAGACCGAGCGCGTGGTCACGCCTGCGCGCGCGGTCGTGCAGTCTGCGACGCTCCCGTGGGTCCTCGTCCTCGCCCTCCTCGCGCTCCTCGCGCTCGGCGCGTGGAAGCTCGGGCCGTCGCTGCAAGAGGAGCTCGTGCGCCGCGCATCGCTCGAGCCGGTGAGGAGCCTCTGGTCGTCAGCGCCGACGAGCGCGCCGATTCCGGTCCCCGCCGCGCTCGCGCCTGTTGCGAGCGTCGCCCCTGCCGAGATGCCTCTCGACCCGCAGGCTGCCGCAGGTGACGAGATCTCGGCCGACGACGCGCTGCCCGACGCCGGTGACGTGGCCTCGACGGAAGACATCGTGCTCGACGCCGGTGACGTGGCCTCGACGGAAGACGTCGTGCCCGACGCCGGTGACGTGGCCTCGACGGAAGACATCGTGCCCGACGCCGGCGACGTGGCCTCGACGAAAGATGTCGTGCCCCATGCCAGCGTCATCGCGACCGGCGCGGCGCGGGACAAGACCGCGCGCGACGCCGGCAATACGCGTCCGGTGGCCGCGGCTCGGCCCCCCGCTACCACCCCGCCGCGCGCAACGAAGCCACCCGTGAAGAAGCCACCGGCGACGAAGCCGCCCGCGACGAAGCCTGCGCCGACGCAGCAACAACGGCGACGCTGATCGGAGATCGAGCGACGGCGGAGAGCAATACGTTCGACTCGATCCGATGCTTCGTGACGAGCTCGTCGTGCACCACTCGGCGTCGCTCTCACTTGCAGGCTGTGGGGTCGAACACCGTGCACTTGCCCTCGATGCAGCGAGCAGGCTCTTCGCAGCGCTGAGCGCCATCGTCGCATGCCGCTCCCTCGGGGAGTCGATCGACGCATTTCCCGAGCGTGCGGTCGGAGGGGGTGGGCCCCGTCATGAACCCAACGCAGACGCCCCACTTGCACCAGCGCGTGATCAGGTCGCAAGGCTCGCCCGCCTCGACCCAAAGCATCTTCTTGCACGTTCCGTCACAGGCGAGGCCCTTTTCGCAGACGACGCGATAGCCGGAGGCCGCCTCGCACGCAGCCCCTTCGGGGAGCCGCACGACGCAGTGGTCGTCGACGCACGCCAGACCGTCCGTGCAATCGTACATGGAGCGGCACTCGCCTCCGACAGCGACGGGGGCGCGGCACGTTCCAGCCTGAGGCGAGTCGAGGAAGCAGCTGAGTCCGTTGGCGCATTGGATGAGCGCGTCCGAGTGGCGACCGCACGACTCACCGGCCTGGGCGACCTCGAGCGCGATGCACTTCCCGCCGTCGCTGGAGATGATGCACGCTGCCCCCTCGACGCAATACGTGCCGTAATCGCACGGGCCGCCCACGGGGGAGGAGCGTCCGCCGGCCGGTGACGCACAGACCCCACATGCCACGTCGCGCGGCTTCTCACAGTGCCCACTCTTGCACTGAAAGCCCGCACCGCATGGCGCGCCGTCCGCGAGGTCGCCGGTCGTGGTTTCAAACTGGCAATCGAGCCGGTCGCTGCACGACGCCTCCAGGATCTCCTTGGCGCATCGATCGATGCGTGCCGCCAAGTTGCTCGCGCCAGGAGCGACGACCTGCCTGGCGCACCTCTCTTCTAGGCGCTCGCGCACCGGAACGACCCCGTTCGGAAAGATCTCGCATCGCTCGTAGTGCCCGGCGAGGGCCGCGAAGTAGCTCTTGCAGCTATCGGTCGGGCTGGACTCGAGCTTGCCGGGACAACCGGTCAACGCGAGTAGGACGACTGCCACGGAGACGAGAGAGATCGAGGTCGTGCGAATCATCTCGGCTCTGCAATCCTCGCACCTGCGCCCGAATTGCATTCAGCGATTTTTCGTCTCTTCATCGTTACGTGGCCCGCTAAATGCGGGCCGGATGCGGGACAGTGCCAGCGAGCGCTCGATCGATCGATCGATCAGAGATCGAGCGACAGCGGCAGCACCACGTTCGACTCTGCCTCGATCCGATACTTCAAGACGATCTCGCGCGTCGCCCGCGGCCCGAGCGAGAGCGCAAACGTCGCGAAGCCGTCCCGCTCGTCGTGACGCATGTCCATGTGCGGATCGACCTCGACGCGGACGTCCTCCACCTCGCTCACCGGTACTCGCTCGACGATCGACAGCGGGCGCGCGTCGCCGCTCAGGTTCGATACGTAGAGCCAGATCTCGCGAGCGACGTGCTGCGTGCCCGTGACCGGCGTCGTCTTCCGCTTCTCGACGACACGCCGTCGGACTCGGAGGCCGTCGTCCACGCCGAACCCGAGCTCGAAGGGCTCACCGGCACCGACGAATCCGATCGTGCTCCGCCCCACGATCTCGGTCTCCCGAGCGACGGTGATCGGGCCGGGAAGCAGCGGAGCCGGCCCGGGCAACGTCGCCGTTGCCCGCAGGTGTGTCGCCGGACCGAGCTCCGGGAAGCACACTCGAGCGACCGTGCACGCGAAGCTCCGCTCGCCCACCTCGACGCGCACGGGTCGACCGTCGCTCTCGATGGTGGCCGCCGAACGCCCGGCGAGCCACTGCGCTTCGCCGCCGTCTTCGACGCCGGGCATCTCGTCGACGTCGCGCTTGCCCCGGGCGATGCCGGCGACGGCGATCGTCTGCTCGCGCGCCTCGACGACGACCTGACGCCGCTCCTGGTTCGTCTTCCTGCGCGTCGTGAGCACGTCCTCACGGAGGTCGGGCGCCATGGCGCTGCGTGCAGGGCGCGCCGTCGAAAACCGGCACGGCACGTCCTTCCAGACCTCGCCTGTGAGCTGCCACACCGCGGCGTAGGTCGTGATCGAGATCTCACCCTTGCCGTCGGGCGTGCGCGTCAGCCGCGCCAGGTGCTCCGGCCGCCACAGTGCGCACGGAGTCCGATAGACGATCTCGATCGCGACCTCTGTTGCCTCCGTCGCGACGATCTCGAGCTCGGCGAACGCCTCGAAGCGCGGCTTCTTCGCCCGTGCCTGCAGGAGCCGAAGCTCCACACGCGCGGCGTCCACCTGCGCTTCCTCGCGCTCGCGACGGAGCCGAGCGAGGGCGTCGAGGCTCTCCCCAGTCGCGACGTCGATCGCGTCGTAGGCGCTCCCGAGCTCGCCGGCCGCAACCTCAGCGCGGGACGGCACCGAGCGCACCACCTCGGCCCATTGCTTCATCATCGCCGCTACGCGCTGACCGTCTGCTCTCGCCTTCCCGAGCCCGCGGTCGGCACGCGCGAGCCGCTCCCGCGCACGTTCGAGATCGGCCTCGAGCGCCTCGAGCTCCTCGACGGTCGCGCCGGCGACGTCCTCCGACCGGCGCCGGATGCGACTGAAGACGATCTCGACCTTCTCGTTCCCGCCTGTCCCGCAGGTCAGGCTCCGGTCGTCGACGAGCAACGTGATCCCGTGCGCCTGCACGCGGGATCTCCCGCGCGGTACCGAGCAGCGAGCGACGCGCATGACCTCGGCGCGGTCCTCGAAGAACGTTACGCGGGAGACGCTCGTCTCCACGGCAACCGTAGGTGTCGACGGGCGGATCGAGCTGTCATCCACGGCGGCTGCCTCCCACGATGTCGAGCTTCTGCGGGAAGACGAGCCGGTAGACGAGCTCGATGCGGGTCTTGTCGTTCGGAGACACGCTCGCCTCGAAGCGGACGCCGCCGCGAACGGGCGCTCCGCGGTCCGCCTGGTCGTAGGTGGCGGGCTGCGGGCTCGTGCGCACGATCTTCACCTCCACAGCCTTGTCGTCGGTCACCGGCACACGCTCGAGGACGGTGACGTTCACCCGCTCCCTCACCGCCGACGAGAGCTCGATCGCGACGGCGTGCACGACTGCCGTCGAACCTCCGAGCAGGCCGGCAGCCTCCTCGTCGACGCGCACGTTCCTCGCCACCTTGATCCGATCGTCGACGCCCATTCCACAGAAGAGGGTGCCGCCCCGATCGATCCGATCGATGTTGGTCGTCGTGAGGAGGCTCCCGTCGAGGTAGACGTCGACGGGCCCGCCGAGCAGAGCGGTGTCGAACGGATTGACGACGTGCGCCTCGCGATAGACCTCGGCGCTCTCGCTCGGGACGGTGCGCCACGCGAGCCGAACGGCGCAAGGCGCAGCACCCACTCCGACGCGATGCAGACGCCCATCCGAAGGCACGTCGGCGCGCCCTGCAGCGTCGTAGCGATGATCGAACATGCCACGTGTCTCTGCCGGGTCGCGGTAGCGATCGCTCGCGGCAAGATCGACCTCACCGCACGCCGCCTCGACCGCAATGGCTCCCTCGGCGTCGCGACGCGGGACGAGACGCCCCCGGTTCGGCTCGTCGGCATTCGCGAGGACGAGCGCGTCGTGATCGCTCCACGCCTCCGACGGAGCAGCCTCCGGCTCGACCTCCGGCTCCGGCGACATCGCGTCCGCGAGCATCAGCGCTTCGCGAGTCGACGAGGAGAGACCTCCACCTCCTTCGAGGAGCCCACCGAGCACGCGGCTTCGCGACTTCGCGCGAAGCGCCTGCGGCATCGGCATCGGCATCGGCGCGACGGGCATCGCGGCGCCCGGCATCGCCATCGCGGCTCGAGGCGGCGCCCCGGCCGGCGGAGGTGGGACTGCTGGCGCGTTCCCGAACGAAGCATTTTCGACGACGATGGCCATCTCGTCCGACGGCTGATCGGCGACACCGAGGAACGGCAGCGGCATGGCTTCCTTCGACGCCGCGCGCTCCATCTGCGGTTGGAACGCGGCACAGCCGAAGCGGAGGTACTCCGCGAACATCTCGTCGACTCCCACAGGCGCAGGGCGAAAGGGCCGTCGGCGCGGAGGCTGCGCGCGCCCGAAGCGGAGCGACGCGAGCTCGGGGAGCCGCGCATCGAACACGAGATCGGCGCTCGAGAGCGAGAGCGGGACGGCCGACCAATCCTCACCGCTCCTCTGCGCGACGACCGCCTCGAACGTCCACGTCGCGCGCGCGCCGCCCTCCCCGACGCGAAGCGTGTACGCCGGCCACCAGCGCGCCGCCTCGACGGCGTACGTGACGAGGAGCTTCCCGGGTCGGCCGCCGCCGATGAGACGCGCCGTGATCGTTCGCGTCGGATGCGCGTCGCCCATGCGCTCACGCGTGGACGTCTGCTGGTCCTCGAGACGCGCGATCTCGAGCGCGCGCGAGAGATCGCGCTGCTCCTTCTCGAGACCGAGGAGCCGCTCGTCGAGGCGAGCGACCTTGTCGTCGAGAAGGGCGGCCATGCGGAGCGCCTCGCCGAAGCGGACGTCGAACGCATCGCGTTCGCGCTTCCGCTCGTCGAGCGTGCGGAGGTGGGGCGCCAGCGCGAGCTCCGCGAGACGCGCTCGGCGCTCCGAGAGCACGCGATGCTCGTCGACCACGCGCTCGGTGCGCGCAGCGAGGTCGCGGACGCGCGCGAGCGTCGGTCCGGGCGTGACCTCGCCGCGCGGAATCACGAGCGCCGTGTTTACCGCAGCCACGACCCGCTCGCTCCCCTCGAGCGCAGCACGCGCGCTCCCCGGCTGCGCCATCAGCGTGATCCCAGGGACCGCGACATCGACGATCCCGTCGGGAAGGTGCCCCGGGAGCTCGACCTCCCGCGTGACCAGTGCTCCCCGCGCGTGCACGACCACACGCGCGATGACGCTCGAGCATTCGATGTCCACGCTGCACCTCCAAACGCGCGGTCGAGATCCGCGCCAGTCCGGACGAACGCCGAACCGCATCGAGCACACGAGGCTATCACGCTTCCCCGGGCGCGCTCGTGTTACGCAGGAGGGATGAAACGGATCGCGATCCTGCTCAGTGCGCTGACACTGCTCGCCTGCGACGACAAGAAGCCTGATTCGACGCCGAGCACCGCACCCAGCGCGTCCGCGAGCGCCGCGGCTCCCCCGGAGGCAAGCGCGACCAGCGCGACCAGCCCGACGACCGAGACGAGCGCGGCGCCGGCCCCGAAGGTCGTGCCCACCGCGGTCGCCGCCCAGCACGTGCTCGTCGCGTACAAGGGCGCGAAGGGCGCGCCGAAGACGATCACGCGCTCCAAGGCCGACGCGAAGAAGCGCGCCGAAGAGGTGGCGGCGAAGGCGAAGAGCGGCAGCGACTTCACCGCGCTCGTCGCCGAGTACTCCGACGATCCCGGCAGCAAGGAGCGCATGGGAAGCGTGGGGAAGTTCACGCGCGAGAAGATGGTGAAGCCCTTCTCGGACGCAGCCTTCGCGCTGGGCGTCGACGAGATCAGCGACCCCGTCGAATCCGAGTTCGGCTTCCACGTGATCAAACGAAACCAGTGACCACCGTGCACGCTCGTTCGAGTCGTACTTCGTTCGCGAGGGTGAGGCGAGCTCGCGCGCTCGGAGTCGTCACCGCCCTCGGGGTCCTCTCCGGCTCGGGTCTCGCCCTGGCCGATGCCGGCGAGGCGGAGGACGTTCGCACGCTCGAGAAGCAGCTCGACGACGAGCACGCCGCCCTCTCGACGTCCGACTGCTACGTCGCCTGTCGCGCCCTCACGTCGATCCGGCGCGCCGCCGACAAGATCTGCGCGCTCGAGCCCGGCCCTCGCTGCGAGTCCGCTCGCGAGAAGGCGGAAGACGCGACGAAGCGCGTTCGCGCGGCCTGCCCGGACTGCGCGATCGCCGCTACTCCGACGATGCCCGCGCCCGATCGGGCAGCGGCGCCCAGCGCGGAGCGCATGAGCGCGCTGGAGGCATCGGAGCCGCGCGGCGGGTGCCGGTCGTGCGCCACCACCGGCGGCACCAGCTCCGGCATCGACGCGGGCGCGCTCGTCCTCGCCACGCTCGCGGCAGTGCGCCTCGCTGGGTCACGCCGATCGAACAAGCAGGATCGCCGGCGCCTCTAGGGCCAATGCCGATGTTAGGGGGCGCAAGGATCCACGCCGCTACGTACCGAGCGGCGCGGATCCAGCGAACCGATGGGCGCGAAAGGAGCGCCGTTCAGTCAGAGCTTCCGGCCCTTCAAGAGATCCGCGAACGTGCCGAGCGACCTCGGCGCGCCCTGCTTGCCCCGCGCCGCCTCGAAGTCGGCGCGCTCCTCGGCGTCCTTCGCGCCCTTGATCGAGAGGCGAAGGCGGCCTTCACCCGTCTCGAGGACCTTCGCGGTGACGCGCGTCCCCTCGGGGAACACCTTCCTGAGGTCCGTCCCGCGCGGAACGCCGAGCTCGGCGTTCGGGACGAGACCACGACCTGCGCGTCCCTTCGTGCCGTCGACCTGGACGAAGATGCCGTAGGTCTCGATCCGCTCGACCGTCCCCTGGACGACGGCATTGACCTTGATGTCGTTGGCGAGGACATTCGCGACGGTCGAGCCGAGCTCCGCGCCGTCGGGCGCGGGGACGAGACCGATCTTCTTCGTCTGGCGATCGAGCTTCTTCACCACGACGCGGATCTCTTGGCCTTCCTCGGCCTTGAAGTCGCGTCCGAGCTCCGAGACGTGGAGCAGGCCTTCGACGCCGGGCGCGATCCGCACGAAGCGGCCGAAGTCGGTGCTCCGGACGACGGTTCCGGCGACGACACGCCCTTCGGCGATGTCGAGGCCTTCCCAGGGATCGGCCGCGAGCGCCTTGAGCGAGAGGGTGATCTTCTTCGACGGGCCGCGCTTGTTCGAAGGCTCCGCGTCCTTCACCTCGCGGACAGCGACCTCGACGAGGTCGCCGGGCTTGAGCGCATCGGCGACGGCGACGCTGCGGTCGTGCGCGATCTCCGAGCGCGGGATCATCCCTTCGATCCCGCCGAGATCGACGAACGCGCCGAAGTCGCGGACGCTCGAGACCGTCCCCTTGAGGACCGCGCCCGGGACGATGTCACTCATCACCTTCGCGGCGGCCTCGCTCGCCTCGCGCTGGAGGAGCGCGCGGCGCGAGACGACGATGTTCTTGCCACCGTCTCGGACGTCCGTGACGACGAAGCGGAGCGACTGCCCGACGAGCGCGTTCACGTCCTCGACGAAGCGATCGCCGGCCTGGGACATCGGACAGAAAGCGCGGGTACCGTTGCCGAGGTCGACGTCGAGACCGCCCTTGTTGACGCCGGTGACCTTGCCCTCGACGGCGACGCCGGTCTCCCTCGCTTGCTCGATCGCGGCGAGGTTCCCCGGGCGCCCGATCGACCGGCCGAGGCGGACGCTGCCGCGCGACTCGTCGACCTCGATGACGTGGGCGCGGATGGTGTCGCCCTCCTTCACGTTGATCGTGCCGTCCGGGTCGCGGACCTCGGAGGCCTCGATGAACGCCTGCTGTTTCCCGTCGAGCTCGACGAAGACCAGATCGCGACCGATCTGGATCACGACGGCGTCAAGACGCTCTCCGACACGGACACGCTTGCGGCGCGCCGGCGGTGCAGATCCCTGGCCCTCGAAGAGCGCCGCGAACGAGTCTCCCATAGTCTCAGCCTTGTCCGAGCTCATGATGCGTGCGCCTCTTCTAGCACGTTGATTTCGTGGCTGTGCACCGGCGACGATGGGTCATGTCGCTGGACCCCGCGGAGCTCGCAAATCTCAGGGTGCTGGAGGGGGTGGACCTCGACCACATCCGCGGGCTCCTGGACCGCTGCCCCGTCGTTTCGCTCGCCCCGGGGGAGGTCCTCCTGACCATGGGGCGGCCCAACGCGGTCATGTACATGATCCTTGCGGGCCGCATGAGCGTCCACCTCGAGGGCGGGACCTCGTCCGATCCGGTCGCCTTCATCGAGGCCGGCCAGACCGTGGGCGAGCTGAGCGTCCTCGATGCCAGCCCAGCCTCGGCCCACGTCATCGCGGCCGAGCCGACACGTCTCGTCGTCGTCGACCACGCGCTGTTCTGGAACCTCGTCGACGCTTCGCACGACTTCTCGATCAACCTCCTCATGCTCCTCGCGCAGCGCCTCCGCGCGAACAACACGACCGTATCGACCAACATCCGCCTCCAGCGCGAGTACAAGCGCAACGCGATGGTCGATGCGCTGACCGGCATCTACAACCGCCGCTGGCTGGAGGACGCGCTCCCTCGCTTCGTGAACCGCTTCTCCCGCGGTGACCAGCCGCTCGCGCTCCTGATGCTCGACGTCGATCACTTCAAGCGCATCAACGACGAGCACGGCCATCCCGCCGGCGACGCCGTCCTCGTCACCGTGGCCCACACGCTCCGCGGTGCGGTCCGGCCGACCGACCATCTCGCCCGCTACGGCGGCGAGGAGTTCGCCGTGATCCTGCCCGACACCGGGCCACGCGCGGCTCGAGGCGTGGCGGAGCGCCTCCGCACCGCGGTGAAGCTCACGCCGATCCGCGACGTGTCGGGCAAGCTCCTGCCGAGCGTCACGATCTCGATCGGAGGCGCGCTTCTCCAGCCAGGAGTCACGACCGCGACCTCGCTCATGGCCGCGGCGGACGCGAGCCTCTACGCGTCGAAGCAGAGCGGGCGCGATCGCGTCACGCTCTGAGCGTCGTCACTTCACGTCGGCAGGGCGGTCCGTCGTAGTCGCGACCTCGCCGAGCGCCCAGCGGAAGTTGTCGAGGAGGACGCTCGAGTCGAGGATCCCGTCGCCCACGTCCCAGATCATGAGATCGAGCGTGAACGTCTCCCCGCCGAGGATCGGAGCCTGGGAGAAGAGCCACCCGGTGGCGCCGCCGAGAGTGGCCAGCGCCTCCGCCCCACACGAAGCTCCGACGAGGCCGAAGCCCGTTCCGGCGAGCTCGCCCGGGCCGCTCGGGCACTTCGAGAGGCCGAGCGTCTGCGACCCGCAGCCGAGCGTCGTCCCGGGCGTGCAACGATCGAAGAACCCGTTGTTCACGCTCACCGGGTTCCCGAGCGAATCGAACGAGATGTTGTCCGGCCTGCCGCTCTCGTAGCTCTTCGCGTTCAGGTACGCGATGAAGCCGTCGTTGTACTTCGAGCACACGAACGTCGGCCACTCGCCGGAGTGAAAGTTGAAATCGAACGCGAAGCCGCTCGCGTTCTTCGGCGCCGTGAGCTCGAGGTGAAGGTTGACGACGTCGTTGACCTCGGTCTCCTGCGGGCAGCCCTTTGCCCCCTTCGGGAAGCCCGGCGGCGCGGTCCCGTTGCCGCCGCTCCCGGGGACCGCGCCGTACCAGTCGCGGCCGCGGCTGAACGGCTCGTTGGGCGCACCGTTGAACTCCTGCGCGTATCCGGTGCTGAGGACACCAAGGCGCTTTCCCTCGCGGGGTCGGAGCTTGTCGCCGAACTTCTCGAGCAGGCTGTGCTGCTCCGCTTGAGGGGCGTCGTCGCGACCATGACCACGGGTGAACTTCGCCGACACCAGCCCGTAGCCGACCTCGCTCACCTTCGTGCAGATCCCCATCCCACGAGCGAAGCTCTCGGCGGAGTCGCCGCTCTCTCCGTCGTCGCAGACCGGCGGGTTGTCGATGGTACCGTCCCCATCGTTGTCACAGCCGTCGTTGGGCACGTCGTAATAGGAGGGATCCGTCACGCACGGCCGCGCGGGACCGCCGTCCTTCTCGCCGGTGTCGAAGCGCCCGGTCGTCGCGGGCTTGCTCTTCGTGGCGTTCGGCGACACCTCGTTGCAGCCCGCCACGACGACGAGCATGGTCACGACCGGAACGAGGCGACGGCGAAGACCCCTCCTCATGATCGAGAGAGTGTTCACCGTCCGGGGCGGTCGTGCCAGATGGACGGACGTCGATCCACGCGCTTGCGCGCCGACATGGTTGCCTGAAAGAGTAGCGGCCGTGGCTGCTCCCAAAGTCGTCCCCGCCAAGTGCCCGACGTGCGGTGCGAACCTTCCAGTGCCGCCTGGTGCCTTCCAGGTCATGTGCCGGTACTGCCAGAACGTCATCCACGTCGAGCACCGGAAGCCGCCGCCGGAGGTGCGACCGTTCGGGTCGCCGGGCGCGATGCCGTCGCGCACGCTCTACGTCGATCCGATGGCGACGGCGGCTGCGGGCAAACACGTCGGCCTCCTCATCCTCCTCGGCGTGCTCATCCCGATCCTGCTCCCGCTGATCATCGGGGTCGGACCGCTCGCGGTGCGTTCGTGCAAGGGGACGCTCAAGCCCTATCCCATCACGTGCGGGCTGAACGGGCGGGTCACCGTCTCTGGCGACTTCGAAGGGACCGACCCGATCGTCACGAGCACGGAGCACAACTGCAAGGTGCACATCAAGAACGCCAAGCTGAAAGGCAGCAAGCTCGTCGACACCAATGCGTTCAACCTCGAGCTGACGCTCGAGAACGTCACGATCGAGACGACCGAGCCGATGATCCGCGCGGGCAGCAACCTGGTCGTGAAGGTCAAGGGGAGCACGCTCACTGCGCCGGGCGCGGTGTTCGACAGTGAGTCGAACATGCAGATCGACCTCGAAGGCTCGTCGGTCGAGAGCAAGAACGCCGCCGCGATCAAGTCGAAGCACAACCTGAAGGTCCGGATGGACAACGGGAAGGTGCGCGGCAAGAAGGCCGGGTTCGACACCGACTCGAGCTTCTCCCTCACGATGAAGAACGGCTCCGAGGTCACGGCCAGCGACGGACCGGCGATCAAGACCGCATCGTCCTTCAACCTCGAGGCCGATGGCGGGAAGATCGACGGCGGGCTCGTCATGAGCTCGAACGGAAAGATCGAGGCGACCGGCCTCACGATCACGAGCCGGGAGAGGGCGATCGCGGCCACCTCTTCGCTCACGCTCGACTACACCGAGGGATCGATCACCTCCGCGACCGACGCCGCCATCGACGGCACGAGCTCGCTGGATCTCACGCTGACGAACACGAAGGTCCAGGGCGCGACCACCGCGATCGTCTCCGAGAGCAACACGAAGATCAGGGCGTCGAAGAAGACGCAGATCATCGCGCTCCAGGACAACGGCATCACGACGACGTCGAACTCGGAGCTGAACCTGGCCGAGGCCACCGTCGAAGCCGGCGGCAAGGCCTTCAAGGGCACCGTGAACGACAAGCTCAAGCTCGGTCAGGGCGCGCGGCTGGCCGGCAAGAAGGGTGGCATCGAGGTGGAGAACAACGTCGAGATCGAGGCGACGGGCGCAACGATCGACGGAGGGAACGGCCCCGCCCTCTCCGCCAAGTACAACGGTCGCATCACGTTCAAGCAGGGCACCATCAAGGGCACACCGGCGCTGCTGTTCGAGCGCAAGCCGACGAGCCTCGAGATCGAGGGCACGCGGATCGAGGGCGACCAGAAGATCCCCGCGCGCTGATCCGGCGCTCACGAGCCCTCGTCCGCGCGCAGTTCTGATACTGAGAAGGCATGGCAATCACCGCTCCCCTCCTCTGGCTCGACGGAGCGCTGGTGGCATCGAGCACGGCCGGCGCGCCGCTCATGGGCCACGCAGCCCAGCGCGGGAGTCTCGTGTTCGACGTCGGCTCGTTCCACGGGACGCCGCGCGGGCCCGCGCTCTTCCGCGCGCGCGATCACGTCGCTCGCTTCTTGCGCTCGGCCCGCATCGTCGGGCTCGAGCTCGCGTTCGACGAGAAGACGCTCCTCGATTCAGCCACGCGCGTCGTCGCCGAGAGTGGCTGCGAAGACGGGCTCGTCCGCTGGTCGGCCTTCCTGCGCGCGCGCGAGCCCGACCTCGTCCCGCGCGATCACGCTGCGCACGTCGCCGTCGCGGCGCAGTCTCTCCAGGATCCTCCGCGCCGCGATCCGATCCGTGTCGCCGTGTTCGACGACGCTCGGAAGGCCGCGCCCGAGGTGCTGCCGCCGGACACGAAGGCCGCCGGCGCGTACCTCGGGCCGATGCTCGCCCGCAAGCGCGCGATCGCCGCCGGCGCGGACGACGTCGTCCTGCTCGATCGCGACGGCGACATCGCCGAGGCGCCGATCGCGAACGCGTTCGCCGTCGTCGCCGGCACGCTGTGGACACCGCCGCTCGGACGCGTGCTCCCCGGGATCACACGTGACAGCGTGCTCGCGCTCGCGCGCGACGAAGGCATCCCGGTACGCGAAGAGCGACTGCCCCTCGACGTCTTCACGTCGGCGGACGAGGCGTTCCTCACCTCCACGTCACTCCCGATCGCCCCGATCGGATGGGTGAACGGACGCCCGCTGCGCGAGGCGTCCGGCCCCGTCACGACGCGCATCGTAGAGCGCATCGCCGCGGCGCAGCGCGGCGCGGATCCCTCGCGCGACGCGTGGCTCACGTACGTGCGTTAGAACGCGCTCAACGTCCTCCGGCGTCCCGCCCGAACGCATCCCAGAACGCGAACGCCTCGTCGAGATAGACCTCGCGCGAGCCGTGACCACCGGGATGTTCGGCGACCCGCACCGGCCACCCCGCCGAGGCGAGGAACACACCGAGCGCCTTCGGTCCTCCCTTCGTCGTGTCGCCCGACGCATACCCGACGTAGAACGGACGTCGCTCCGCCGCGTTCGCGCGTGACGCGCGGTGCCCCGGCGCGCCCCCCGAGAGGGCCGCGTAGCCGTCCATCTCGACCGTGCCCGTGAACGCGAGCGTGGTGAGGAAGTACGCGCCGCTCGAGGAGCCCGCGAGGTACACGCGATCGAAGCGCCCGAGCACGGCCTCGAGCTTCGCTCGCGACGAGCGGAACGAAGCGACGAGCGCGGGTGCATGGGCTTCGTAGTCGACGGCACTCGTCGGCCATGCCCACCAGTCCTTCGCGCCCGTGGGGCCGATGCCGCGACGCCCGCGCGGCAAGAGGACGACCGTCCCCGCCCGCTTCGCCGCGGCGGCAACGACGCGCTGTACGTTCTCCTTCTGCGGGCTCTTCGCGACGGGCGGGACGATCCCGGACAGGTAGACGAGGAGACGCCTCGTCCCGTTGCGATCCCAACCGTCCGGCACCAGGTAGCACGTGCCCTCGTCGAGGCCGCGCCAACCATCGAGGCACCAATCGGTCGTAACATCGGGCAACGAGGGCTCGGGCGAAGCGTCTGCCTCGCCGCTCACCTCGAGGCTCCCGCCGGCGCCACCAGCGTCGCTCGACGGCACCGGCGTCACGACCGGCGGCGGCGTCGATGGGCGCGGCAAGGGCTCTTCGGACGCCGATCGCCGGCAGCCGGCTAACGCCGAGCTAGCCGTTCCGAGCGCCAGACACACGAAAGAGAGGTGCAGAGGCCTCACGTCATCGGGAGAAGATAGCCGGATTTGGGGTCAGGACACGCGAGAGTGATACCTTCGTCCCCATGGCCGACGCGCGCCACAAGAAGTCGTACCTGCTCGATCCTCGCTTCCAGCTCAAGTGGACCGGCTACCTCGTCGTCGTAGTCGTGTTCGTCATGACCGGCCTCGGCTACGTCATCGCGCGGACAGCCGGACACGCCTCCGACACGGCAACGCTCGCGGTGAAGCAGGCCGAGAAGGCGTACGAGGAGTCGAAGTCGAACAACATCCTCACGCGCCGGACGATGCAGCTCGCAGGCGGAGACAACCCTGCGCTGCAGGCGGTGATGGACGAATCGCTCAACGAGGTCGACGCGCAGTCGGAGAAGAACCTCGCCGAGGTGCGGAGCGTCCAGGCGGACATCGCCGCGGGCCGCAAGCACCTCCAGCTGCTCCTCGCCGGAGCCGGCGTCGCGCTGGTCGGGCTCCTCGCGCTCATGGGCATCCTCATCACGCATCGCATCGTCGGCCCCGTGCACAAGATGAAGCGCCTTCTCCGGCGCGTGAGCACCGGGCGCCTGGTGGTCGACGAGCGGCTCCGTCGCGGAGACGAGCTCGAGGACCTCTTCGATACCTTCCTCCAGATGACGTACTCCCTCCGGGCCATGCAGGCTGCGCGGCTCGCCACGCTGGAGGGGACGTTGCGCCACGCCGAGGCGACGGACACCCCGGCCGAGGTCGTGGACGGCATGCGCGCGCTCCGCGCTCAGCTCGTCCTCGGCATCGAGCCCCGGCGCCCCTCGGTCATCCCGCCGCCACCTGCGAGCTGAGGCCCCCGGAATGAGAGACATCGTCGCCGCCGCCATCGACCAGCTCTGCGCCGCGTTCGAGCGGTACGGATACAACCCGACCCCCATCATCGACCTCGGCGTGCTCGTCGTGATCGCAGACGGGGTCGTCGACGAGAAGGAGCGAGAGGTGCTGCTCGACCTCTTCCAGACGCTCCTCGACACGAAGCTCTCTCCGGAGGTCGTCGATCACCTCGTGACGGCGAGCATGCAGGTCGTGGAGGCTGCAGGCGCCGAGTCGCGCGCAAGGCTGATCGCGGAGATCCTCGTCGACTGCGACGCGGTCGAGCCGGGCATCCTCGTCGCGCTCGCGGTCGCCTACGCGAGCGAAGGGCTCTCGAGCGAGGAGCAGAAGGTGATCGAGCGCATCGCGGACGCCGCCAGGCTGCCACGCGCGCGGCTCGATCGCCTGATCGGACGCGTCCGCCTCCGTGCCGACGGCGGTGATCCGATGAGCGTGCGGAGCCTCCTCGCGGCCGGGCCTCCGAGCTCGCCGTAGTGTACGTTCGAGCGATGGTCGACGTCGCCACCGCTCCCGCCCGCTCCGACGAGTCCACTTTCGGTCGTAGCCACGGATCCGCCGAAGGCGGGACGTGCGATGCACTGGTCTTCTTCGGCGCGACCGGTGACCTCGCGTACAAGAAGATCTTCCCCGCCCTCCAGTCGCTCACGCGACGCGGACGCCTCGACGTCCCCATCGTGGGAGTCGCCAAGTCAGGCTGGACGCGGGAGCAGCTCGTGGCGCGCGCGCGCGACAGCATCGTCCAGCACTCGAAGCTCGACGAGCAGGCGTTCGCCAAGCTCACCGCAAACCTCCGCTACGTCGACGGCGACTACGGCGACGCGGCCACGTTCGCACACGTGCGCAAGGAGCTGGGTCCGGCGAAGAGGCCGCTCCACTACCTCGCGATCCCGCCCAGCATGTTCCCGACCGTCGTCCGCCAGCTCGCCGACTCGAGCTGCGCGCGAGATGCGCGCGTGGTCGTGGAGAAGCCGTTCGGGCGCGACCTCGCATCGGCGCGTGCGCTCAACCGCACACTGCACGACGTGTTCCCGGAGGAGGCGATCTTCCGAATCGACCACTACCTCGGCAAGGAGGCGGTGCAGAACATCCTCTACTTCCGCTTCGCGAACGCGTTCCTCGAGCCCCTCCTGAACCGCCACTACGTCGAGAACGTGCAGATCACGATGGCCGAGTCGTTCGGCGTGAAGGGCCGCGGCAAGTTCTACGACGAGACCGGCGTCATCCGCGACGTCATCCAGAACCACCTCCTCCAGGTCGTCAGCTATCTCGCGATGGAGGCGCCCTCGAGCACCATCCCGGAGGCGATCCGCGACGAGCAGGCGAAGGTGCTCCGCACGATCCGCCCCATGAGCACCGCCGACATGGTGCGGGGACAGTTCCGCGGCTATCGAGACGAGCCCGGCGTCGCGAAGGACTCGTACATGGCGACGTACGCGGCGCTGCGCCTTCACGTCGATTCGTGGCGATGGGACGGAGTGCCGTTCTTCGTGCGCGCCGGCAAGTCCCTCGCTCGGACCTGTACCGAGGTGATGGTGGAGCTGAAGAACCCACCGCAGGTAGTCTTCAAGGAGGCCGCTCCCGCGATGGGGAACTACTTCCGCTTCCGCCTGAGCCCGGACGTCATGATCGCGCTCGGCGCGCGAGCGAAGGTCCCCGGCGAGGCGATGGTCGGTGCCCCGACCGAGCTCTGTCTTTCAGAGGAAGGCGAGCAGGGGCACGCAGGGCGGCTCGATGCCTACGAGCGCCTCCTCGGCGACGCGATGAACGGTGACCCGACGCTGTTCGCACGGCAGGACGTCGTGGAGGCCGCGTGGGCGATCGTCGACCCCGTCATCCACGGGCCGAGCCCGATGTACGACTACGATCCCGGAACGTGGGGACCGGCGGAGGCCGATCGCCTCGTCCGTGACGTAGGCGGGTGGAACACGCCGGCGTGAGGTCGGCCGGTGCGGCCGCGGAGCCGCAGCGCGGTGCCGATTGCCGCGCCACGATGATCTCCCGAACCCCGGCAAAGCAGGCAGCGCAGCTGACTCCTGACGGGTGTGGGCGCTTCCGGCAAGCGCAGCCACCGATCGCACGTCGAGCAGGGCTGTTCCGGTGCCGAAACCCAGTGGACCACCTTGCGTTGGTACAGCGAGTAGCTAGAGTGGGCGCTCTCACGAGCACGTTCTCTCGCACACGACGCCCTCTCGATTCTGGGATCGCGATTCTCTGCTGCGCGCCTCGTCACGTGAGGGGCGGAGGTACTCCGCCGGCCTCATCCGATCCCTACGGCACGTTGGATGGTGGTTCGTTCTCTCTCTTGCCGTGAATTCGAGATCTAGAAATGGGCAATCGTCTTTATGTGGGAAACCTGTCGTACGAGTCCACGGCTGAAGGGCTCCGGCAGACCTTCTCCGAGTTCGGAGAGGTCACCGACGCCCACGTCGTGATGGACCGCGAGAGCGGCCGTTCGCGAGGCTTCGGCTTCGTCACCATGGGCACCGCGCAGGACGCGCAGAACGCCATGGAGAAGATGAACGGCGCGATGTTCGACGGCCGTCCGCTCAAGGTCAACGAGGCCGAGGAGCGTCCGAACCGCGGCGGTGGCGGCGGCGGCGGTGGCCGCGGTGGCTTCGGCGGTGGTGGCGGCGGCGGCGGTGGTGGACCGCGTCGCGGCGGTCACCGCGGCTGGTAGTCCGCGCACGACCCAGCTTGGGGCCGCGCCCCAACTGACCGCAGTGGTGGCGGCGCGGACGAGCCGGAAGCCCCCGCAAACGATGCGAGGCGGAGCCATGACGGCTTCGCCTCGTCCTCGTTTGTGGCACTGCCTCAGCTCACTGGTCGGGCGGCTCGCACGTCACGGTGCCGGACACGTTCGTCGACGTGGCCTGCGTGCAGGCCGAACCGAACAGCTGCAGGTGCCCGTACGTCTGGTCGATCCAGTCCCAGCCGTCGACATGGTTGGGATCGCGCGGGATCGTCATCCCGCCAATCTCGACCGAGATTGCGTCCGGATCCTGCGGGCTCGACGGCGTGATGTACGAGCACCGCGCGACGCTGTCGCGGACGACCGTGAACGCCGCCGTGAGCTCGGCGGGAGTGTCGGCCGCGTAATACCTGGGCGACCCCGCACGCGGACGTCCACCGGCGACGGCCATCGCATCGAGCGTGGAGGCGAACGAGCCCGTGACGCCGATGCCGATCACGAACACCGGGATGTTCCGGTCGTCGTAGATGCCCTTGATCGTCTGCACGGTCTTCACGTCATCGAGGCAGTTCGAGCCGTCGCTGCTCGTCAAACATCCGCGTGCGTCCGCCGACGTACACGTGCACGTGAGGCGGTCGAGGGCGGCATTGCAGTTCGGCGCACCATCGGTCGCGACGACCATCGCGCGAGCCACTCCGCGGCTCGACGAGACCTCCTGCGCCGCGAGCGCCAGCGCGGTCGCGGTCGGGGTGCCGCCCTCCGGGATCGACCTGGTGAAGACGTCGAGGATCTTGGAGGCGTTGCCGAGCGCCGGAGCGATCGCGACGGATGGCGGATCCTGGATGCAGGCGCGGGCCAGATCGTTGCCGTTCGCGTTCGCGGACGGATAGAAGCGGGCGCCCATCGCGATCTGGTTCGTGAACGGGGAGATCGTCTGGGAGAGCGAGCTCTCGAGCGCCCGCCAGCGCGACGTCTGCCCCGGCAGCGCGAGGTCATCGCTCGTCAGGACGAACTTCATGGATCCCGAGCGGTCGAGGACGAACATCAGCTGCGCCGTCGCAAGCGAGAATGTGAACTTGCCCGGGACACATCCGACGGGCTCCTCGATGACGTCGATCGCGGCGTCGACTGGCGAGTCGACGCGAACATCGACGCCGCCGTCCCTCGCATCGACGTCGAACGTAGCATCGGGGATCTCGTCCAGCAGCTCCGGTCCGAACAGCCCGGTGCGCGATCCGCAGCTCGCGAGCGCCGCCATCACGCCGAAGACGACCACGCCGCGAGCGAGATGGCGAATGGGTCCGAAGGACGTCACGCGACAAAGATGGCCTGATCTCGCCACGCCGTCGACTTCTGCGTGCTCACGGGGGATGGGCGACGGCGTCCCGCCCCTGGCAGACGTGCCACGAGCCCGCGGTCGGCTCCGACGAGCCGGCGCTGCCGCGGCCGGCGCGCCCTCCCCTGCTCACCCCGGTGGAGGCGCCGCCGCGACCGCCTCCGAACGCGTGGAACGCTCCGTTGCTCGACGTGCTCCGTCGAGCATGAGCCCCGCGATCGCGGCGTACGCGTCGGTCCATGCCTTCTCCACCTGCGGGGTCCACGCCTCCCCGGCGACCTCCGCGAGGGTCGCGAGCAGCGCGTCGCCGACCCACGGGTACATCTCTTCGGTGACGCCGTAGTCGACGTGCTTGGCGCCGAGCGCGCGGAGGGTGTCGCCGAGCCAGGCGCCGTCTTCGAGCCGATCGAGCACCGCTACGAGGGCGCGGGTGAGCATCTGCTCCTGCTTCTCGGTCGAACGGCCGAACAGCGGCCTGACCTGCGGGTAGCGCTCGAAGAGGATCGCGTAGAAGCGGCGCGTCATGTCCGGCGCACGGGAGACGACGAGGTCGAAGCTTTCACGAAGGGTGATCACGTCCAGGCTCATGGGTTGCTCCTCGAGCAGGACTCGTGCCCGCCGCACGCCGACGTCATCCCGCGTTTTTTCCCCGGATTCGAGGCACGTGCCCCCCGTGCGCGCACGGGGGGGCCGACGTGCGCGAACGGCAACTGCGTGCGCACGCGCCCCGCACGGCGCACTCTCGTTCGATCTACGGCTCGCGAGAGTGACCGTCGCGACGGAGTGAGCACGAGACGATTCGCTGCCCCGAGCCGCGTCTCAGCTCGCGCTCGCGAGCGCCTCGAAGACGGCAGCAACGGCCGCCGCCCCCGGGTCGGGCACACCGCGGAGGGCATCCTCGCGCACGTAGCTCGAGCGACCGGCGCGTGCCTTCGTCATCGAGGCGGTGCGCGCGGCGCCCTCCGTTGCGGCCACCGATGCGGAGGTGAGGCCTTGGCCCGCCTCGAGCGCGGCAACCGCAGGGACGAGCGCATCGAGCATCGTCCGGTCCCCCTCCTTCGCGCCGCCGTACTCCTGCATCCGGCGCACGCCCTCCTTCAGCGCCGCGATCCAGTCCGGCGGGTCACCCACACGCGCGCCCAGCGCTGCGAAGAAGATCGCGAGAAGGATCCCGCTCGAGCCGCCCATCACGCGCGAGAGCCGCTCGGCGATCGCGGCGGACAGCAGCGACGCTTCGGCGAACGGCAGGCGATCGAGGTCTGCCAGGACGGCTCGCGCCGCCGTCGCGAAGGTCGTCCCCGTGTCTCCGTCGCCTACCTTCGCGTCGAGCGCATCGAGCTCGCCTTGTTTCGCGACGAGCACCTCACACGCGCGCTCGACGATCGCGCGCCGCGCAGGATCCGACGAGGGCGTATGCTCCTCGTGACGAAGGGCGGACGGCAGCGCCACCGGAGCAGGCGCCGCCGGACGTCGTCCTGGTTGCCAGGCGCGCGGACCGACCTCGGAGAGGAGCGCGCGCTCGATCTCGGCATCGAGCGGCAGCGCCGAGAGCGAGAGGCCCTTCATGTCGAGCGCAGTCATGAAGCGTCCGGGACCGAAGACGAGCGCAACGTCGCGGCTCGTTGCGCCGAGGATCGCCTTCGTCGCGACGACGAGCTCGATCGGCGGAACACCTCCGAGGTCGTTGACGAGGAAGGCGACCGGCGCCGTCTGCGGCGCGCGCGAGTCGAGGGCACGCTCCACGTACGCGACCATCGTCGCAGCGAGCTGGCTCACCGGACGCAGCGGGACGAGCTCCGCGCCCGGTTCTCCGTGGATACCGAGCCCGAGCTCGACCTCGTTCGGTCCGATCCGGCTCTCGGCCGCGCGCCCGGGGATCGTGCACGACGACATCGAGAGGCCGATCGACACGGCGCCTCTCGCGACGCGCTCGGCGCCTGCCTTCACCTCGGCGAGCGTCGCGCCATCACGCGCAAGGTGACCGGCGACCTTGTGCACGAAGAGCGTCCCCGCGATGCCCCGCGGCTGAGGCGCTCCCTCGATCGCGACGTCATCGCCGACGATGACCATCTCCACGGCGAGCCCCAATGCGCGCGCCTTCTCGGCGGCGAGCCCGAAGTTCAGGCGATCGCCGGTGTAGTTCTTGACGATGAGGAGGCATCCCGGCGCGCCGGTCACGGTGAGGATGCCGGCGAGGACCGCGTCCACGCTCGGTGACGCGAAGATCTCGCCGCAGACGGCGGCCGTAAGCATTCCGTCACCGACGAAGCCGACGTGCGACGGCTCGTGACCAGCACCGCCTCCCGACACGACGGCGACCTTCGAGCGATCCCAGTCGGTGCGGACCACGACCTTGATCGCCGGAAAGCCATCGAGACGAGCGAGCTTGCCGTTCGAGAGCGCGACCTCCGCGTCGATCGCGTCGGTCACCACACTGCGCGGGTCGTCGATGAAGTGTTTCACGCGCGCATGGTGCCACGACCCGTCATCGAAGAGAGCCGAACTCGTAGAAGGAGCGTCCGAACTCCTTCTCCACGAGCGCGACCAGCTCGGGCGCAAAGGCTAGCCCCGCATCCCGGACGTAGCACGCGCCGCAGTCGACCTTGAGCGCGAAGCGATACGCGCCGCCGCCGGGGACCGAGTCCTTCGTTCCGTCGAACGGGTTCTTGATCGAGGCGCTCCCCTTCGACGGGTCGAAGGTGCGGCTGCATTCGTCACACTCGGCGAAGATCCCGCTCGACCTCTCGAACGCAGCGACGACCTCCTCCTCGTCCCACTCGAACGAGAGGTCCTCGGAGCAGCGGCACTCCGTCGGGAGCGGTCCGATGCCCGGAGCGACGGGGTAGACGTATTCGGGAGCGCGATGCAGCTCGAGCGCCCAGCGGACGTCGCCGTCGGGCTTGCGCGTGAGCGGATACCTCACCGGCAGCGAGTCGTCGCCGGAGGCCGGCCATACGAGACGCACCTCCTCGCGCTCCTCGTCGGCGAGCCACTCGGCCGTGATCGATGCCGGCAGCGCCTCCGTGCTCGCGGCGATCTTCGCCTCGATGTCGCCACCGAACGCGTTCTCCACCGTCTTCACCGCGTAGCCACCGGTCGCCTTGGCCAGCGCTTCGCGCCCTCCGGCGAAGCCCAGCCTCCCCAGATCGTCCGATGCCGGATCGACGATCCATCGCTCGGCGCGCAGCCGCTCGATGAGCTTCGCGATCGTCACCGCGCTCGGAAGGAAGGCGTTGCCTCTTGCGACGAGCCACCGTTCGTAGACGCTCATGGTCGGTCTCCAACGCCATTTTGCCATGCCCCTCGCGACGAGGACGACGGTCTGCACACGACCGCGATCTCCTCGGAGCGAAGTGAAAGCGTTTGCACTTCACGTGCAGCCGCTCGCCGCCGCGACGCCACTTGGAGCCGGTAAGTCCTCGGAGTTCCTGCGTCGCGAGCCTGGCCAACACCTTGCACCGCCTACCTGCCGGTGCGCACGACCAGCACCGCGCGGAGAGAAGACAGCGTGCCCAGAACCCAACGAACGCGGCTGAATGGTGTCCTCGTGGTCCTGACGGCAGCGGGTGCGCTCGCTGCCTGTGGCGGTGGGAGCGGCGCAACCGGCAAGGGGCCGAGCGCCGCGAGCGAGCGGGCGATCACCGGTAAGGCCGGCGGCGCTGGCTGCATGGCGCCGTCGACCGCAGAGCCGATGAGCAAGGGCGGCGCTGGGTCGACCCTCGCGCTCGCGAAGGTCGGCGGAAGGCGCGTCGCGTTCGTCGCCGACGAGGACGCAAAGGCCCTCCTCACGATCGACCTCGACTCGCAGAGCCAGCTCGCGGAGACGCGCCTCGAAGGCACGCCCGCGCAGGTGTGGGTCGCCGCCGACGGTCGCGTCTTCACGACGTTACGAGACAAGAGCGAGCTCGTCGCGCTCGCGGTATCGCGCCCCGACGCACCGCTCACCAGGCTTTGCAGCGCGACGACGCCGGCGGAGCCGATCGCGATTGCGGCGACGCCCGACGAGTCGACCATCCTCGTGTCGAGCGGCTGGGGGCAGAGGCTCGCCGCGTTCGAGGCGGCGTCACTCGCTGCCAAGTTCGAGGCGAAGCTGCCTCGCGAGCCGCGGGCGGTCGTCGTTGCGGACGACGGCAAGACGGCCTTCGTCTCGCACGCGGTCGGCTCGGTGGTGAGCGTGGTCGATCTCGCCGGCGCGAAGCACGAGAGCCGTCCGTTGCCGATGCGCGGGATCGAGGCGCAACAGCTCCGCGCCCTCGCGAAGCAGCGCGCGATGCTCGAGCAGATGGCGAAGCGAACGGCATCCGGTTCGAACGAGATGCTCGCCGCGCTCGAGGAGCAGACGAGGCGCCTCGAGCGTCAGAGCTGCCAGGGATTCGCGCTCGCGAAGTCGTCCGCCGTGTCCGGGCGCATCTTCGCCCCGCAGGTCATGGTCGACCCCGGCGACCTCGACCAGCGGCCCGACGGCTATGGCGACGAGCATTCGCCGACCGAGACGCCTGCCGTCGCGGTCATCGACGAGACCGCGCAGACGCCGCTCCTCGCGAGCGTCACCCTCCGCCGCGATCCGCTCGTGTTCCTGAACCGCGGAGACACACGAGAGGCTCGGGCCGAGTGCCTCCTCCCGCGGGCGGCGGTCGTCGACACGAAGACGAGGTCGCTCCTCGTCACCTGCTACGGCATCGACGCCGTCGTCGCGTACGACGCGACCGCCGCGAATCCGCTCGCCGCCGAACGGCGCCGCTGGACCGTCGGCTCGGGACCGAGCGGCGTCGCAGTCGACACCGAGAAGCACCGCGCGGTGGTCTGGTCGCAGTTCGACCGCACCATCTCCACGTTCGCGATCGGCGAGAGCGAGCTCGTCGACGAGAAGGTCTCACCGCTGACGGTCCAGAAGACCGCCGCCGCGCCTCTCCGCGAGAAGCTGCCGGCGGAGTACGCGCTCGGCCGCATCCTCTTCCACGCAACCGGCGACGCCCGCATCTCCGCAGACGGTCGCGCCTGCGCGAGCTGTCATCCCGATGGACGCGACGACGCGATCACCTGGGCGACGCCGGAGGGACCTCGTCGCTCGATCATGCTCGCCGGCCGCGCCGCCCCGACTCCGCCGTACTCGTGGAACGGCAACGAGACGTCGCTCCACGGGCACCTCGCCAATACGTTCGATCGCCTGAGCGGCAAGGGGCTTCGCAGCATCGAGCTCGACGCGCTCGTCACGTACGTCTCCCAGATGCCCGCACCTCCTCGAGCGGCGCCAGCGGACAACGCCAAGATCGATCGCGGTCGTGCGATCTTCGCCTCGAGCGAGGCAGGCTGCTCGACGTGTCACTCCGGAGCGACCTTCACCGACGGGCGCAACCACGACGTCGGCAGCAAGCACCGCGCCGACCGCGGAGCGACCTTCAACACGCCCTCGCTCCGTCTCGTCGGCGGCACGGGCCCGTACTTTCACGACGGTCGCTACGCGAACCTCACCGAGCTCCTGACGAAGAGCGACGGGAAGATGGGCCACACGAAGCACCTCTCCAACGCGGACCTCGACGCGCTCGAGACCTACCTGAGGACGCTCTGATGAAGAGCTCGAAGCTGATGCGCGTCGTCCTCGGGATGGCCGCGATCACCGGCACGCTCGTCCTCGCCCAAGACGCCCGCGGCGGCGACGCACCGACCTTCTCGGAGCTCCCCGTGGGACGCATCACCACGCCGCCCAGCAAGAAGGTGTATTCGGTCTCCGCCCAGGAGTCCGTCCCGGGCTTCTTCCTCGTCTCACCACCGCACAACTCCACGCTGCCGCCGCTGCAGCGACGCCTATCCATCACCACCGACGCTCGACTCGCCGCTGCGCTGAAGAGCGGGAACGGCTTCTCTCCGAGCGAGCACATCACCTCGGGCTGCCTCTCCCAGATGCAGCTCTCGCCGTTCGAAGATGGCGAGAAGGAGCGTGAGTGGGACGAGAACCAATCGCTCGACGCCGACGCCTACCCCAAGAACGCCGACAACCCGATGTCTGGCGTCGTCGCGATCCATAGCGAGCGCATCGTCGAGCAGGACGGCGCCGTCACGCTCGAGTCGGTCGACGCATGGGTCGATCCCGCGACTCGCGGCGCGAGGCTGATCTCGAAGGCGAGCCTCCCGCTGAAGCTCGTGCGCGCTCCCGCCTTCGGGATGAAGGTCTACGCAGGACGCGACGAACGCCCGGACGGAAGACGCTTCGTCCAGTTCGTCATCGTCCGCCCGCAGACGTCGCAGACGGCGCGCACCACCCAGATGTGGTCGATGCGTCAGGACGGCGCGATGGCGCACGCGAGCGGCTGCGGACACCTGCGCGTCGCGCTCCCCATCGGCGGCGACGGCGACACGGCGACCATCATCACCACCGTCGAGCTGCCGACGCTCGACGCGAACGGCAAGGAGGTGAAGGCAGCGCCGAGGCCCGCCACGCCTCCACCTCCCACGCTCGGAAAGCCGCTCGCGAAGATCCGCCCGGTGCCCTTCCGCAAGCGGTCCTTCGCGGACGATGCGGACAGCGCGAAGGAGAGCGAGCTCCGGACGCGGATCCTGCACATCCAGGTCAGCGTCAGTCAGACGGCACGCGAGAAGGAGCCGCTCGTCTCCGCCAGCTCATCGTGGGGCGGACGCGAGCAAGTCGAGCGCGTCCTCGAGCGCGACGCTGCGCTCTGACCGGCTCAGGCGCTCACGCGCTCACGCTATTGTTCGGGCGCCCGCTCCGACGCGCGAGGAGCTTCGGATCCCGAGACTGGCCGAGCTCTGCGCGGCAGTGCATGCATCGAAACGCGATGTGATGGGGGCGTGGCGTCATGCCGAGCATGCTCAGCATGATCCAGCCCCAGGTTGTGAACTCGGGCTCCTCTTGGATTGCGGCATCCCCGATCCGGTTGCCGCAATGACAGGTTCGATCGCGCATGCCTGGACGAGTGCACCGACGGTGCCATGTCCGGACCGCTGAATCTTCGGCTGATCGCGCGCCTCCCCCTGCCGAATTCCTGGTCACCTGCCGAATTTTCGGCAGCCGCCTCCGCTAGACGTCGTTCAGCTCGAGGGAGCTCGCCATCCGTAAGCTGACGCGCCCGAGGGTCGCCTCCATGCCCGCCGCTCTCATCGCGCCGACTTTACAGCGCATCTCACCCCCCATGGGCGGGGGTGGTCAGCCGAGCGGCCGAGGGTGATCTGATCCAACGCGTCCGCCTCCGAACAAACCGTGATCCACCCCCGAGCGTGGTCCGGGCTCCGCCAAATCGCGTAAAATTCGGCAAATTCATGCTCGAGCTAGGAGTGGGACAAGGTGGCACCAAGGTTGCTGATGAGCCCAACCGTGACTGACCTCGACACCACGCAGCCCGCCGCCAGCACTCCCGAAGCACGCCCCTCCAGCGCGAGGACCTTCTTCACCCGCGCCATGATCGTGCTCGGCTGCACGATGGGCGTGCTCGCCTGCTCCGGCGCCGACGACGTCGGCTTCGACGACGAGGAGCAGAGCGACGACGACGGAGAGGACAGCTACGAGGGGACGAGCGACGAGCTGAAGACCGCCGGTCCGTGCGCGGGCACGGCGATCGATCGCGCGGTGCGATGCGCGCAGGCGAAGGGCGCGCGCATCCTCAGCTACTACCGAAGCGCGAAGGACCAGGAGCGCGTGCGGCGAGAGAACCGCTGCACCAACCGCTGCAGCGGCATGGCCGGCTGCGTTCGGCCCACGGCGGGCTGCACCTCGTCACCCCACACGCGGTGCCGCGCGGTCGATCTCGTGAACGACGGCGCGCCGGCTACGCGCGCGCAGCTCCGCGCATGCGGGCTCGCGAAGACGACGATGCCCCACCGCAACCACTACGACCTCGTCGACTGATCGATCGCGATCGAGCGCGCGATCCGACCGATACGCCCGCGAGCGTCCGATGAGGGCGCTCGCAAGGCGAAGCTCGGCTCGGCTGCACACGCGCCCGAGGTGATCGACCTTCAGTCGGCCGCTCGGCTGCGGGGTCGTTCAGCGAGTATGCGACTGCGAAAGGGGCCACCGACTCCGACGAGCCGCGCGCGCAGGACGCCCGAACGGAGGAGCGAGCCCAGCGATCGCGATGATCGAGAGCTCGCCCTGAGCGAACGGGACGACTAGCGAACGACCGACTGGCAGCCGAACAGGACCTCGATCTTGGGAGGCGTGTCGCTGCCCTTCGACTGGGCATCCTCGCACGAGAGCGGGCAGAGGAGCACCTTCGACGGGCTCTTCGCGTCGTCGTAGTACCAGCCCGCCGTGCCTCCACATGCCGCTTCGTTTGCGACGCGCGGAACGACCACCGCCGGGTTCGTGCCGTCCGAGACCCGGACGTTGACCGCCTCCGGATCGAGGATGCCGGCATCGGCCTGCGGGATCTCGAGGTCGCATGCGACGCGCGAGGTGGAGACGACCGCCTCGGCCACGCTGTCGAAGAACGTGGCCCACGCGGCGGCGCCGTCGCAGATCTTCGCGCGAACGCCGCCCGTCTTGTTCACGAGGTCGGTGTAGACCGCGCCGGAGGCGGTCGGCTGCGTCTTGTTCGGGTACGTGCAGCGGGTGCTCGGCTCGGTGAGCGAGCCCCAGCCGTAGATGCCGCTGAAGACGTAACCCTTGAACTGATTCCCACGGCTCGGATGGAGGATCCCCGGCGGGAGCGACCTCGGGTTGCTCGGGCTGCCGTTGAACGGGTTCTTGCCGCCGTTGAACATCTCGAAGTCGTTCGCGGAGAAGCGCGAGTTGTCATCGGTGACGACGACGATCGACTTCGTCGCATTCGGACGAAGCTCCTGAGACCACGGCTCGCTCCCGTACTCTTCGCCCTGCCCGTAGAGTGGCGTCTGGTCGAGCGTGCCAAGGAACTGCTCGAGCGGCTGCGTGCTCCTCACGTCCAACGAGGCGTGGAAGAACCGCGGGCCGTTCCCGCAATCCGCGGTGCCGAGCGGAGGCGGGATGCAGATCGGATGGCGGTTCGAGGTCGGCGTGCTCCCACGCTTCGAGAGCATCACGACCTTGTAGTCGATGCCCTTCGAGTCGATGAGGTTGGCGAAGGCATTGAGGCCTGCCTGCACCTCGGCGACGGCAGGCGCCATGCTCGAGGAATTGTCGACCATCCAGATGATGTCGACCGGCAGCCTCTCGCGCTCGGCCTCGACCGCGGTGGCAGCGCAGGTCACGAAGGACGCGTCACCCGAATCGTCGGGACCTGCGTCGGAGCTCGGGCCGAAGCCGTTCGGCTCCGGCGTGTCGTCGATCTCCGGAGCACCGGCTTCGTCGCCTGCCCACTCGAATCCAGGTCGACCCCCGCTCTGCGAGCAGGCAAAGGGCCCAACGACCGCGAGCCCCACGAGCACCGAGAGAGAGAGACGGAAACGCGAGAACATCAGGACCTCTTCTAGCCGACGAACATCTTCGATCAGACGAGCATCCCCCCGCGTAACGAGCAGGAGACGTTTCAGGGACAGTCGCTTGGCGCGCCGGGCGTCCCCTTGTCGCTACCAGTGACCCACGGGGTCGAGGACTTGCACCAGTTGGCCGCGACGCCGGCCCCGGCGTACGTGAGCGTCTTCAGCTGGATCGACACCCCGTTCGCGGCATTGCCCAGGCCGAGTGCTCCGTACTTCGCGCGTGCGATCTCGGTGGCGCCGCTGAGGAGCACGATCGACCCGGAGTCGCTATTTCCGAGCGTGAGCCGATCCGCGGTGGCCAAGCCCTTGTTGTACTCGTAGACGACGACACCTGCCGGGACCTTCGCCGCGATCGCCCCAGCCTCCTCGCTCGCGAACACGACGTACGCGCCTGGAGCGATGACGGTACCGGCGCGGATCGTGTGGGTGTGGACCGGGCTCGTGCCGTCTTTGAGCACGAGACCGCTCAAGTCGCGCGCCGTCGCGGCGGTGTTGTGGAGCTCGATCCACTCCTCTTTCGTCTCGGTACCGGACGGGTTGTACATGACCTCGGAGATGACGATCTCTCCTTGGGCCGGCTTCACCGAGCCGCCGTCGCCCGGGTCCCCACCGCCATCGCCAGCGTCGCCAGCGTCATCACCGGCGTCGCCAGCGTCCTTCCCGCCGTCGCCCGCGTCGCCCGCGTCCTTCCCAGCGTCGCCCGCATCCTTCCCGGCGTCGTCCGTCCCCGCATCGTCGTCGGTCGTCGGATCGCCGTTCCCGGAGTCCTTTTCACCGACCACGTCGTCGTCGTCGTCGTCGCCGCCCTTCGCACCGTCGACCGCGCGCGCGTCCTTCTTGCCGCTGTCGGCTCCCGCGTCGCTGCCGAGCGCCTCGTCGTCGACCTCGGCGCTCGTGGCGCACCCGACGGCGACGGCGGCGGTCGAGAGGAGCGCGATACGAAGGAGAACCGCGGAACGGAGGTTACGAGCCATTTGCGGTTGCCTTATCCGCTGGTCGTCGCACGCCTGCAAGAAGGGTCATCCCCTCGAATGTTAGAGCCTGGCGATTTTTCGAGGCGTCCTTTCTCGTGTTGCCGATTCGTTGCGCGCCGAAAGGTGCACCTCTGCAGGGGGCTCGGGCGCGAGCACCAAACTCGTCGCTCGACGAAGCCGAGCTTGCGCAAGTTCTCGCGCATTCCAGCGTCAGCGGACGGCAGATCGGATCCCCGGCGACGGGCCCGCGACGAGCCCGCCGGCCCTGCCAACCGGGGAGCGACGATGGCGGATCCGAGAGCGTGTCTCGTCGACACTCGACGCGCGCTCTCCTTCATCCAGCCCCGGGACGGACCGTGCGTCGGCCGTCGGGGGCGGCCACCTTCCGCACGAACATGCGCCGGGCGCCCCCGCGCGACATCCCTACATCGCGGGCACCACGATCTGTAGCATGAGCTGACGATGACGACCCTCGACGAACAGATCACCGCGATGCGCCGCTGGTTCGACTCGCCCCGATTCGCGGGCATCAGACGGCTCTACACGCCACGCGAGGTCGTCGAGCAGCGCGGCACGATCCGCGACGAGTACGCCGTCGCGCGTGATACCGCCGCCGCATTCCACGCGCGGCTCCGCGAGCTCTTCGTGACGCGCAAGTGCATGACGTCGTTCGGCCCGTACTCCCCGGGCGAGGCGGTGGCGATGAAGCGCACGGGAATCGAAGGCATCTACGTCGGCGGCTGGGCCACGAGCGCGAAAGGCTCCGCCGACGAGGATCCGGGGCCCGATCTCGCGAGCTACCCGCTCAGCCGCGTGCCCGACGAGGCGCGTTCGATCGTCCGCGCCCTCCTCACCGCCGACCGGAACGAGTTCCACGCACGGCTTCGCATGAGCGAAGAGCAGCGCAAGGCGACGCCCGCCGTCGACTACCGCCCCTTCATCATCGCGGACGCCGATACCGGCCACGGCGGCGACGCCCACGTGCGCAACCTGATCCGCCGCTTCGTCGAGGCGGGCGTGCCCGGCTACCACATCGAGGACCAGAAGCCGGGCGTGAAGAAGTGCGGCCACCAGGGCGGCAAGGTGCTCGTCTCCGAGGACGAGCAGATCAAGCGCCTCAGCGCGGCCCGCTTCCAGCTCGACATCATGCAGGTCCCCGGCATCATCGTCGCGCGCACGGACGCCGAGTCCGCCACGCTGCTCGATGGTCGAAGCGACGAGCGCGACCAACCGTTCATCCTCGGCGCGACCAACCCGAGCGTGCCTTCGTTCAAGATCGCGTTCCTCGCGATCCTGCGCGCGCTCCACCGTCGCGGCGTCGAGGAGCTCACGGGCTACCAGATCTACGCGACCAGCGACGAGGAGCTCGCGACGGCAGACGCGTGGCACGCGCGCGCCGGCCTCACCGCGCTCTTCGATGACGCGGTCGCGGTCTACGACAAGTCGGGCCGCACCGCCGCCGATGCGGCGCTCGACAAGGTGTTCGATCGCTTCGTCGACGTCTGGCAGGCCGAGGCCAACGTGAAGACGTACGCCGAGGCTGTCGCCGAGGTGATTCGCTTCCGCGCAGCCGAGGGCGTGAAGCTCGCAATGACCGAAGCCGAGTGGCTCGAGTCGATGAAGACCGCGTCGTTCTACCAGATCGGTGTGAAGGCGAAGGCGCTCGGCCTCACCGTGGTGTGGGACTGCGAGCACGCCAAGACGCCGGACGGCTACTACCAGGTACGCGGTGGCATCGACTACGCGATCGCGAAGTCGCTCGCCGCTGCGCCCTACGCCGACGTCCTCTGGATGGAGACGAAGACGGCCGATCTCCATGACGCCAAGGTCTTCGCCGACGCGATCCACGCGAAGTTCCCCGATCGGATGCTCGCGTACAACCTGTCACCGTCGTTCAACTGGGACAGCACCGGGATGACGGACGAACAGATGCGGCGCTTCCCCGAGGAGCTCGGGAAGCTCGGCTTCGTGTTCAACTTCATCACGTACGGCGGTCACCAGATCGACGGCCTCGCCGGCGAGGAGTTCGCGACGGCCCTCCGCCAGGACGGGATGCTCGCGCTCGCGCGGCTGCAGCGGAAATTCCGCCTCCTCGAGTCGCCGTACCGGACGCCGCAGACGCTCGTCGGTGGCCCCCGCGCGGACGCTGCGCTCATGTCGCTCTCCGGGCGCACGGCGACGACGAAAGCGATGGGCGTCGGCTCGACTCAGTTCCAGCACCTCATCCAGACCGAGGTCCCGCCGAAGACCCTCGAGGGCTGGCTCGACATCTGGCGCAAGCACCACGCGATCGCGAAGCCGTTCAAGGTGACGCTCCGGCCGCTCAGCGCCGGCTCCCAGGTGCTCGAGCTCGCGATCGCAGGAGACGGCACGAAGGCCGCGAACGTGATCTTCGAGCCGATCCAGGATCGTCAGGGCCGGAACATCCTCTCCATCCGCGACCAGAACACCTTCGACGCGAGCCTCCAGAAGAAGCGCCTCATGACGCTGGCGCAGCTCTTCTTGATTCATCGCTACAAGATCGACTCGCTCCACTACCTGACGCCGACCGACGACAACAAGCGGCAGACGGAAGGAATGAAGCGGCACGAGATCTTCAGCGCCGTGAACGACGAGGTCGGGCAGATCATCGTGGCCGACGTGAACAAAGAGCGGGTGAAGACGCTGGCCGCGGCCGATCGCGCCGCGTTGACCGCCCTCATCACGGAGAAGTGAAGCGTCCACCGCCGTGCGCGACGACGACGTCGCGCACGTGCGGCGAGCGCGACGCGGCTCTCGCGCCGGCCGCGGCGTGACCTCGAGCGCCTCGGGCATACCGCATGCTCCGGCCAGCGCGAGGAAACGCCATGACCTTCCATCCTCCTTCGCTCTCGGTCGTCTTCATCCTCGGCGTGTCCGCGCTCACCGCATGCGGCGGCGCGCGATCTCGCTCCAACGTCCCATCGACCGCGCTGCCCCCCACGGTCACGAGCGCCACCATCCGACCGGCGGGGAACCTCGGCGTGTCGGACGAGATCGCACGCATGTGCAATATACAATTGAATGACACGACGAGCGCACCGCGGTACGAGTTCGACAAGAGCGACCTCCAGCCCGGCGACCGAGCGACGCTCGCGAAGGTCGCCGAGTGCCTCACGACGGGTGCGCTGAGAGGGCGCTCCCTCCAGCTCATCGGGCGAGCCGACACGCGCGGCGAGTCAAATTACAACATGGCGCTCGGCGCCGAGCGCGCAGGCGGCGTCGCCGACTATCTCGCGCATCTCGGCATCGCGCGATCCCGCCTGGCCGTGACCTCGCGCGGAGAGCTCGACGCCGTTGGCGTCGACGACGCTGGCTGGCAAATCGATCGCCGCGTCGACATCGTCCTCGCGAAATGATTCGCGCCGGCCCTCGCGTGGCCGAGCTTGCGTGCTTCTTGCTCCGCTCGCGGGACTCCCTGTTCGGGAAGGAGATCCGCGATGACGATCACCGCACGTTGGAAGCGCTCCTGCTTTGTGGCCGTCGCCGCGGCGCTAACGTCCCTGTCCGTCGCTGCCTGCGAGGAGGACGGCAATCCCTTCTCGGCGGTGTGCTGCACCGAGTTCAAGGTCGGCGCCGATCTCTCCTCGACGGACTTCGGGCTGGAAGGCGAGGTCCGCGGGCAGTTCCTCGCGTTCGCCCAGGCCTCTTCCGACCTGGCCGCCACCGCGGCCGCGGCGCTCAACGACGTCCAGACGGCATGCCGCAACGTCGCCGTGGAGCTCGGCGCCTCCGAAGAGGAGATCGTGCGCGCGGAGCAGGAGCCCGAGCGAGAGCGGACCACCGAGCTCTGTCGTCTCGCCGTGGCGCAGATCAAGGCGCGGGTGACCGCGCGCGTGGAGCTCGACGTCGCGTTCCAGCCGCCCGTGTGCGAGATCGCAGTGCAGGCAAAGGCGCGCTGCGAAGCCGCGTGCAGCGCGTCGGGCACGTGCAACGTCAGGGTGAATCCGCCCATCTGCAAGGGCGGCAGGCTCGAGATCGTCTGCAAGGGCGAATGCACCGCGAAGGGCGAAGCCCGGCTCTACTGTGAGGGCAGCTGCACCGGCAACTGCGAGGGCACGTGCACCGCGCAGGGCGGCGTGCGCTGCAACGGCCGATGCGAGGGGACGTGCACCGCCGAGGGCAGCGCGACCGGCCAGGCCTTCGACGCACAAGGCAACTGCATCGGAACGTGCCAGGGCACGTGCTCGGCGACGCCGCCCGGCGTGCGCTGCGAGGGCTCGTGCAAAGGTCAGTGCGACGCAACGTGCCGCGCAGAGGCGAACGCCACCGTGACCTGCGACGGCCAGTGCTCCGGAGACTACGAGCCGCTCCGTTGCCAGGGCGGCACGCTCGAAGGCGGCTGCAAAGTAGAAGGGAGCTGCAACGCGAACTGCGAGGCGAGCGCGACTGCTCGCGCCGAGTGCCGCCCGCCGGAGGTCGTCGTGAAGGCACGCGCTGCGGTCGATCCGGAGCTCGCTCGCTACCTCAAGGTGCTCGAAAGGAACCTTCCGCCGCTGCTCGTCGTGCTGAAGGCGCGAGGGCAGACCTTCGTCGACATCGCCGCGAGGGTGGCGTCCTCCGCGGGCTCCACCGGATCGGCGGCCGTCTCGGGCAGGCTCGGAGTCCGGGCCACGGCGTGCCTCTTCCCGATCGCGACGACGATCGGAGAGGCGGCGGTGAATGCAAAGGTCTCCGTGGAGGCCTCGGCGAACGTCGTCGGATCGATGGGCGTCCGCTGACCTCGGCGAGCAGTCGGGCTCGGGCTCGGGTCGGAAACGCGGCTACGCCGCCTCCGTCGCGTCGCTGCGCACCAGGATGCCCTGCTCGGCGAGATGCGCGCGCACCTCGTTCGTCATGACCTGCTCGATCTCCTCGCGGCTGGCGAACAGACTCCAGACGTCTTGGCCGTCGTCTTCCGCAGGCGCGACGCTCGTGGCGAGCTCACGCACCCACCGGACGCGGTCGACCGGCTTCGGGTGGCTGTCGTAGGGAGAAGGCTCGCGCTCCATCGCGCTGGTGACGGAGTCCTCGATCGCGGTCTCGGCGCGCTTCTCCTCGGGCTCGTATCGATAGAGGTTCGCGAGCGGCCGGGACTTGTCGACCACCTCTCCCAACGTCGCGTTCACGTGGGCGTCGAACTCGATGCTGCGGCGGACGACGTGCGAGAGCCCGCTCGCGAATGCCTCCGGCCCGTACGCGAACGCGGCGATGCGATCGGCCATCACCTCCTGCAGGCGTGAGGCGCCTTGCGAGATCCGGAGGAACGTCCGCTGGAAGCCGAGGACGAAGAGCCACGCCGGGTTGTACCAGGCGGCCGCTCCGCGCTGAGCGAGGCCGATGGCCGTGAGGAGAAGGGAACGACGCACCGAGAGCGCCATGCCGCCTCCCGCGGTGTCGCGATTGGAGAAGTGCCCGTATTCGTGAGCGAGGATGGCCTTGAACGGCCTGAGCGTCATGCCGTCGAGCACGCCGACCCCCAGGACGAGGCACCGCTCCGTCGTTCCGCGAAGCTGGCGGAGCATGCTGCCGCGTTCGAGCACGGCGATGTCGGTATGCGGTGTCAGGTAGACCCGGTCGACGATGCGTGTGCCGACTCGAGCCGCGACCTCCTCGACGACGGCCGCGAGCCGAGGGTGCTTCCGTAGATCGACGGAGAGACCGGGATCGACGTCGCGCGTACGCATGAAGATGCTCTTCACGACGCTCACGACCGAGAAGCCGACGATCGAGATGATCACGAGGACGAGGTAGATCGGGATCCGGCCTACATAGAAGAAGGCGAGGATCAGCCCGCCCCCGAGGAGCACCGAGAGCAACAGGACGAGCGGGAGAGAGACGTAATAGTAGAGGCTCGCGGCATGGATCACCGCGCGGTAGAGACTGCGGAGGGGGCCGCCCCCTCGAGTCGCGCCCTCGTCCGGAGAGAGCTGGCGCACGAATCGAAGCGTCGCGGCGCTCAGGGCTCCGCCGACGCCGAAGAGGACGGCGAGCCCGACGAGCCAGAGCGCGAACACGGCGAGGAGCCGCTTCCCCCATCGGAAGAGCGGCGGCTCGCTCGCATCGACGGCACGCGTGAGCCGATCGACCGTCGCCGGGTCGAGGCCGAGTCTGCGGGCGGTCGCGATCGAATCATAGGCAGCGCCGCGATCGCCGCGCATGACCGCCGCGAACGTCGCGCACACGTGCGACTCGGGCTCGCTCGGAGCGATGCGCAGGAGCGCCTCCGCGCTGACGTCGAGGTCCGAGACGCTCTCCGCACGGAGCGCCACCTCACAGCGCACCATCTGCATGTCCGGATCGCTCGGCAGACGATCGGTGGCACGACGCACGAGGCCGAGCGCCTCGCTCTTCTCGCGCTCCCCAGGCGCACCGCCGTCGGAAGAGATCAGCGTGAGCGCGACCGCGACTGCGTTCTCGGGCGTGTCTTCGAGCGCCTGCGCCTGCCTCGCTAGCTCGATCCCTTCCAAGCGCCGGCCGTTGTGCGCGAGCAGCACGGCCCGGCGGCGCATCGCCGGGGTGAAGCGCGGCGCCAGCGCGCTCACCTCGGCCAGCAGCGCGATCGCCCGCGTCGGATCGGTCCGCTCACTCGCCTCGATCGCCTCGCGAAAGATCGGGACGGCCTCGGGCTTCTCCTTGCGGAGCTCCTCCGTGAGCTTCTCGTTCCACGCGACCCGCCGCTGCTCGGCGCTGGCGGCAACCGCGGGCCGAGCCGACACGAGCAACGCGCACGCGATCAGAACGAGAAGGACGAACGAACGCGCAACGGTCATGGCACTCCCCCCCCCAGAGAGCCGGTGGGCTCTCTCGAGTCGCACAAATTCTACGCGGGCCGAAGGCCCACCTCTGCGGGTTGTTGGGGCGCGAGCCCCAAAATCGCAAAATACGCCACTTTCCCCGACGTCAGGCACTGAATCTCGCCCTGCGTTCGACCAGGGTTTCGGCGCCCGGCGGATGCGAGAGTGAGACGGGCGGTCGCGCCGCCGGAGGCGAAGGGTGTCACACGCAAGGGTCCCGCCGCTAGGTGGAGCGCAGGAGCACGATCAGGCGGACGACGGACGCGCCCACGTGGCGCTTGCTCACGTAGGTGTGATTGCACATCACGGTAGGACCACGCTCGACGACGGCGAGCGAACCGGGAGCAGACGGTACGGCGAAGAAGACCTGCCCCCGATGCCGGTAGTGGACCTCTGCACCGGGGACGACCGCTGGGGACAGGTCGAGCACGAGCTGCACGGGGCGGTCGTCGTGGACGCGATCGTGACGGACGAGAAGGTAGTCTCCTGCCTGGAGGCGGAGCGCGTGCGCCTCCGCGAGCGCGAGCGAGCGGCCCGTCACCTCCGCGGCGACGCCGGTGAGCACGTCGAGGAGCTCCGGCTCGTCGACGCTCGACGATCGCTCGTAGCTCCCCCGATCGACGAGCGCATGGCGCGTGTACCCGGCCTGCTCTACCCGCGCGCGAACACGAGCAGCGAACGCGGCAGAGACGGCCTCGGGAACGACCACCGCCGGAAGCGGCGCTGCGGACCATGCGTCGCGCGCGGTCACGGGTAGAACCATCCCGAGAGCGACGGGCGCAGCCCGGCGAGGACCTCGCGGACCTGGTGCAGCGACACGTCACTCACGTCGAAGACGACGAGCCGATTGGAGCGTGGCTCGACGAGGCAGGCGCTCTCGGTCGTGACGATCTCGCCGTCCTCGTCCACGGTGCATCGGAACAGCTCGAGCTCACCGCCCTCCGGCGGCTCCGGCGAGGGGAAGTAATAGGCGTAGGCGAGCGCGCGCCCAACGCCCTGTTGGTGGTCCGTGTGTGGCAGCAGATAGTGGCCCGCGCGGTACGCGTAGGCGCGCATGTCCGCCCGTCGAACCGACTTCGCCGTGATCCGCGAGAGCGGCGCCGCGAGCGCCTGGGCGAAGGCCTCCCGCAGAACGCGGAAGCCCTCGGTCTTCGGCTCCGGCGCCGTGGCCTCGAACGCGTAGATGTCCGCTTCGTAGCGTTCGATCTGCTCCTCGTCGACGACCGCGACGAGCTCGGGCAGCGCGTCCTCGGGCACGAAGTCATCGAAGACGAGGTGCGGGAACGGCGCGGCGCGGCGCCAGGCACCGGCCAGTCTCTCTTCGTCTTCCCACGTAGCTCCCAGGCGCCACACGCGCATCGCCGCGAGGTCTACACGCTCGCGCGCTCGGGAGCCATACCGACTTCGGCCCTCCAGCGCTCGACGCACTCGGAGATGCAAGACAAGCGGGCGTGACGCGAGCGCGAGGCCGTCTACGCGCGGCGGGTCTCAGTGCTTCGTGTTCGCGTCGTACCACTCGAGGAACGGAGCACCGATCCGCGTGAAGTGATCGAGGTCGCGATCGGGCTCGGGCTGACGCGCGACGGCGATGAGCTTGTGCGTCGGCTTGCCGTTCTCGACGAGGAAGAGCCCGGCGCCGGAGTCTCCGCCGTTCGAGAAGTACGGCGTGCCGAAGCCGTGGGCGTAGCCGAGCGCGACGGTCGACGAGAGCGGGAGGTGCTCGGTCATCGCAAGCGGAGCCTCGGGCTGCTCCCTCGTCCGGACCATGGCAGCGGCGGAGAGCTCCTCACCGGCCTCCACGCGCGCGACGACGTCGGTGAGCTGCGCGTAGGTCGAGAGCATGATCGGCGTGTCGAGCGTGAGGATGCCGATGTCCGGGTTCTCGACGACCTCGAAGTCGCCGCCGAAGACCCTCGGGTCCGAGGCGCTCACACTGGGCCTGGAGGGCGCGAGCGGCGCGATGATCTCGTAGCTGACGAACATCCTCTGGTCGAGGCAGTGCGCAGCCGTGACCACCCGGTCCTTCGCCACGAGCGTCCCCGTGCAGAACCACAGATCGAAGTGCCGGTCGCGCATCAAGACGTAGACGACTTCGGCGAAGGTATCGTCTCCCTTGCTCGGCTCCGGGTCCGGGGTCGCGACCGCCGGCGGCTTCTTCGGCTCCGGCGGCGGGGGCGGGGGCGGCGTCGAGGGCTCCTCCGGCAGCACGGAGTCGCTCTGCGGTCGGGGCACGGTCTCGACCTCGGAGACCGTGCATGCGGCGGTGGTGAGGCAGCCAACGAGAGCAAGGGCCGGAAGGGCGAGGCGCATGTAGCGGCCGTGAATAGCAACAAGCGGGCCGGTTGAGCTAGCGAAGATCCAGCAGCGAGGGCCCTCCGAAATGACCGCGGATCATCGAGGGTAGGCCGAGCCGGCACCGGCGTGCCGCCGTCCACCATGAATCGCCGTCCACACCCTCGCGAGGGAGAACGAGACACGCCTGTCAGAGGGGCGCGACGAGGATCGCGATCGCCCTCCCCTCCGACGTTGCGTCGGCGACGGCGCGGCCTCGCCGGATCCCCCTGAAGAGTCGAGCGGGGTGGACGTTCCTCTTCGACAGGGCATCGATGAGCGAAGCAGCTTCGGTCTGGGCGCTCGCTGCGCGGAACCTGACGAGGCGGTGCGTCGAGCAACGCGGATCGGTCGAGGTCTACATTCCGGCACCGAGCGTCGCCATCACCCGCGTCTGCGGGCATCTGTCGGTCCCCCTCGCGGGGATCATATGCGAGGCGATCACGGCCCAGCTCGCCGGAGGCCAACGGCTCGCGCTGTTCAACCAGTGGGAGCGCATGGAGACCTACGACTCGGGCGCACGACGTCTCCTGACCAACTCGGTGCTCGCGAACATCCGGGGCATCGCCTCACAACAGTTCATCCTCGGCTCGCGAATCGTCGCGATGGGAGTCTCCACCGCGAACCTGGCCACGAGCCTCGTGGGACTGCAGCTCGTCGCCTACCCGACGCGCGCGGCGTTCGAGGCAGCGCTCGGTCGCGCCCTCGACACGTCGGCGCGTCGGGATTCCGCCGCCTGACGCGCGCTCAGACCCACCGCATCCACTCGCGGATCACTGCCTCGAGCGCTCCGCGCTTTGCTTCGACGTCGTTCTTGTCGCTGAACGAGACGAGGCAGCGGTCACGGGCGAGCCACTCCAGCAGGCCGGACGGGTCCGCGACCTCGATCCCTTCCTTCGCGGTCGCCTTCACCTTGGCTCCGAAGTGGAGGATGAGACGAATCCGGTCCTTCGCGCGCAGGTTGAAGGTCGCGAAGTGCTCGGTCGTCCGGAAGCTCGGCGCGTTCCACTTGATCCCTTCGCGGATCTCGGGATCGACGCCGAGGATGAGCCGGCGCACCACTTCGACCTCCTTCTTCAGCGGATGGTCGAGCTCCTTCATGAACGCGGCGACGGCCGGATCCGTACGCGACGCGTCCGATGCCCCCTTCGCGACGCGAACGCTTCCTCCGACGCCACTCGCGCCCTTTGCGGCGACAGCCGGATCCGTACGCGACGCCCCCTTCGCGGCGCGAGCGCCTGCTCCGACGCGACTCGCGCGCTTCGCGGGCGCCGCCTTGGACGTCGCCGTGACCTTCTTCTTCTTCGGCTGGACAGGCATGCGACGCATGATGCCTCAGCATCGCCCGCGATGGCGCGCCCCATCTTCCCCCCCGACGGCCTCGTGCCCGACACATCGGACGCTGCGCCCTCGATGCTCGCCCAGCACGTGAATGCTGGACGAGCGCATACGACGCCGCGAAGCATCGCCGCGTGACGAACGTGCCGTGCGCTCGGCGTGGACGCGCTCGCGACGTCATTTATCGGGCGGTACGAGTTGAGGATGAACGCCTCCGAGTCCACGAACGTGAAGGCCGTCGTCGATGCCGTCTCGAACACCGAGGTGGCGTCCGACCCGCGGAGCATCGGCGATGCGCTTCGCGCGATGATCGCGGGAGGACGCGCCGCCCATATCATGTCTTCATCGCTCTCGCTGTTCGAGGCGGGTGGACGTGCGCTCGTCAGCGAGAGCGCCCAAGCGTGCATTCGAACGCTGGCGGAGCGCGGAGCGGAACGAGCGCTCGGCGTCGCGACCCGTCCTCTCCTCGGCGCGGCGACGCTGCCGGCAGGCACGCTCGGGACGGCCGTCGAGGCAGCGTGCACCGCCGCTCCCCTCGCGGCGCGGGCCGCCGCAAAGGAGCTCCTCAAGGGCGCAGGCAAGGCCGGCGGCCTCGGGCTCGTGATCGACGGCGCCGTGGCGAGCCTCGAGGCGGCCGTCGCGGTGCGTAGCGGCGCGATGGACCGACGAACGGCCGCCGTGCACGTGGCGACTGAGGCCGCGACGGGCGCGGCTTCCACCGCAGCGGGCGTGCTCCTCGGCGCCGGGCTGGTCGCGCTGACCGGAGGGATCGGCGCGCCGGTCGTCTTCGCCATCGGTGCGCTCGGCGCGATCGGAGCAAAGCAGCTCCTCCGACGCTGCACGGCTTGGCGCGACGCCCCTGCATCGGAGCGAGGCGACGGCTCGCGCGACGCGCTCGGCCCCCACGAACGACACGACGACGAGGCGTCGAGCTCGCCGCCGTAGCCCGTGTCCATCAGTGCGCCGGCATGGCGATCCAGCGCGGCACGACCGCGCCCGGCTTCCATCCGTTGCGCTGGCGAACGTCGTCGTCCGAGACCTTCGGCGGCCGGAGATAGATGTAATAGTCATCCGTTCGCTGGAAGAGGTCGCCGGATGCGTCGGCGTGCTCGCCGACGACCATCACGTTGTGGATCCTGATGTGCATGTAGCCTCGAACGAGCTCGTCGAACTTCTCGAAGTCGGCTCGGAACCGCACCGTGAAGATCTCCTTGCCCGTGATCCGATGCAGCCCGTTGGCGGATGACCGTTCGTCCTCGAGCATCTGGACCGGCTGCCAGGCTCGATCGAGCTGGATGAGGCAGTGCACCGAGGGCCCGAGCACGTAGAAGGCCTTCCCGGGGCTCAGGTTCTGAAGGTAGATGCGCACCACGTGGCTTCCGTCGGCCTCGGTGATCACGTCATCGATGTCCGCACGGAGCGTCTGCAGCGCGAGCTCTTCGGCCTGCCGCTTCTTCACCGCGTTCTCGTCGATCGCACGCCGTTGAAAGCGAGCGGCTACGAAGTTGACGGCAAGGAGCGCGCCGGCGACGACGAGCGCCCACCCCACGAAGCCGGCCAGGAATCGCCCGACGCCCTCGCCCACGATGGTCGGCGCTGCAGGCTCGAGAGCCGGCGGCTCCGGCTCGAACGCCGCCTCCGGAGGCTCGTGTGCGCGCGCGAGATCGGCCCGCCTCGCCCGGGCATCCGCAGCCGGCGCGTCGGCGGCGAACGACGAACCGGACGGCGCCGACACGACCTTCCCGCTCGAGAGGTGGACGACCCGATCCGCGAGCCTCGCGACCGACGGATCGTGAGTGACGATCGCGAGCGTGGTCGAGTGGGACGCGTGGAGCGCGCAGAGGAGGGCGAGGACCTCCCGCTCCGCCTGCTCGTCGAGATCGTTCGTCGGCTCGTCTGCGAGGAGTAGCACTGGCCGGTTGACCAGCGCGCGAGCGAGCGCGACGCGCCGCTGCTGGCCGCCGGAAAGCTCGCCGGGATACGCGTCCCAGCGCGCGCCGAGGCCGACCTGGCCCAGGAGATCGCGCGCGCGATCGTAGGCCTCCTCGTAGCTCGTACCGCCGAGCAGGGCCGGCAACGCGATGTTGTCGACGGCACGATGGCTCGGCAGGAGCCCGCCGAACTGGAAGACGAAGCCGAAGCGACGAGCGCGGAGATCGGCGAGCGCGTGCGGCCCGAGCGCTCCGAGGTCGACGCCGTCCACCGAGACGGTCCCCTCCGTCGGCCGGCAGAGCCCGCCGAGCATGGCGAGGAGCGTGGACTTGCCGGACCCGGAGCGACCACAGATGGCAACCAGCTCACCTCGCTCGATCTCGAGATCGAGCCCGTCCACTGCCGCGATCGGACCACGTGGGGTCGAGTACGTCTTCCGAAGCGCACGGGCGTCGACGAGCATCATGCGTTCTCTCCGCGGACGAGCGCGTACGGCTCCCGGCGAATGGCCTGCAGCGCCGGGACGAGCGCGCCGCCGATCCCGACGGCGCAGCACGAGACGACGGCAACGGCGCCCATCTGGAGGACCGCGCCGAGCGGCGGCCACGTGAACGGAACCTGACGGCTCGCGAAGGCGAAGCCCATCGATCGCTCGATCAGCAGCAGCGCGGCTCCTCCGAGGATGATGCCGCACAGGCCACCGAGCCCCGTCGTGAGGGCCGCCTCGGCGAGGATCAAGCGCGCGACCTCTCGCGGGCGCATCCCGACGGCGAGGAGGAGCCCGAGCTCGCGCCGTCGCTCACCGAGGAGACTCGAGTACATGGCTCCGGCCATGATCGCGGTGGTCGCGAGCATGAGGATCGTGAACATGAGCGCCCCGCCGAGGATCGACGTGAGCGTATGGCGAACAGAGGTATTGAGCCCGTTGCCGGTCACGATCTGGATGTCCTCCATGTTCGCCGTGGCGAAGCGGATCTGCTCGGTGGTGGCTCCGACCTTCAGACCTACGAGCAGCGCCGAACAGCGATCGGGAGACGGGTCGAAGACCTCCCTCCCCACCGTCTCCCGCGCGGCGGCCGCGATGTCGGCGGCGGTCTCGAAGGTCACGAAGTACGTGCGCTCGAACGGACCGACACCCGTCAAGGCGAGCTTGCCATAGACGGTCAACGATCGGCCGAAGAGCATCGCCGTACCGCCGGGTACCTCCGGTCGACGCCCGCCGACGATGACGTCACCACGACGGAGAGGCCGGTCCAGCTTCATCGAGAGCCAGGGCGTGATCGTGAAGTCGCGCCCCGGTTCGAAGGCGACCAGATCGTCCTGACCGTGCCCGTCGGCCGATGGGAGCGCGAAGTACCGCTGCGGCGCCGCCATCGCGACGCCCGGCAGGCGCGCGATCGCCTCGACCGTCGCGGCGTCGATCGTCCGGTCCGTCGGCTCGACGGTGAGCAGCGCAGCCGTGACGTTCACCGCCGTCCCGCGCGGGACGATCAAGAGGTCGGCCCCCATCCGGTTCATGCCGACGCTCGTGCTCTCCTGGATCGCGGCCCGCAAGACGGAGGCAGTGAAGCCGGCGCCGCCACCGACGGCGACGACGAGCGCGAGCAGGATCGCCCGCACCGGACGATGCCGCAGGTGCTGCACCGAGAGGCGCAGGAACATGGTTGCAGGATACATCTCCCCCCCAGCGGCCCCACTCGCACCGGGCGAGAGGAGCCGACAGACCGTCGATCAGAACGATGCGCGATCGGTGGACCTCAGACGGTGCTGCTGCGACTCCACTTGAGCTCCTCGACCTTGCTCGGGACGATCACGCAGTCGTGATGGCCGCCGAAGTTCGGCATGTATCCGACGGGATCGAGCGTGTCTTGTCGGAAGACGAACGCCCCCGCCTCCATTCGCTGGAAGCCGCTGAAGATCTGGAGGACGTACTTGCCGTCGTACGTGACGTGCATCGTCTGGCAGTCGACGCCGACGTTGGGGAACGTCTTGATGATCTTCCACGTCTTGGTATCGACGACGACGACATCGCTCTTCGCCGGCTTCGGCCTGAGGACGGAGAGGAACATCTTCGAGCCGTCGACGGAGAAGCAGACGTGGAACGGCGACGGATACTCGCCCACCCACGAGGGATCGGTGACGTGCGTGATGCGCTTCCACTTCCGCGGATCGCCGTCGCTCGAGTCGAAGACCCCCACGTTGTTGGCGCGGAGGTTGTTCATGACCACCCAGTGGCTGCCCGAGGGGGTGAAGCCCCCCTCGTGGGTCGGATTGAAGACCGCCGGCAGCACGATCTCCCAGGTATCGGGGCTGCTCGAGATCTTCTTGATGGGAATGTTGTGGTCGCCCTTCTCGGCGCCGTAGAGAAAGCAGACGGGCTCCCAGTTCTTTCGATCGAGGACGATCCCGCCGCCGCACATGCGAAGGAGCATGATCGACCAGCGACCGCGGGGATCGTGCTGGCTGAAGTCGAGGCCGGTCAGGGTTTGCGGTGAGTCTCCGGGGATCTGCCCGCGCTCGACGAGCAGCTCCGCCATCGGTGCCATCTCGTAGTTGAGCTTGTTGCCCCTCGTTCCTTCGAGGTCGTACTTGCCGAGCTCCTTCGCCATCGCGAGACGCTGGAGGCGGATCTTCCCGCCCTTCGTCCACGTCTCCCCGAGGTGCGGCGAGTTCGGGACCCAGTCGGCGCGGAACGCCATCAGCACCTTGGTCTTCTCCTTGCCGCGGGCGCGGGTGAAGAAGGCGGTGACGTCCTTCTGCCCGTCCGCGCAGGCGAAGCCCTCTCCGTCGGGGAAGATCGTCGTGTGCACGCCGAGCCCGATCCCGGTCGTCTCGGAGATGTCCTCGAGGAGCTCCATCTGGTTGGCCGCGCCGTCATAGCCGACGCGGTAGATGTGATTGCCCTCTCCGTAGCGACCGAGGAGCCCATTCTCCTTGATGCGAGTGGGGATGCCGTACATGAGGACGTTGTCACCGCCCTGCGTCGAGTTGACGAACTCGAAGCCCTTGTACGGATCGCCGTGATCGGGCGGGAAGGCCGCCACGTGGTGCGAGATCGGGCAGCTGTCGCCGTAGTTCCAGTAGGAGATCCAGGCCAACGTCTTGCCGACCTCGAGGTCGACGGCGTGCGTGCCGCCGCCGAGCTTCTGGGGCGTCAAGTAGATGTAACGACCGAGCGGCTCCTTGATGTAGCCGGGATAGGCATTCGACGGCGGTGGGCTGAACGCATCCATCCCCTTCACCAATCGATGAAGGCCGAGGCCGGCGACACCAGCGGCGCCGTACTTCAGCAGATTGCGACGGTTCAAGAGCTTCGACATCCGTGCCTCCCATCCAGATGAATGCGTTCGTCCGCTCACGGCCCGTAGTGGCATCCGGTCGTCAGTGCGTTCGGCATGCCGACCACGTCCAAGGGCCGCTCCTCGATGCCCGCGAGCTTCGCGATCCGCCGTCCGAGCTCGTGCAACGCCTCCACGGAGCTCCCGGGCCAGTAGCCGTCGATCACTCCGGTCGCGGTGAGGACGGCGACGTAACAGCCGTTCTTCGCGCCGAAGCGGCGGATGATCTTCTTGTCCGCATCCGCGAGGACCGGATACGGCACGTGCTGCTCGGTCGCATATCGCCTGGCCCCATCGACGCCGGCGTCGATGATCCCGACGAAGCGCGCCAAGCCCCGATAGACCTGCTCGATCCGGTGAAAGTACGGCTCGAACTCGATGCTGCAGGGGCAGCCGCTCTTGATGAAGACGAGGACGACCGGCAGCCCACCGCTGATGTCTCCCCAGCTCAGATGGCGACCGTCGCTCGCGACGGCATCGAGACCGTCGATGGCTCGCTCGAGCATCGCGTTCGATTCGAGGAGCTGCGAGGGCGCGACGTAGTGGGGAGTCCGTCCGGCGCTGCTCGGCAGGATGGCACGCGCGGGATCGTGCAGAGCGCCCTCGGCGATCCCGCTGGGGTCGAGCCAGCCGATCGCCCCGGTGACGCTCGCGCACGTCGCGATGACGATCCAGGGGAGTGCTCCTTGAAGACGACCCATCTGCTCCTTCCGTCTTCCGTCGTCGAGGCGAGCGCTCGCAAGGCAACGCCGCACTTCGCCCACCCCGCGGAAGAGCGATGCGACGAGCTCGGCTCCGTCGCTGCTGCGCTGTGAGCTGCGCCGCAGTGCACCGCGCGTGCCGCCCTCACGAAGGTGACGCGTCAGGAGATCGTTCGTGAACGCGCCGCGCGAGACTCCATCGTCGGGGCACTCCTGTCCTCGGCGCGCTTGCACGAGGCGAAACGCGACGGACACTCTCCGTGAACGGCACGCTGCGCGACGGACCGATCGCACACGCGCGTCCGCTCCACGCGCCTCGCGCGTCGCCGAGCGACAGCGACACGAACGCTGGCTCGTGCCGGCGACACATCACGCTCGTGGACTCAGCTCGTCACGCCTCGTCGTGTCTTCCTCTCCATCACATCCGGAGCGCCGACGTCGATGTCCTCTTCTCCTCGAGCGGGCACGCGCGGGCCCTCGACGACGGCCTCTCGAGCGACCTCGGGTGCAGCGTCGACCGCGACGCGCACCTTCGGCCTGCGGTCGCCGAAGGCGCCCTCCTCCTCGAGCTTCAGCCGGTCGTCGACCTCGTAGAAGCAGCCGAGCGCGACCGCGATCAACGGCAGGAACGCCGCCGGGAGCTCCCCCAGCGTGCCCCTCCCGGCGTGAAACGGAGCGAGGTCGATGTCCCCAGGCCCCCACCGACGGATCGCGAAGACCGCGACCGTCGCGGCGGCCGCCCCGAAGATCGCCTTGAGCGTCGCCTCGAGCCCGGCCCCTCGCTCCCAGAGCGGCTTGCCCGCGACCAACCCCATGACAGCGCCGGTCGCTGCGGCCAGCACGTACGCCGCGCTCGCGCTCACCGTGCTCCATCCGAGCGCGACGATCAGGCCGAACGCGCCGCACGCGCCGACAATCAGTCCGAGAACGAGACCGAGCGCGAGGCGACTGAGCATCCGGACGCCACTCGCGAGAAACGGTAAGCCTCGATCCTCGACCGTACAAGATGCCGGACCGCGAGAGACCGGCTGTCGCGTGGCCGAGCCGGCGGTGTGACGATCGCGATGGCACGGGCGAGCGATCGTTCAGCCCTTGAGGACTCCGACCGGAACGAGCCGCGCGACCTTGCGCGCGATGCCCGCGCGGTGGACGACGTCGACGACGCGTTCGACGTCCTTGTACGCAATGGGCGCTTCTTCGGCGAGCTCGGCATTGGACGGACATCGAACGGCGATCCCCTGGGAGGCGAGCTCCCTCCGTAGCTCACCTCCTTTCACCTGCCCTCTCGCCGCCGTCCGGCTCATCGCACGTCCCGCACCATGGCATGCGCTCGCGAACGACAGCGTGCTCGCCCCGGATCCGACCAGAACGAAGGACGCCGTCCCCATGCTGCCTGGGATCAGCACCGGCTGCCCGATCGCCCGATACGGCGCCGGGACGTCATCGTCGTCGGGCCCGAACGCGCGCGTCGCTCCCTTGCGGTGCACGCAGACACGCTTGCCTCCGTGCTGCTCGATCTTGGCGATGTTGTGCGCCACGTCGTAGACGACGCGCACGACGGCATTCGGATTCGCTTCCCGGAACGCCTCTCGAACGCGATGCGTGAGCACCTCTCGATTCGCGAAGGCGAAGTTCGCCGCCGCGCACATGGCCGCGAAGTAGGCACCGCCCTCGGGCGATGCGAACGGCACGCACGCGAGCTGGCGGTCGGGAAGCGTGATGCCGTAACGCGCGAGCGAGGCGTCCATCGCGCGGACGTGATCGGTGCACACCTGATGCCCGAGACCGCGCGAGCCCGTGTGGACGAGGACCGTGATCTGATCGAGCTCGAGGCCGAGCGTGCGAGCAGCTTCACGGTCGTAGATCGCCTGGACGAGCTGGATCTCGAGGAAGTGGTTGCCCCCGCCGAGCGTCCCGAGCTGATCTCGTCCGCGATGCTTCGCGCGATCCGAGACCGCCGAGGCCCGCGCCCCCACGAGCTGCCCGCCCCCCTCGATGCATGCGAGGTCCTCCTCGCTCCCGAGCTCGAACCGGCGAACGATCTCCGGCGCGCCGCCTTCGAGGATACGGTCGAGATCGGCGTGCGAGAGCTCGAGACGACCACCGTGACCGTAGCCCGCGGGGACGCTCCGCATGAGCTGGTGGAGCAGCGGCTCGACGTCCACGTCGCCTCGCGAGATGTTCGTCGCGAGGAGGCGAACCCCGCAGTTGATATCGAAGCCGATCCCGCCCGGGGAAATGACACCGTCGGTGACCGATGTCGCTGCCACGCCGCCCACGGGGAAGCCGTACCCCTCGTGCATGTCCGGCATCCCGACGACGTGACCGACGAGCCCCGGCAGAGTCGCGACGTTGAGGAGCTGCTCGATGCTCCTGTCCCGCCCGATCTGACCGAACAAGACCTCGTCGGCGACGATGCGGGCCGGGACGCGCATGCCGGCGCGTGCGTTCCTGTCCGCCTCGTAGATCGCATCGCTGACGTGCGAGAAGCTCTGAGACCACCCCATCGCGGCTCTCCCTCGGAGCGAGCGACTCAGACGTCGAGCACGACCGTCGCCTCGACACCGTCGTCGCACGAACGGATGCGGAGGCCGTGCCACGTCGCAGCCTTGACCGCCGTTCGCGGAGCCAGAGGTTCGCGTCCACGGACGATCGCCTCGAGCTCACGCTCGTCGATGCGGGCGACCGTGACGTCCGCGTACACGCACTTGTTGACCTCTCCGTGATACACGAGCTCGTTGAGCCAATCGACGAGGAGCGCGTCGCGGTCGCTCGACGTCAATGTGATGCGCTCCTCGGACCTCGTCGGCGCCCCGCCCGCATCCTCCGCTTGGAGCTCGGCCAGCGCGCGCGCCGCCTCCTCGAAGAGCGCCGCGAGGCTCGGTGCCTCGACCGTCAGCTCGACCTCTCCCGTGTGCTCGCCGAAGCGATGGCGCGGCTGCCTCATCACACGCCGACAATCTATGTCCTATGTGGACGGGTAGCACCCCGCGAGGGAAGCCCGCTGGCGCGCGAGCGCGAACACCGCCTTGCACATCGGCACCTCGACCCCAGCGAGCGCAGCAAGCTCCACGACGGCTCCGAGCAGGGCGTCGAGCTCGACGGGCCGGCCGCGTTCCAGGTCTTGCAGCATCGAGGTCTTGTGCTCGCCGACCCCCGCCGCACCTTCGAGGCGGCGATCCACGCTCATGCCGAAGCGCGTGCCGAGCGCCTCGCCGACGCTCTTGCCTTCGAGCATCATCGTTCGGCACACGTCGCGTGTGTCCGCATCACCGACGATCCGATCGAGCGTCGCCCCCGTGAGGAGGCTGACCGGATTGAAGGACAGGTTCCCGAGCAGCTTGATCCACATCTCGGTGCGGATGTGCGTGCTCACGGGTGCCTTCAAACCCGCAGCGCCGAACATCTCCGAAAGGCGCTGGACGCGCTCCGACTTCGTGCCGTCGGGCTCCCCGAGACCATAGCGGTCACCGTAGCCGTGCACGACTACCCCGGGGGCAAGGACCTCCACGGCGGGATACACGATGCATCCGATCGCGCGCGACGGCGGGAGATGTCGGGTCACGATCCCGCCCGGATCGACGCTCTCGACGATGCGATCCCGATACGGCCCGTCGAGCCCGTGGAAGTACCACCACGGCACGCCGTTCACGGCGGAGACCACCGCGGTCGTCTCGCCGAGCAGCGCCGCGACGTCGGCCGCAGCCGATGGAAGCGCGTTCGCCTTCAGCGTGACGATGACGTAGTCCTGCGGACCGGCCTCGCTCGCCTTCGCCACGCACCGCGGATGAACCGTGTGACGCGTCTCACCCTCCACCAGCGTGAGGCCGTCTTTCTGGATGACCTCGAGGTTCTTTCCGCGCGCGATGAGCGTCACGTCCGCGCCCGCGAGCGCGAGCTTCACTCCGAGATGTCCGCCGATCGCTCCCGCGCCGAAGATGCAGATCCTCACGACACGATCCCGAGGCGCTCGGCCAGGCCGATCCGCTGCAGCTTCCCCGTCGCTCCTTTCGGGATCTCCGAAACGAACACGATCGTGCGAGGCACCTTGAAGCCGGCGAGCCGGGCCGACGCGAGCTCTTTGAGCTCACGCTCCGTCACCGTCTTTCCCTCACGCAGCACGACGGCGGCGGCGACCTCTTCGCCGAGCTTCGGATGGGGAACGCCGAAGGTCACCACCTGCGCCACGGCCGGGTGATCCATGAGGACGGCGTCCACCTCGAGCGGGCTCAACTTCTCGCCACCGCGATTGATGAGCTCCTTGATGCGCCCCGTGAGGTGCAGATACCCCTCCGGATCGAGCCTGCCCCGATCGCCGGTGCGGAACCAGCCGTGGGTGAAGGCCTTCGCGTTCGCCTCCGGTGCCCCGAGGTATCCGTGCGTGACGTTCGGCCCCCGAATGACGACCTCCCCTTCCTCGCCGCCCGGGAGCATCGCTCCGGAGTCGTCCATGATGGAGATCTCCGGTCCCGCGGGCAGACCCACCGATCCGGCCTTCTGTGCTCGCGGAGGGAGCGGATTCGACGCCATCTGGTGTGAGGCCTCCGTCATGCCGTAGGCCTCGATCACCGGACAGCCGAAGGTCTGCCCGAGCTCGCGCATCACCTGCGGCGGGAGCGAGGCCGACGACGATCGGATGAAGCGAAGGCGGCTCGCCTTCACGAGCGCCTCGTTGCGCGCGGCGCGGGCGAGGATCGCCTGGTGCATCGTCGGCACGGCCGTGTACCAGGTGGGCCGCACCGACTCGAGCCATCCGAAGAACTTCAGCGCATCGAACCCCGGAGTACACGTCACGGTCGCGCCCGCGTCGAGGCTCGCGAGCACCGCCGCAACGAGGCCGTGGATGTGGAACAGCGGCATCACGTTGAGACAGACGTCGTCCGACGTGAGCGCGAGCGATGCGCGGATATTGCCCGCCGATGCGCACAGGTTCGCGATCGTGAGCGGCACGATCTTGGGTCGTGCCGTCGTGCCCGACGTGTGGAGCACGAGCGCGATGTCGTCGCTCTCGAGCGGACCGTCGGACCTCGTCGCGCCGGCAACGCCGTTCTCGAGCGACAAGCGAAAGAGGCCCGCCGGCGCATCGGCGTCCACGTCGAGCGCGAGGATCGGGATCCCCTTGCGCTCGGCGACCTCTCGCGCCGGACCGGCCATCCCGCGAGGAAGAACGAGCGCTCGCGCATCGAGGTCCGAGAGGTAGAAGTCGAGCTCGTCGGCCTTGTAGCCGGGATTGAGCGGAGCGCTCGTGGCCGCCGACGCCACCGCGACGAAGCTCGTCGCCATCTCGGGACCGTTCGGGAGGACGATCGCCACGCGGTCGGCGCGTCCGACCCCCGCTGCGCGAAGGGACGCCCGCGTCCGCTCGACGAGGGCTCGGAGATCGCCGTAGGTCGCAGGCCGACGGCCGAGCGCAGCGATCGCGGTCGCCTCCGCGGGCTTTCCGAGGAGAAGCGAACCGAGACCTTCCGTGATGCTCATGCCGCCTACTCTACGCCGTCGGGCACGGCGCCACCGCCCTCGCCTGCAGCGCCGCGCGATCGAAGGCCGCACGCCCGGCGCGAGCGCTCGGGCTTGATCCGCGGCGGCGACCTCACCCGCTCACGAGGACGCGCGCAACCAGCGCTGGACGTTCGGGTAGGACGCGAGCGGGAGCTGCGCTGGGACGGCGACCATGAGCGGGCAGCGCTCTCCTTTCCCGAGGTCGACGTGTTCAGCCTCGCCGAGACGACGTCTTCACCCCGACCCGTCGAGCCCTGGTGAAGGCGACGAGGGTGACGAAGGCGCCGGCGTCCGCGCTCCACGCGACGAGCGAGTCACCATCGAGCCCGATCGTTCGCGGCCGAGCGTCGCCCGTTCGGAAGTGCCAGCTCCGCGGCCTGCACGTCTCCTGGAGTCGGCGTCGCGCGGGCTCGCACAGCCGCTGAGCGGGCGCACCGTTCCGTCGCCCGTCGTCGAGAACGCGTCGAGAGATTCCGTCGCGCCCTTCGCGATGAACAGGATCCATCGCCCATCCGAGGACACGGTCGCCCCCGAGATGGCGCTTTGCTCCGCGAGGACGTCGAACGTCGTTCCCCCCGGCTCGGCGATCTCGCGGCACGGGCGGCTCGTCTCGCGCCTCGGGGCGCGCTCGACGTCGACGCCCGTGACGCGGCGCGTCTCCCGCTGCCACGGGATGAGAGCAATGTGCTCCCCGCTCGGAGACCAGTAGAAGGCACCGGGCTCACCGAGCACGCTCATCGCGAGAGAGCCGTCCTCGGGCGCAGGGGGGCGTTCGACCCCGCCCCCACATGCCATCCCCACGACGAGCAGCGCCACGCTGGTGCCGAAGCGCCAGTCACACGGCAAGGCACCACGCGGGGTCCGCATGAGCTACCTGTCGTCGGTCCTGCTATTTCGGGTCACGACCAGTGTCGATTTTCGGCTCGGCGGGCGAAAGTTGCTCTGCAGCCGTCCCCGCCGCCCCTCCGGCTCGCTCGCTAGGCCGCGAAGGTGCGACGTGCGAGCACGGTTTCGAGCTTGCCGACGATCGGATCGAGGGTGTTCGGCAGGAGCGGGCGCCCGCGGGCGGCCGCGGTGAGCACGAAGCGCGCGTTATCGACTGAAAAGATCCGGAACACCACCATGCGATTGCTCTCGTCGTGCATCACGACACCGAGCGGCCTCGGCTCGCTGCTCGTCTCGGCCCGATCGGCGAGCATCAGGACCAACGAGGCAGCGCCGACGAGGCGGTCCAGCACCTGCGCGCTCGCGCCGGCGTTCGCGCTGGCCGCGACGGGCAACCCGGCGTCGTCGCTGAGGACTACGGCGGAGAAGCCGCCGGCATCGGAGATTGCGTCGAGCAGCTTCGGCAGGTCGCGGAGACCGACCTTCGCCTGGAGGCTCGAGAGGTCCTGGGCGAGCTTCTCGCGTTCGAGCACCGGCGCGAGCATCGCGCGCAGCGTGGCCACGCTCTCGCCTGCTGCATGCGGCGCGCGCTTCTCCACCGCCGCGAGGTCGGCGCGTGCCCTGCCGAGCTCACCTTCGACCGCGGCCAGCGTTCCGTGCACCCTGCCCAGCTCTCCTTCGAGGGCGGTGACATGGGCCGTACGTTCACCGAGTCGCGTTTCGAGAGACGCCGCCTGGCCCCGCGTCTCGCCGATCGCGCCTTCGAGCCCCGCAGCGCGGGCGGCGGTGACATCGAGCATGCGCGTCAGATCGGCTCGGACTTGGCGCCCGCGTCGGGCGGCAGAGAGCCATCCGGAAGCAAAGAGCAGAGCGGCGGCGACGACGGCGATGGCGACGACAGCGGCGATCATGGGTTGTTCCGTTCGGAGTTGAGGAGGTCCATCGGGCATCCTTCGTTCGCGCGGATCGAGATGACCACGCGTCGCTGCCGGCCATCGGTCTCGGACGCGCCGGCGACCGGCTGGTACGCGCCGAAGCCACGCACGACGATGCGCGTCCGGGTCACGCCCGCCTTCACGAGCTCGGATGCCACGGTGGACGCCCGTGCGTGGCTCATCCAAAGATTGATGTCTTGTCGGCCGCGCGCGTCGGCGTGGCCTTCGACGACGAGGTCGGCGGAGGGATGGGCCAGCAGCCATTCTGCCAGCGTCGCGACCACGGTGCCGGCGTGCGCGTCGAGCGCCGTCGACGACGGAGCAAACGCGAGCTCGATCGGGGCGCAGCTCGTTGCCGCTTCGGTCGCGGACGGGACGACGCGCGCCGCGGGTTCGCTCGCCTCGGTCGCCGCGCTCGCCTCGGTCGCCGAGCTCGCCGCAACGGCGACCGCTCGAACCTCGTCGAGCTCCATGCTCGCAGGCGCCCCGACCGCGTCGTCGTGCGGTGGAGTCGATCGAAGCGCGAGCACCACCAGCGTCGCAGACGCCGCCGTCGCGAGGAGACCAGCAACGCCGAGCGCGGGCGCCACGACGAACGGTGCGTCCTCGAACGGAACGACCGGGGCCGTCACGGCTTGTACCCCATCTGCTCGAGCCTCAAGAGGTTCGCGCGCACGAGCGAGTCACCGGGACGCGCGGCGTCGGCAGCGCAGAACGCTCGATAGGCATCCGCGAAGTGCCTCCGGAGGAGGTGCTCGACCCCTTCATCGTAGAGCTCGGCGAAGCCGCGCGGCGGCGGAAGGGGCTCACGCGTGATGGAGGTCACGTTGTTCGGGGGTGGCACCGACGCCACTTTCTGGACCGTCGACATTGCCGGAGGCCGCATCGACGGGAGCGAGTCCCAGCTTTGGTCGACCTCGGCTGCCATGGCCGGCGGCCGCGACGAGAGGAGTCGCCGCGGGGCTCTCATCTCGTCGTGGATGCGTGCGGCGTCGAGCAAAGCGCTCTCGCACGAGATCTCGAGCGAGCGCGGCTCGCGAATCTCGTGCTCGTCGAACGGCAGGCAGCGAACCACGGCGTCGCTCAGGAACACGAGGCGCCGGAACGCGGCGATCCCCACGCCGCGCTCGTCTCGCGCCGACCACAACGAGCCGGCATCGATGTAGATCGTCCCGCGTCCCGCGACGAGGCCCTGGACCTCCAGGATCACGGAGCGCCTCGACATGCCGGCGAGCTGGACGTAGTCCGCCACCCCGAAAGGCGACGATTCGACATCCTCGTCATCGACGCGAATCTCCTTCATCGGCGTGCTGTGTGCTCGCATGGTGCGCCCCTGCCGACGGCTAGCCGCCGCCTACTTCTTCGGAATGCGGATGATGTTCTCGATGAGCCCCCGTTTCATTCCCGTGAACGTCGCGAGACGATCGAGCCTGTCCTCGGCATACGAGAGGTTGATGATGAGCATGTCGAGGTCGCACGCCTTGAGGAAGCTCGCCGCGTGACGCGCCGCGCTCTCCGCGTCCGCGATCTCCGCTCCGATCGCCTCCACGCCGGAGGTCCGGATGAAGCTCATGACTCCTTCGACCCAGTGAGGCTCCAGGCCGACGCGCACGTGCGCCAGGCCGATGCGCCAGCGCGATGCGAGATAATCCGCGTCGTAGCTGCCGGCCACGAGCGAGCGGAGCCACGCGACGTGCGTCTCGCGAAGCCGGTCGACCCTGCCCTCGATCAGCTTCGCGGTCTCCGGCACCTCGGCGAGCCGCTCGTAGAAGCGAAGCGTGATCTCCGGGCCCTGCTTGTCGATCAGCGGCTTCAGAGCGACGAGGTTCTGGACGTCGGTAGCCGTCAGCCCCACGAAGTCCTTCAGGCGCTCGAAGAGCACCGCAGGCAGCTCGGTCGTCATCAGAGCACCTTGCGGATGTCGTCGGCCGCGCGGCGCATGTCGAGGAAGAGGAGACCGAGCTTCGCCTGCTTGCTGGCGAGCGCGAGCAGGAGCGTGCCGGAGCCGGACGAGAGCATCACCGCGTAGCCGTTCTCGCCGCGCACGAGCACTTCCTGCACCGTTCCGCGTTCGAGCTCGCTCGCGGCGCGCGCGCCGAGGCTGGAGAGCGTCGCGCTCATCCCGGCGACGCGCGTGTCGTCGACATGCTGCGGAAGCGCGCTCGCGATCATCAAGCCGTCTTCGGAGATGAGCGCGCTGGCTTCGACGTCAGGAGAACCGGTCTGCAGGCCGCGCAAGATCCGGTTGAGGTTGTCGACGCGGGACATTCGAGCTCCTTGAGGTCCCCCCCCAATCGTTGTGGTGTCGGGGACGCCCCATTGCACTCCATGTGCCGACCGCGTGGAGGAGCGCCGCGCGAGCAGCCATCACGCATTTTTCCAGCGTGTCGCCGTGAGCCACCGCATCCGGGAACGGTGTGTGCTGCCGCCTCGCGGCCCCGTCCGTTCGCGCAGGAGCTGCGCCGCTGCGCATGCCATGCAGCCCGTACGGGAGCCGCTCTTGGCGAACGCGCGCTACCTCAGAGCGACTCGACGAACGCGCGAAGCCGCATCTGATCGGTCGCCGAGAGCTTCTCGTAGGCGAGCCTCGACTTGGCCGCTTCACCGTCGTGCCAAAGGATCGCCTCGTCGATGCTCCGCGCGCGGCCGTCGTGCAGAAGGAAGCGCGTGCCGTTGACCACGGGAACGAGGCCGAGCCCCCAGAGCGGAGGCGTTCGCCACTCCCGCTCTCCTGCGTCCCCTTCCTTCCGATGGTCGGCGAGACGGTCACCGAGATCGTGGAGCAGCAGATCCGTGTAGGGCCAGATGAGCTGGTTCGCGAGCTCGGGCTCCGCTGCGTCTGCACGCGTTCGGAAGGAAGGACGGTGACAAGACGCGCACCCGACGCTCGTGAAGAGAGCCTTGCCTTGCAGGACCTCCGTCGTGTCGCCGCCTCGTCGCGTGGGGACCCCGAGGAGCCGCATGTAGGCCACCGTCACCGTGAGACGTGACGCGTTGAGCTCGGGGCTGCCGCCGTTCGGCGCCGCGCGGCACGCGCTCTGTGCGCCTGGACAGTTCGTCTCGGGGAAGCGCGACGACGTGATGCCGATGTCCTCGGAGAAAGCACCCGCTGTCTGGGACTCGACGGACGGATGCATCGCCTTCCACCCGAAGCGACCGACACGAGCGGAGCCACCTTCCTGGACCCAGTGCACGCGACCGGAGATGCCGTCGCCGTTCTCGTCGTTCGGATCTGCGCCCGCGACCACGTCGGCGTCCGAGATCGCCTCGAGGAGCCCCTGGCCGACGATCTGCGGCGCGATCCGCGGCGAGATCCGCAGGTCCGCACCGAAGGGACCGAAGGAGGGATTCGCGATCTCGTATGTCGCCCCGAGGAGAGAGACCGTCGTCCCATCCGCCCGCGCATGGTCGACCGGCACGTCGGTGCGCACCGGGGTCCCCTCGCCGGGCACACCGCCGATGCCAAAAGGTTGGAGCTGGCTCCCGTAGTTTGGATCGGGAACGTTGTTCGGACCGAGCCCGATCCGGAGGAGCACCGTGCCGAGGCTGCCGCGTCCGTTACGGGCGTGACACCCGAGGCAGGTGTCGGCGTGGAACGTCGGGCCGAGCCCGTCGGCCTCGGGTCTCCCTGGAGCCACGACCCACGGGAGCTGGAAGAACTGGAGGCCGGCTTCGAACTCGCCCCGACGAGCGAGCGAGAGGTTTGCGGCCTGGATCGTGAACGCGCCGACGCCGACGTTGTCCGTCGTCGTCTCCCCACCGGGCGCGAGCTCGCCATCTTCGAGCACCGCGATGCCGGAGTCGGGAGCGGTGTCCGCATCGCCTCGTCCACCGTCGGCGATCGGCGCCGCCGCATCGGACACGGACACATCCGCCAGCGCCCCGGCGTCATGAGGCGACGGAGCGGTCAGGACTGCATCGTCCCCACAGGCCGCGAAGAGGAGTGCTGAGGACAATCCCCCGACGAGGATGCGCGTTCTCATGATGGTGCTACCGGGTCTCGACGATCAGGGGAGCGGGTAGACGAGGCGGGGCGTCGTGTACGCCCACGCGTTCAAGACCGTCGTGCCGCCGCCGAGCGATCCCTGGAAGCTCCAGCCCCAGCCGAAGAGCTTCTGCTCGGTCGTCCGCGCGAATCCGGGCCCGCCGGCGCCGACCTCGAGCTCGAGGAGCACGAACGACGGCTTGTCGGCGGCGGGGACGAAGATCGGGGAGGCGACGAGGCGGTTGGCGAGATCGCGATCTCCCGTTGCGGTGAGCCCCTGCCCGAGCTGACCGAGGCCTCCCAGCCCCCACGCGTGGCCGTTGCCGTCGCGATCGAGCGCGAGGCTGACGAAGCCGTCGGCGGCGATGCTCTCGATGTTGGCGAGCGGCACGGCAGCCACGCCATCGGCGGCGACCGAGACGAGGACCGTGGTCGGAGTGAGCACCGTCGTCGTCGTCCCGTTGCCGACCTGTCCGTTGTTGTTCTGGCCCCACGCGGCGACGGTGCCGTCCGGCTTGCGCACGAGGACCGTGAAGTTCGCGCTCGCGACCGAAGCGGCGGCGAGACCGGGGACCTCGGTCGGAACGGCGTGCACGTTGGTGTCGCTCGTGCCGTCGCCGAGCTGGCCGTACTGGTTGCTGCCCCAGACGAAGACCTTGCCGTCACCGGTGAGCGCGACCGAGTGCTGCGCGCCGGCGCCGAGCGCGATCACGTTGGTCAGCCCTTGCACCGGAGTGGGCGTGCTCGTGCTCGAGATCCCGGTGACGCCTAGCTGGCCGTTTGCATTGCTTCCGAACGCGACGACGGTGCCATCCGCGCGGAGGACGAGCGAGTGTTCGAAGCCGGCGGCGATCGCGACCGCATCGGAGATCCCGGGCACCGTCGCCGGCGTGCGTCCGCACGGTGCATTGGCTTTCGCACCGCAGTCGGCGGGCGTCGCGTAGCCGAGCTGACCGTTCGCGTTGCTGCCCCAGGTCCGGACGGTGCCGTCCGTCGCGAGCGCGATCATGAACGTCTGACGCGTCACGATCGAGACGAGGTCGGCGGCCGCCTGCTGGTACATCGGCGGGACCACGACCGTCTCGTCGGCGCTCCACGTGCCGGTGAGCGTGCCGTTACCGAGCTGACCGAGCTCGTTGCGCCCCCAGGTGAAGAGCTTGCCGTCCGCGAGCATCGCGGCCTGCGAGTTCCCGGCGGAGATGCGGTGACCGAACCAAGCCGACCGCGTGCTCTTCGTCTGCTTCCCGCTGGCATCGACGGCGGTGACCTCGACGGTGTTCTTTCCCGGTGCCGGTACGAACGTGAACGAGAAGCTGCCGTCCGCAGCGACGGGCACGGTGATCGGTGCGCCCGAGCCGACCACGTAGGAGAGCTTCGTCACGCCGACGTCGTCGGTCGCGATCCCGGTCACCTCGAAGCGACGCTCGGCGATCGCCACGTCCTCGCGTGGCGTCAGGATCGTCAGCGCCGGCGCCTCGAGATCCATGGCGCCCGCCTCGCCTCCGCCATCCGGATCGTTCGTCGCGCCTGCGTCGGCCGGCGGCGACTCGCTCGCGGCGTCGCCCTTCGTCGTCGGATCCGTCGGAGAGGTCGAGACGCCCTCGGCGTCATCGTTACCGCATGCGACGAGGCCACCCACACAAGCAAGAGAGCCGAGGAGCACACCGACGATCGACGCTGTTCGCATGGGTCGCCCTTGTAGTGATGTTGAAAATCGTTTTCAATACGGTCTGCGAATTTCTGCGCCGATTTGCGCCCATGCTCGCGCTTGATGCGCCTCGCTAGGATTCGTCGGGACGTAGCTCGCTCCCGTCCGCGAGGAGGCGGCGCGCGTGTTCGAACACGCGAACGTCGTCGCGTCGCTGCTTCGGCGTTCGCTTCGACTCAGCGGCCAGCGGCAGACGCATCCGCTGCACGCCTTCGAGATGGTCACGATGACGTCCGAGGTACGCCCAGTAGAGCGGCGGCAGCGGGCATGTGGTCTTCGGGTCGAAGCGGCAGCCTTCGCAGAAGTCACTCATCGCGTGGATGTACGCCGAGCCTGCGACGTAGGGCTTCGTCGTCAACAGCTCGCCCACGCCGAAGCAACCCATCCCGTGCACGTTCGGCTCGACGACCCAGTCGTAGGCGTCGACATAGGCAACCCAGAACCAGTCCGTCAGCTCGCGCGGCGCAACGTCGAGGAGCATCGCGATGTTCGAGAGGACCATCAAGCGAGTGATGTGGTGGGTGTAGCCGTCGTCCCAGACCGACTTCACGACCTGATCGAGACAGTTCATTCCGGAGGGCGCACCCCAATACGCGGGAGGGAGCGGCTCGTCGGCCCCGAGCGCCGAGACGAGCGAGCCGCCGTCGCCGCCTCGGCCGCGCTTCCACGCCCGGCCGGTCCACGTCTTCCAGCCGCCGTCACCGGGCGCACGCGCCGCGCGTTGCCTCTCTCCCGCGATCCGGCGGAAGCCGTCCGTGGCCTCGTGAACGTGCCGCATGTACTCGCGCCATCCGAGCACCTGGCGGATGAAGCCCTCCTTGCTCGAGAGCGGCAGCGTCTTCATCGCAGCGACGTCCGCGACCACGCGCGCCGGTGGGAGGCGCAGCAGGTTCAACAGAGGCGAGATGCGGGTGTGGAAGAGACCGCGTGAAATGGTCGACATCGCGTCTTCGAACGGACCGAAGCTGGGCAGACAAGATCGCTTCGCCCACCGCCATGTGCGCTCGGCGTCCTTCAGTGTCGCCGGAAGCGCCTCCGGCTTCAGCTTCCCGGGATGGCGTGACATCCGCTCGTCGACGAGGTCGCAGACCTCGCGCGTGATCTCGTCCGGCTCGAATCGCGGCGGCGAAGGCGCCGGGGGCGTGCCGTGCCACGCGCGGCGATTCTCGACGTCGAAGCTGAAACGACCGCCGACCGGCTTGCCCTTCTCCATGAGCACGCCGAGCTCGCGCCGGACGTGACGGTAGAACGCGTCCATCCGCCACGGCGGACCGCTCTGGCTGGCGTCGAAGTCCGACCTCGACGTGAGCCACCCCTCGTGAGGCACCTCCTGGAGCTCACCGGAGGCGACGAGAGGCGCGAGCTCGACGCGCAGCTCGCGCTCCGCAGGACGCATCATGCGAAGGGGACCGGTCTCTTGCACGACCGAGGCGACTGCCTCCGCATAGGACCCTGCCACGACATGGCGGACGTCAATGCCGCGCCCCGCCTGCTCGAGCGCGAAGTGCCGGAGGTTCGCGAGCACGAGCGCGAGCTTCTGCTTGTGGTACGGACGTCGCGCGGCCTTCTCGGGACACTCGACGACCACGATGCCGAGCGTCCGTGGGTCCTCTCGCGAGAGCGGGCCCACCTCCGCACTGAGTTGATCGTACGAGACGAAGACCCACCGGCGAGCCACCTTGCTCGGGCGATGCTGGGCGAGCGCGCGCCGGAACAAGCTCATGCGGAGAGCCTAGCCCCCACAGCTCGGACCACCGCCATCGAACGGCGTGCACGCGCGGTCGATGGCGATGCGATCGATCGCGTCGGCGGAGCCGGACGAAACTCGCGTCACCGTTCCGCCCGCTGCGGTCCAATCCGAGCGCGGTTGGACTAGGATGCCGCGCATGTACTACGCGACCTTCGGTCAGATGAAGAAGATGCTCGGTCAGCTCGACAAGTGGCTCGATGCCGCGACGGCATTCGCGCAGACGAAGTCGTTCGACCCGAACGCCTTCCTCGAGTTCCGCCTCGCCCCGGATCAGTTCGCGTTCGCGCGGCAAGTGCAGCTCACGTGCGATACCGCGAAGCTCGCGGCCTCGCGGCTCTCCGGCAAGGAGGCGCCGTCACATCCCGACACGGAGAAGACGGTCGACGAGCTCCGCGCGCGGATCCGCTCCGTGATCGAGTATCTCGACGGCTTCTCGGAGAAGGACTTCGAGCAGGCCGCGACGCAGTCGATCACCCAGCCGCGCTGGGAGGGGAAGGTGATGACGGGCGCCGACTACTTCCTCGAGCACGCGATGCCGAACTTCTTCTTCCACCTCGCGCACGCCTACGCCATCCTCCGCCACAACGGCGTGAACATCGGCAAGCGCGACTACCTCGGCGCGCTCTCGCAGCGGATGCCCTGACCGACGACCTGCGCGAGGCGGGGGTCGCCGTACACCCCGCCTCGGGCGATCGTCGCTGGACGGCGACGATGTCAACCATCGTCGCCCTGCCCCTACGATCAGGGAGCTGACCCGTGCGGACAGTACCGCGGCATCCCTGACGCCGACACTCTCGTCCTGCTCGCTCCCACGGAGAGGCAGGTCATGGCGACACTGGATCGACGCAACGGGCACCTCGTCGTGCGGGTGGTCTACGATGGGCCATCGGGCGCGGGCAAGAGCTCGAACCTGAAGCAGCTCGTGCAGACGTTCTCGCCTCAGCGGCGCGGCGAGCTGTTCTCGCCTGGCCCGGTCGACGAGGCCACGACGTACTTCGACTGGCTCTACCTCAACGGCGGTGTCGTCGGCGGCTACCCGCTCCGCGCACAGCTCGTGACGACGCCCGGGCGAGGTGCGTTATCGCGTCGTCGATGGCAGCTCGTGGAAGATGCCGACGTGATCGTCTTCGTTTGCGAGAGCATCGCGGGACCTGCGATGCGGGAGGCGAAGCTGTCGCTCGACCTGCTGCGTGCGCGACTCGCGGAAAAGTCGCTCGTCCCGCAGATCATCGTGCAAGCCAACAAGCAGGACCTGCCGGCTGCCTTGTCGCCCGCAGCGGTGGCGACTGCGCTCGGCTTGGCCACCGATCACGAGGTCATCGCAACCAGCGCGCGAGAGGGAAGCGGCGTCCGCGAGACCGTCGTTCGAGCGATCCGCGGAGCCGCGTCGCTCGCCGAACGACGCATCGTCGCGCGTGGGGCCGACGCGCTGCGCGACACCGAGGACGGCTCGGACCTGCTCGCACGCCTCGATGGCTCCGCGCTCCTGCGCTCGCTTGCGGGTCCCGATGACGAGATTCCGCCATTCCCCGACGAGGATGTAGCGAACGGGTGGGTGTGGCCGGATCGCTCCGGTCGAAGGCAGCTCCGCACGCTCGGACGAGCTCTCGCAGCAGGTGAGATCGCACGCGAACATGCGGGAGCCGACGAGCTCGCATTCCGGGCGGGGCCGCTGCGCCTCACGACCTCGCGCGCGTTCCGTCGGGACGACGTCGACGCTGCACGCGCCGAGCTCGACGCGCGCGCCCGGGCGTGTGTCCGTTCGGGCGCCGAGCACGTGGCCGAGACGACGCTCGTGCTCGCCGGATCGCCGGGGTCTCCGATCTGGCTCTGGACGATCATCGATGCGGGCGCCCCAGCCCCGCTCACGCGCTCGGGAGGAATCGCGTCATGAGCAGCAACGGACAGCAGATGATGGTGACACGAGACGATGCCGAGCGTCTCGACCGCGGCCTGATCGGATGGCTCCGGCGCCTCCTCGCGGGCAGGGAGCTCGATGCGCTTCGAGCCCGCCTCGCCTCGTTGTCGAGCGAGGCGCTCGTGGCCGCCGACGAGGCCAAGACCAGCCGAGCCCAGCTCGAGGAACGGATCGCGGCCACATCAAAGCAGCTCGATGCCGAGCGGCTACGATGCCAGGACCTCGAGCAGCGGCTCGCCGCATCCTTCGCGACGCTTCCCGTCGATGAAGACACGCTCCTCTCCCCCTTGCGCCTCGAAATCGAGCAGCGCGCGAGAGAGCAAGCAGAGCTCGAGCGGACCATCGGCCGGAAGGAGAGCGAACGCCGCGAGGCGGCAGCGAAGCTCGTGAAGGCGCAGAGCGACGCCGACGCGCTCGAGAAGAAGCTCCAGAAGTCGGCGACTGCGCTGAGCGCAGCCGAGGCGCGCATCACGAGCGCCGAGGAGCGGGCCCGGCAGGCAGAGACCCGAGCCGCCGACGCGACGAGGCAGGCTCAGGTTCGCTCCCGGGACGACGGCCGTGAGGTCATCGACCTCCGCGACGAGGTCGAACGTCTGAAGCAGCGCACCACCGAGCTCGCCGCCGCCAACGTGGTCCTCACGAGGCAGCGAAACGCCGAGGTTAACGGGCGCGACGAGTCGATCGCGAGCCTGGAAGCGCGCCTCGTGGAAGCCCTCGCTGCTCAGCTCACCGACGCTCCAGCCCTCGAACGCGCGCTACGCGACCGCGATGCCATCATCGAGGAGCTCGAGCTTGCGCTCACGCAGCAGCGAACGAACGAGCGCGGCAGCTGTGCGAAGAAAGATAGCATGAGCTAACATCGGCAGGACAGTGCAGGGTTCCTCTCCGCTGGCATCGGGATGCGAGGCGTCACGGGGAATCCACATCTCCAACACGAAATGCGCGAGACAACGTCGGACGAGCAGCTCATCGGCATCGCCGACGGGGATCTGCGGCTCGTGGAGATCGACGAACGCCTGGGTGAGCTCCTCGGTGCCCGGGATCTCGGGGCGCGCTCGCTCCTCGAGGTGCTGCCACCGTCGATCCGTCCGCTCCTGAGGCTCACGGTACGCCGCATCACGCGCGAGGTGGTCCTGCCGGTCAGAGATCGCGGCGATGTGCTCGTGGCGCGGGCGGCGATCGTCGGCGACGAGACGTGGCTCCTGCTCTTCGAGCGAAGCGCGCGCCGCTCGCGACCGCGTAGTCGGTCGCCGCGCATCGTCGGCCGCCAGCGCGAGCTCGCCGCGATCGACGACTACCTCGCGGAGCCGGGCGATTCGATTCTCTACCTCCAGGGCCCTCTCGGGATCGGGAAGACCGCGCTCCTCTCCGCCCTCGCCGTGCGGTGCGACGAGCTTGGCTGCCCGCGCTTCTGGATCGACGCGCGAACGATCCCGCCGACACCGGAGGCGGTCGCTCACGTGATCACGGGCGGGCCGATCAGTCACCGTCCGCTCGAACGCCTCCACGCCGCTCACGAGCTCGGCACGCGGGGGTGGGTCATCGTCATCGACAACTTCGATGCATGGCAGGACCAGGCGGGCCATACCGGCGAGCGACCATGTGCACACCTGCCACCCGAGTGCCGGATCGTGGTCGCGGCCCGCCGCGCGCCGAATCCCCTCTGGTGGAGCGCGGCGATGCGCGCACCGCGGACGATACGGCTCGCGGTGCTCGGGGATGCGGACGCCGCCGAGCTCGGTGCAAGCCTCGGGATCCCGCCCGAGCAGGCGAGCGAAGCCTCACGACGGGCCGCGGGCCACCCGCTGTGCATCGTGGCGATGGCGAGCGCGCTCCGCGCGGGCGCACCGCTCGCGCATACGGCGCCGCCCCTGGATCTCGAGCTCGCCAGCGTGGGCCCGCGCGAGGTCCTCGAGGCAGCCGCGGTCCCCTCGCGCATCACCGAAGACGTGCTGGAGGCCCTCCTCGACGACGCCGATCCCGCCGCCGCCTTCGACCTCCTCACCACAGTGGCCGTTCCGGACCGTAGCGGCTTCGGGCTCCGAATGCCCGTCGTCGTTCGTGACACGTTGACGCGTCGCATCCGCGAGCGCAACCCCAGCCGCCACGCGGAGCTGCAGCAACGCCTCGCGTTCCACGTCGGATCGCAGCTCGAGGCGGGAAGCCCACTGCATCTCGTTCCAATCATCGAGGACTTCTTCGATTCGCTCGACGACCAGCTCCCCATCCAGCGCGTCCTCGGCTCGCGTCTCGACGGGCTGCCCTCGATCCGGCCAGCGTGGCCCAACGACCTGCCGGCCGTCACGGCGGCAGCCCGCGCGCTCGGCGACGAGCGCGTCGCCAAGACGATCCTCGCCCGCACCCACGCGGGGTTCGCGACCACGTACATCGGCGAAGGACCGACCGGCATCGAGGTGCTCTGTCAGTACGCGACCATCACGCCGGCCTCCGCCGCGAAGCTCGCCGAGGTACGCGACGACTCCGAGCTCGGCGCGGCGCTGGAGGTGCTCCGGCGTCGAATCACCCTCGCCGCACGCGAGTCTGCGCTCGTCATCCTGGCGTGGTGCGCCCGTGACGTCGCTCGCGGGCATTGGGGTCCACCATCTCAGGCGATGCTCCGCCATCTCCTCACGACTCTGATGAGCAAGCCGCAAGCCGCGGCGAACGTGCTGATCCTCCCGAACGAGGACTTTCCCCTCCCAATGCTGGCCAGAGGCACACCCGACGGCCCATTCGTCGTGGGGCGGCACTCCGTCCTGTTTCGGGACCTCCGTGGGATGACCGCCACCACCATGCTGATCGACCTCCTGCGCTCGAACGAATCGCGCCCGCCGCTGCGCTTACCGGAGGCGGTCTTGCCGACCGCAACCATCACTGCCGAGACGGTGCGCGAGGCGCTCATGCTCGTCGATCGCCCCGAACGTCTCATCAGGAGCCAGCTCCTCTCGCTTCGGACGATCGAGCTCGAGGTCGGCGGCGACTCGACCGAAACGGCGACGACGATGATGAAAGCGCTCGCGCTGGAGCGCCTCCTCCGCGAGACCGTCGCCTCGCTCGGAACCGGCCGCGGAGAGGCGAAGCAGCGCGAGGCGCTCGTTGCGGTATTCTTCGTCCGAGAGAGCAAGCACGAGACGATCGCCGCCGAGCTGGGGATGCCGTACAGCACGTTCCGCCGGTGCCTGGCGCGGGGGATCGAGCGTGTCGCCGAGCTGCTGCGGATCCGCGAAGAAGCCGTGCGTCGAACAGCAGGTGGGCAGCGCTGAGCAGCGAAGAGCCAGCGGTTTGCCTGGCCAGGGAGCCTGGCTCCGTGCCTTAACTGGGCGCTCGATTTTGGGGCGGAGGGAGAAAGAGCAAGCCGACGTGGTCAGCTGGCATGCCGTAGCGCTCCACTTCGCCGACCGTGGCCAAGCCTGTGCCCTCCTCGATCGCGACGCCCGCATCCAGATGTTCAGCGCCTCGCTCGAGGCCCTGCTCGGCTGGCCGCGCGAGCACGTGGAGGGGCGTTCGTGGATCGAGGCCCTCGCCCCGACCTCGCACGCCGCGCTCTTGAGAGCACGGCTCGATCGAGCGCTCTCGGGGACCCTGCGCGCGTTCGATTGCGAGGCACGCACGCCGGAGGACGCTCGCTTCAACCTGCGCCTCGAAGCATCACTCGTCGGCCGCAACTCCGAGCAGAGCCTGCTGCTGACGGTGACCTCGGCCCAGCCCCTGGAATCTCAGGGGCTGCGCGAGCTGGAGGACATGGACTACGAGATCGCATCGTCGGTCTCCGACTTCGGACGATTGCTGAGCATCAAGACGCCCACGGGACTGACCCGCTCGGACGTCGCGTCGCACGAGCGCTGCTACTCCGTGATCCACGGTCAACCCGATCCCTGCCCGGACTGCCCGGCGCTGCAGCGAGGCGCCGATGCCTGGCCGCGCACGGTGGCTCGCCGGCTCGGCGGACGGGACGACGTCTACGAGGTCGTGACGGCCGATGCCCAGGACGACCGCATACGTATGCGGTTGCGTCGAATCTCGGAACACACGCTCGGCGCGATCCACGAGTCGAAGGTGCGCTCCCTCGCAGACGCCGCACAGCTCTCCGAGCGCGAACGCGCGGTGCTCACCTATCTGCTCATGGGCCGCTCACTCGCCGACATCGGGACGATCCTCGGCATCAGCACACGCACCGTGAAGTTCCACCAGGCCAACGTCCTCGAGAAGCTCGGTGCCGACTCACGCGCCGACCTCGTTCGTCTCGTCACCTGAGCCGAGTGCACGGCGCCCACCACGCCGACCGGCGTCACGTGAATCGCCCTGGTCGGTCGACTGCGCTGTCCGCCGAGCGAGGCCTGCCTGATCGGTCGGGCCGTTAACCTTCCTCGCGCGCTCTGATGGGGTGGCGCGATGGACTGGAAGGCCATCGCGGAGCTCCTCGCCGACCGCACTCCGCCCACGATCGTGATCGATCGTGCGCTCCACGTGCTCATGCTCGACGAGCGCCTCGCGCTCCTCCTCGGCCTCGACCGCCCCGATACCCTCGGAGCGCGCCTCGAGACAGTATCGGGCATGGCGCCTCTACGACCATTCGCTGTCGGCGCCCTCGAGAGCGCCGTGGTCGGGGGAGAGTGTACCGTCGTGACGCCCGGAGGACGCCATGTCGACCTCACGGTGGAGGCCGTGCGTGCCGGAACGGGAGCGGAGGCGGCCGCAATGCTGGTCGTTCCTTCCGCCGTCGAGCGCTCTCGCGGCCACCGGAATGCTCCGGACGTCGTGGCCTTCGAGTACGAGATCCACGAGAGCCTCATGCCCTTCGGCCATCTCCGCCGCCTGGCGGTCGATGACGAGGTGAGGCACTACTGGCTCGCCGACGCGCCTCGGTGCCACGAGGTGCTCCACGGGTGCTCGACTCCGTGCGCCGACTGTCCGGCGCTCCGCCTCCACCAGCCATTCCCGGTGACGGTCCGCGATCGGCGGCCAGCACCATACGAGCTGCTCCACGCCGAGCGTCGCGCCGGACGGGTACGCATCTCCGTCGGCCGGGTCCGTGAAGAGGATCTCGCGATGGTGCACCGCTCCAGACTGAGCGAAGCGATCGAGACTGCACGGCTCTCCGCCTTCGAACGCGCCGCGCTCAGCCACCTCGGTGAGTCCGCCGTTGCCACGGCCGCGGCGCTTGGAACCTCGCCCGCGCACATCAGACAGCACCAGGCAGAGGCGCTCCGAAAGCTCGGCGCGAGTGGACGCGCCGACGTGCTCTGCCTCCTGCTCTGAGCCCGCCGCACGCACATGTGCGAGGCACCGCGTCCAGGTCCACCTGACTCATCAGACAGGATGGGCGGATGATCGGCCAGTATCGAATGCGCTAGTTCACACGGAGACTCGCCATCGACAGCGATGGCCGATCGTCCGAGCGAGCTCTCGAAATACAAGCCGGCGCTGGCCGCGCTCGCCGATCGCGTGCTCGCCGTCGACATCCGCGCGTACGAGTCGATGCATCCGGATCGGCTTGCGTCGGAGCTGCAGCCGGTCGTGTCCGAGCTCCTCGCGGCCGCCAACGCGCTCGTCGCAGACCTCCTGGTCGCGCACTCGTCTGAGGTCGACATGCGCCCGGCCGAGAGCGACGTCCTGTCGGCGCCGTACACGGCGTTCGAGCTCGCGATCGACGCCGCGATCGCGGCGCAGTCGACGTCATCGCTCCAGGCGGTCGGCGACATCGCCTTCCTCGCGCACCTCGAGCTTCGCCAGCGGGCCGATCGCCTCGGGCGGGTGACGGCGTGCCGGAGCGCCTTCGCAATCGTGGGCGAATGCGATAGCGCGCTCCGCCGGATCCGGAAGGCCTTGACCTCGATCGACGTCGCCTTCGCACGCGCCGGTCTCGGTGAGACGACCTTCGACTTCGCCTCGGAGCTGGAGGTCTCTCTCCGCGTTCGACGTGCTTGTGCGAAGCTCCGCACACGCGTTCTGTCCGGCGGCGAGCCGACGCCGGAGACGCTTCATGCGCGCCTGCGGTCGGCGGGGACCGCCATCGCGATGCTCGTGGGCTGGGAGGTGTACCCGAGCCTACGCGTGCGCGATCGGCTGCAGCTCCGTGACATCCAGCGTCGCATCCTCGAGTGGCTGCGCCATGACAAGGACCCGACGGCAGGCTTGCGCCTGTGGCAGGACCTCGTGGCGTTCATCCGGATGCTCACGCAGGTGAACCGGCGTCAGGAGCTCGTCGAGCACGATGCGCGGATCACTGGCGAGCTCCGAAGACGACTCTCCGGCGTCGAGGGCGAGTCGCTGTCGGACGCGACGCTCGCGCTGCTCGCATCGCTCGAGGGCCTCGACGACGAGGTCGACCGCCTGCTCGCCTCCGCGAACCGAGCGCGACGAGACGTCTGGAGCGCGCCACTCGAGAGGCTGACGAGAGGCTTCACGCCCGCGGGGGACACGCGATGAGGACGGAGCCTTTGCCGCTCGACGCACTTCGCTCGGTCGCCGAGCGCGGCTGCACCGGTGAGTTCATCTGCGCCTCCCCGACCGTCGAGGTGCACGTCTATCTACAGCGCGGGCGCATCGCCTGGGCGACCGACTCGGAGCATCCGTTCGTCTTCACACGTCAGCTCCAGAAGACGGCGCAGATCGATCCGGAGTCGTTTCGCGACATCCTCGACTCGTGCCGCCGCGAGAAGCGCCCGCTCGGCGAGACCCTCGTCAGCTGGGGCGTGGCGACCTGGGACGAAGTCAAGGACGCGCTCCGGCACCAGATCGAGCTCGCTCTCGACGTCCTCCACCATGGAGGTCCGGCGCAGACGTTATTCCTCGATCGGACGGAGCAGTTCGCGCAGTACGAGTCGGGGCTCACGTTCGACCTCGCCGAGCTGCTCGGAGATCGCGACGCAGCCCACGCGCCCTCGCAGGGCTCCGAGGCGCCGCGCCCATCCGACGGATCCATGTCGATCCCCGAAGGGACTCGTTCCGTCGGTCCGGTGTCGCTCCCGAGCGGAGGGCAGCATGCACGCCGGCTGCTCGACGCGGTCGACGGGATGCTCTGGGCCGAGCATCTCGAAGGTACGACGGTGATCGAGGCCGCGCCGGAGCCGTCCGAGCGACCGCGCTTCGCCCCGGAGATCGTCGAACGCACGGTGCTCGACGGCGCCGAGGTCGTCGCCCTTCGCGCGCCGGAGGGCACCCTCGCGGGAGCGCTGCTTTCGTCGTCTTCCTCGCTGTGGTGCCGGCTGACACCGGAGGCGACGGTCGGCCTCGCCATCTCTGCACTGGCGGCGTTCACGGGTACCGGCACTCCAGCGAGCGACTCCACCAACGCGCACCTCGAGCGCGGCCCTGTCTGGGTCATCGGCGGAGACACACCGATCACGACCGCGCTCCAGGACTTCCTGGGTCGCGCGCCGGAGACGCTCGCTACGCTGCTCACCGACGTCGACAACGGCGGGTGGTCATGCGGCGCTGGGGGCGCGCTCGCGCCCGAGTACGCGCTCGAGATCGTGCGCCGGCGTGCGCACGTCCTCGCCGCGCGGACGCCCTTCCCTGCTGCCGCTCGTCCAGAGGACTCGGACGACGTCGGGTTCCGTTTCCGCACCCTGGTCACCCGCGAGCGGAGCGTCTGGTGCTTCGGCGCGGAGCTCGGCACCCGTCCACGCACGATCCTCTGGCTCCTGTTGCATCGACGAAGCTCGCAGGGGCTCGGTTGGGCTTACCTCACGTCTCTCAGCAGGCAGCTGATGCACCTCCGCGGGTGGCGAAGTGGCTGACGCCGCGCCCGTCCTCCGCCTCCGCGGCTTCGGTCTCGCCTTCAACGGCACACCGGTGCTCGCCGACGTCGACCTCGCGCTCGCCGCGACCGGGCTCGTCGTCCTCGTGGGGCCCGCCGGCTCGGGGAAGTCGGCGCTGCTCCGCACGCTCGCGGGTGTCAACGATGCCCACCCTTCCCTCGCGACATGGGGGATCGCCGAGCTGGAGGGCACGCCACTGCGCGAGCACCGCGCGCCCCCCTCGAGGCGGGGCATCGGGCTGGTGCTGCAGCACTCGCGCTTCTTCATGAGCACCGTGCGCGAGAACCTCGTTTCCGCGCTGCCGAACCGCGCCCGCCTCGAGCGTGCTGCTCAGACGGCGATCGCGCGCTCTCTCCTGTTGGACAGCGGACTCCCCGCGCTCGCCGACATGCTCGAGACCGAGGTGGTCACGCTTCCACAGCCGGTGCAGCGGATGCTCGCCATCGTCCGTGCGACCGCCGGCGACCCGCTCGTCCTCCTCGCCGACGAGCCTACGAGCGGACTCGACGACGAGGCAGCGATCGACGTCATCGCGCTGCTCCGAGGTCAGGCGAGGTCCCGGGCCGTCCTCTTCATCACGCACAACCGGCGCCACGCGCTCGCGGCTGGCGGAGTGACGTGCCTTCTCGCCGGAGGAAGGATCGTCGAACGCACTCCGACGGCTCGCTTCTTCCTCGAGGCCGAGACCGACCTCGGCCGTCGCTTCGTCGCTACCGGGAGCTGTCCGCTCCCCAGTCCGGGCGCGCGCGAAGCGGACCTCGACGAGCATTCGCCGAGACCACCCCCGCTTCCGGCGAGCGCGCTACGCGCGACCGATCGAAAGCGCTGCCCGCGCGGCTTCTTCTGGGTCATCCCGGAGCGTCTCGGAGGACTTCCTCGCCCCGGGATCGTGGCCGAGCTCGAGGACGACCTCGAGGGGCTGCGACAGCTCGGGATCGACGTGCTCGTCACGCTCGAGGAGAACGTCACCGTGTCGGCAACCCGACTCGGAGAGCTCGGGATCGCGTCGATTCACTTCCCCGTCCCGGACATGGGCGCACCGCCGATCGAGCCCGCTGCCAATCTCTGCGCCCACGTCCACGCGCTGATGACCGCCGGCAAAGTGGTCGCGTTCCACTGCCTGGCGGGGCTCGGGCGTACCGGAACGCTGCTCGCGTCGCAGCTCGTGTGGAACGGCGACTCCGCCATTCGAGCGATCGAGCGCGTCCGCCAGATCAACCCGCGGTGCATCCAGTCGGACGAGCAGGTCGCATTCCTGCGCGCGTTCGAGGCGACAGCCTGCCCTCCGAAATCCGTTCCGCCACCAACCCCCGCAGCACCCATCGATAGAAGGAGTCCATCGAATGTCGCTTGATACTGCTCTCGCCAAGGCCCAGCAGTCTCTCCCCGAGTGCGTGGCCGCAGGCTACGTCGATATGAGCACCGGCATGCTCCTCGGCGTGAAGACCGTCGACTCACATCCACAGGAGGTCCTCGACCTCGTTGCTGCGGCCACCGCCGATCTGTTCCAGGGCCAGAGCGTCACGGCGATCGAGAAGCTGTTCCGCCGCTCGCGAGGGCACGCGGAGGACGGGAGTCACTATTTCAAGGAGATCATCGTCTTCAGTGAGAACCTGCTGCACGTCTTCATCCGCTCTAAGAAGCAGCGTGATCAATCCGCAGTCTTCGTCTGCCGTGGCTCCGCCAACATCGGAATGGTGATCGCGAAATCGCGCGCGGCGCTCGGCGAAATCGAGAACGCAGTCTGAATCCGAAAGAAGAGGGAGGATAGACATGGCCAGCACACAGGAACTCTGCAAGACGACGCTCGAGAAGGTGGATGACTGCCTCGCCGTTGGCGTTGTCGATCTGAACACCGGCATGCTCATGGGCGTCCACCACGTGGTGCCCTACTTCACGCAGGCCTACCTGGATGCGGTCGCGGCGGCCGCCGTCGAGATGTTCAGGGGCAAGACGGTACGGCGCATCGAGGAGCTGCTGAGCGCGCAGCGAGGCGAACAGCTCAAGGACAGCTTCGAGGAGGTCTTCATCTCCTCACCGAAGACGTTTCACTTCATGACGGTCATCAAGGACAAAGGCGCCGTCGTCGTCATGATCACGAAGAAGTCGACCAACCAAGGCATGGGATGGGCGGCCCTCCGGAGCAGCCTCGCGGCGGTGAAGGCGACTCTTCCCTGATCGTGGACGGCTGGTTCCCGCGCCCTGTATCCGTCGCGGACGTCGAGCTCCTCGATTCGGTCGGGGAGCTCGATGCCGAGGCGCTCTTTCACCTGCTGACCACCGCCGACGCGTGCGAATGGCGTCACAAGGTGGGAGTGGCAGGACGCGCCGACGGATCGGCGAAGCCCTCGACCAGGCTCCTCGCCTCACGTGGCGTGGTGCTCAAGACGAACCTCGCGCAGCTCGCCCCGTCACGCGACGCCGTACGCGCGAGGCTCGTTCTCGACCGAGACCGCGGCGCGCGCGCGCGCGTCTGGCACCCGACGAAGCAATGGGCGCTCCTGCAGGTAGCAGACGGCTGGCTTCCACTCAGCGCCTGTCGCGAGCTACGAACGTTGCGGTCGCTCGATCACCTCGAGGACCGGCTCCGTAGCTGGACCGCGATGCTGGCTCTAGGCATCGAGACCGAGAGCCGGTCGGGCCTCGGTCTCGATCTCAACCCGGCAAACTTCGCGTTCGAAGAGGGGCAGAGCCTCCTCTACTACGTCGACGACGAGCTCTACCCACGACTGGATCCGCGCCAGATCGCCTTCGCCATCGCCGCGCGCATCCCCGAGGAGCCGTCCGCCGACGAGAACACGTGGCGCGACTGGGGCCGAGACCTCTCTGCCATGTTCGAGATGCGCGGCACGACCGAAGACGATCGCGAGCCGATCATCGAGGAGGTGCTCGGCTACCCGCTGGCCGAGGCGTTCGAGACGATGCGCAGCGCGCTGGTCACCGGCCTGCGCACCGAGCGCGCGACGATGCGCCTCGGCCGCCGGACGTTCGGGCTCTCGGAGCGCGTCTGCGTGCTCGCCGACGTACATGCCAACCTCCCGGCGCTCGAGGCCACCCTCTCCGCGGCACGGGAGCTCGGCGCATCGGCCTTCCTCTTCCTGGGCGACGCGGTGGGCTACGGTCCACACCCGGCCGAGTGCGTCGCGCTGCTCTCCGAGCTGCCCGGTGTCGCCATTCGAGGAAACCACGACCACGCGATCGCGACCGGCAACCTCGAGACCGGCATGAACCGACTCGCGCGCGCCTGCGCCGAATGGACGCGCACGCGAATCGGTCGACCCGAGATCGAGTGGCTCGAGTCGCTCCCACCGGAGCACCGCGACGAAGAATGGATGGCGGTGCACGGAGCTCCGCGCGATCCGAGGCGCTTCCTCGCCTACGTCTACGACCTCACCTACGAGGAGAACCTCGAGCACATCGGACGCGAGGGGCTCGCGGTCTGCTTCCACGGCCACACGCACCTGCCGCTCGTCCACGTCGAGCTACCGTCCGGACGCACGAAGCTCGCCGGGCCGCGCGAGCACACGCTCTCTCCGCGCCGTCCCTGTCTCGTCAATCCCGGCTCGGTCGGGCAGCCGCGCGACGGCGATCCACGCGCAGCGTTCGCGCTCTGGGAGCGCGCGTCGGCGCGCGTCTCCTTCCATCGTGTCCCGTATGACGTCGATCGCACGCTTCGCGACATCCGGCGCGCAGGCCTGCCCGACGAGCTCCTGTCACGTCTACAGAACGGAGCCTGACATGCCTCGCATCGACGAACGGAGCGGCGACATCATCATCCGCATCGTGTACGACGGCATGCCCGAAGCGGGCAAGACGACGAACATCCAGCACTCTTCGCCGCGATCCCGCTCCAGCGCCGGGGCGAACATGCGAGCCCCGAGAGCACGGGAAGGAGGACGGAGTTCTTCGATTGGCTCGACTTCGCAGGCGGCTTCGTCGACGGCCGCCGCATTCGTTGTCAGCTCGTGAGCGTTCCGGGGCAGCCGCAGCTCCTCCATCGGCGCAAGTACCTCCTCGAGACGGCCGACGTCGTCGTGTTCGTCGCCGACTCCCAGCCTGCGAGCGTCGAAGAGAACCGAGAGAGCGTCACCACGCTCGTCGGTATCCTCCGCGATCTCGGAGCTCGCGCCCAGACGGCTCGCGGAGATGGGCCCTTGCCTGGCGTCAACGACGACGGCGTCGACGATGGCGTCGGGGGCGACCTCGATCGGGACCTCTCTGCGCCCCTCGTCATCCAGGCCAACAAGCAGGACCTGCCTGGAGCGCTCCGGCCGCGCGTCCTTTCGGTCGAGCTCGACGTGCCCGTGACGACGCCGGTCGTCCCCGCCGTCGCGCAGGCAGGACGCGGCGTGATGGACACCTTCGTGCTGGCCGCGCGTCTCGCGACCGACCGCGTGCGCGCGCTCGTGCTGGGCGGCGGTAAGCTCGCGACGATCGCGGAGGAGCACACGTCGGCCAGCGCGCTGCATGGTGCGATGCTCGCGCTCGAGACGGGCACCTCGGCTCCGGTCGTCCGGCTCGCGATCACCGACGAGACCGCGCGCTCGCTCGTCCGCCGCCGCGCGAACGACATCGCCGCCGCGCGCTCGTGCCAGCTCCCACGCCCCGAGACCTTGCTCGCCGGTCACGTGTGGCCCCCCGTGAAGGGCCGAGCCGCCGTCGCGACGGCGATGGCCGGCGACGCCGAGATCCCGGAACACGCGATCGACTGGGCTCCGGACGAGCCGCTCGAGATCGGTCTCGAAGGTTGGACACTACACTCGTCGTCCCGCTGGACCTTCCCGAACGAGTCAGCCGCGCGCGCGGAGCTCCTCGTCACGGCGCGCCGTCTCCTCGTCGCTCCCGAGCTCGTGCCGGAGGGACGTGCGCTGCTCGTCGCCACGGACGGGGACGCATATCGCTTGTGGATGCTGACGCCTCCACTCACGTCGCTCGCATCGCGTCTCCTGGATGCCCTCGTTCGGCGAGACGTCGCTGCGGCCACCGCGGCGCTCGACGACGTCGCGACCGCAAGGGCCGCGGTCCTCTCCGCAAGGGGAACGCCTGCGCTTCCCGGGGGCTCGTCCGGGGTAGCGATGCAGGACCAGCGCGTGGTCTTGCTGTCCCTGGGCCACGGCGGCGAGGGCGGCGAGGGCGGCCAGCCGATCGACGAACACGTTCTCGCTCTCGCAGAGCAGGCCGTCGCCGGAGACGACGAAGCACGCGCAGTGCTCGTCGCGGCATGCAGTGGGACCAACGGTCGGACGGCTCGTCCGCCGCGACGTGGAGGCTGAAGATGCAGGACAGGTTTCGCTCGATGATCGTGTCGTCCTGGGCGATGCTCGGCGTCGTCCTCTTGCTGGTCGAGTCCGTCGTTCGGCTCGCCCGCGTGGCGCTCGCCGGCATCTCCGAGGGCCTCCGTCCGCACGAGTGGGCAGCCCTCGTCGCCTGCTCGCTCGTGATGGGCTACGTGGAGGGCTACCGGGCGTTCTCTCGGTCGTTCGGCCCGCGCGTCGTCGAGCGCGCGTTCGAGCTCGGACGTGGAGGCTCGACGCTCCACGCGCTCCTGGCTCCTGCCTACGCGATGTCTCTCATCGGCGACACGCGGAGGCGAATCATGCAGAGCTGGCTGCTCGCCCTCGGGATCGTCACGCTCATCGTCCTGGTACGCAACCTCCCACCGGCGTGGCGAGCCATCGCCGACGCCTCGGTAGCGCTCTCGCTCTCGTGGGGGATCGTGGTCATCTGCTCGCTGTGGGCGACACGCCTCCGGCGCGAGCTCACCGCGCGCGCGCCCCACGTCAGCACACGCTCTCCGAGCCGACCGCCGCCGTCCCCGGCTCGCAGCTGAGGGGCTCGCCCGCGAGACGGCGTGTCACCGTCTCCGGGCCATTTGCGCCCCCCGTCCAGAGCGCCGCTCGTCCCGCGCTTCTGATGGCGCTCCACGACGGGCGGGCTGGCCGTTGTTGCCAAATCGAACAGCGGCAACCGCTCCTCGTCGCCGCGGAGTCGACCGGGTGACCGGAAGGGCGGTCCAACGAACGCCTCGAACGGACCGCGCTCGCTACCGCTTCCCTCTCCGAGGTCACTCCAGACGAGACCTTCGACCACGCTCGCGGCGATGGCCGTTGTTGCCCAATCAAAACGGCACCGTCCTTCGACAAAATCAGTGGACGTCGAGCTTCGTCTTGCAGCCGAACGCGATCGAGACCTTACCGTTCGTCTCGCGCGCAGCCGTGCACGCGGCCGAGCAGAGCAGGATGCGCTGCGGGTTCGAGATGTCGTCGTAGTGCCAGCCGTCGGGTGACGCGCATTCCTTGCTGTAGCCGAGCACTCGCTCGCCGCTTGCGCCCGTGATGGCGACGTTGACGGCGTATGGGTCGAGCGTCTCGCCCGGCGGCGGTGGCGGCAGAGAGAAGTCGCAGGACAGCTCGCGCCGGCGGATCGCGTCGAGCGCCGAGACGATCGTGCTCTTCGTGCTCGCGGGATCGTTCACGTCGACCATGACGGCCGCCCCCGTTCCGCCGGCCGTGGCGACCGCCTGGAGCGACTCGAGCTTCGGCCCGACGCCGATCACGTACGTGGGGATCGAAGGAGTCCCCTCGAACGCCTGCCGCGCGGCAGCGGCGACGTGCGCGACGTCGTTGTTCGCGCATCCGGGTGTGTACGCGTTCTTGCTCGGATCCCAGAAGCCCGGCTCACCATCGGTGACGAGGACGACCGCCGTCTTCTCGCCCGGCCTGGCCGATGCGATCTCCTTGGCATGCGTGATCCCGCCGGCGAGCGCGGGCAACGTCGGCGTTCCACCGCTCGGCTTCATCGAGTCGATCGCCGCGATGAACGCAGGGTCGGACGCGGGCGACAGCGGGACGACCGGACTCGCGTAAGGGTGCGCGCACGCGGTGTCGATCGTGTCGTCGCTGAGCGGGAAGAACTGCAAGCTCGCGCGCAGCGTCTTCGAGTACGGGTCGGCGAAGAACTGCTTCAGCCCGGAGCCGACCGGGAGCCAGCGCTTCGCAGGATCGTACCCGGTCGCGACGTCGCCCATGCTCCCGGACTTGTCGTAGACGAACACGAGGTTCGTCGGAGCGAGCTCGGCCCCCGCCACCTCGGTGACGCAGGCCGAGCTCGTACCGCTCGGACCGATCTCGGGAAGCTCTCCGCTTCCGCCGTTCGGGCCGTTCGCGCCCTGACCGTCCGTGTTGCTCCCGTCGTTGAACGTCGAGTCACCGGCGCTCCCGCACGCGATCGACACGACCCCCGACAACGCCAACGTACCCGCGACCAGGACGCGCTTCATACCCGAGCTCCTTCTCTCAGTCGTCGACCGCTGTTCGATTCCCCGGCCTCAGGGCTCGAACGCGACCCAGTTCGGCAGCGCCATCGGCGTGTACGGATGCCCGTTGTTCGGCGGGTGCATCTGGATGTTGCCGCCCTCGAGCACGCCCTTCGTCTCGTAGACGGTCGCGCCGGAGACCTCCTTCTTCGGATCGTCCATGAGGCGGATCGTGAAGTGATAGGTGTCGGGCATGCCGCCGTTCTTCGCATGCGGGACGCTTCCGGGCTCTCCGTGGTCCTTCGCGACGACATCGAACCAGTAGCCGCTCGCCCACGTCCCGTTCGAGCGCCACTCCGCAGGGCCACCGAAGTAGACCTGGTTCATCGTGAAGCCCTTCTTGCCGCCCGGCTGACCAGGGCCCGGCTCGTCGACACGACGGCAGACGATGTACTCGGGCTTGCCCTTCGCGTGGTTGCCGGTGCCGTGATCGACGTGGTTCCAGTGGCCCTGGATGCGACCGTCCTTCATCGGCTTCGCGTTGCCGCCGAAGTTGTCGTGCCCGTCGGCCTCGGCGCCGGCCGTGACGTTCGGACCGACGATGAAGCCGCCGCCGGTGACCCAACATCCGCCCGCCGACGGCGGGACGCAGTCACCCGACTCGCCGTCCGGAACGCAAGCACCGCACGCCGAGGGATGCGTGCCTTCAGCGCAGTCCGGGACGCTCTCACACGACCTGTTGCCCTTCCCATCCTTCTCGCATTTGAAGTGCTTGCCCTTGCCGCCACCCGACGACGACCCGTCGCTCGAAGAGTCGGCACCTTTCTTCTTCTCCTGCCCCGGCGCTGTGCTCTTGCCACCATCGCCCGTGCCGTCGGACGTGCCGCCCGGAGGTCCATCCGTCGTGCCCCCGTCACTCGACCCGCCCGAGCCGCCGCTGCAGTACGGCAGCTCAGGGACATACGAGCACTCGTCGGGACCGGCCGAGCCGAAGTCGCCGCTCTTGTCCTTGTTGGGTCCGTTCCCATTCCCGTTGCCGTTGCCGTTCCCGCCCGCGCCCCCCTTGCCCGGACCGGCGCTCCCCTGATCGCCCGGCTTTCCGTCGGTCGTTCCGGAGGTGCCGTCCGCACCTCCGCCTCCGCCCGCGTCGACCGGCGGGCACTCGGGCTCCCCCGCGTTGCACTCATACGACTCCCCGTTCGGGGGGTTCGACTCGGGACAGACGTCGGGGTTGTCGGCGGAGGAGAGGCAGGGCTCTGCGGTTCCATCGGTCGCAGGTCCATCCATCGTCAACGCGGACTGGGTGCAGCGCACCACCTCCCCCATCGGGACGTCCGAGGAGGTGCAGCTCCACGCCGCCTTCTTTTCTTCATCGGAGCTCGAACAGGCAGCGATGCCTGCTCCGAGGAGGAGGAGAAGCCCCGCGTGTGAGAAGACGATCGGGCGAGTATTCATCCCCCGGTGCACTGCAGGACCGATACCGTCGATCCACCAGGACACTGGGTCCCCTGGTTACCACCGATCCCGACAGCGAGTTCGTTCCGTCAGAACATGATCGCTCGCCCCCTCGCACGGGTGAGGCCCGACAGCGCCTGACAACCGGCCTTGCCTGCAGGTTCGATCCAGCACCGAGTACTCGAGTCTGCTGGACACGACGCTTGCCAGCGATTCAGGCACCGCGATTGGTCGATTCACGCCCGCTCGCCGCACGGGCGGGCGTGAATCGGAGAGCTCCTCGGCGCCGCACGGTCGCGCCCTTGCCATCAGCCTGGCCCGCTCCATCCGTCGAGACCCGTCACATCAGAGCCCGAGCGTCCGAGGCGAACGGCAGCCGCCGCGGCGCCCGTGTGCGCGCGTCGCTCTCCACAGGGCACGCCGCGAAGAGCCATCCGTATACGCCGCACGGGAAGGGTTCTTGCACCCCGCACACCCGATCCGTCGACACATCCGAGCTTCGGCGGGCACAGCTTCCGTCCGATGCTCCGTCGCACGAGAGTCAGGACGACGGCCAAAAGGAGTCGGCTCGAACGCCATCCGAAAGGTCGTCCCTCGTCGAGCCCCGATCGCTGCCGTGGTTGGTGAGGTCTACACGCTCGTTCGAGAGGCACACTTCATTCAACTGAGGAGAGCACCATGAAGGTGAACCTCTCGCTCGACTCGTTCCAGAACCGCGTACGCGCCCGCCTCGCGACTTCCCCAGCTCGGGCAGAGCGCCACGCCTGAGAGGAGACCCGGCGATGTCCACGCCATCCGTACCGAGCGCCTCTGCGGCGACAGCCAGCTCGGGCGCTCGCGACGCCGTCGCGCTCCTCGAGCGCATCGACGAACGCCTCGCCCACGTCGAATCGATCCTCGCGCGTCTCGAAGCTCTGGAGCATGTGCTACCGGGCGCGCTTGCAGGCGCGGTCGACACGTTCGACGACGTCGTCGAGCGCCTCCGCGGCCGCGGCGTCGACGTCGACGAACGTCTCCGCACGCTGATGAGGCTCTCCGAGCGGCTCACGTCACCGGAAGCGCTGCGGGTGCTGAACGCGCTCGTCGACAAGCTCGCCCTCCTCGAGCAGGTGCTCGAGTCCGACATCTTCGCGGAAGCCAGCATCGACGTGGTCGCGAAGGGCGGTCATGCGTTCGCCGTCGCGCGCACCGAAGGTTCGCCCGAGGTCGGCCTCTGGCGAGCGGCGCGAGCGACCTCCGACGAGGACGTCCGTCGCGCGCTCGGGTTTCTCGTCCGCGTTGCCCAGCTCTTCGGTCGCTCGCTCGCCGACGGTGCACAGGCCCGCCACGTTCCCGAAGCGCAGCCTCCGAGCAACGAGCAGAAGGACCACAACGACCAGAACGACCAGAAGGGAGAGCGCGCGTGAGCTCGCATCACTCCGTGCTCGTCGTCGGCGGGGGCACGGCCGGCATCACCGTCGCCGCGCGGCTCCGGAACCTCCCTGCTCCACCCGACGTCGGCCTCGTCGAGCCTTCCGACAAGCACTACTACCAGCCGCTCTGGACGCTCGTTGGCGCCGGCGTCTTCGAGAAGGAGACGACGGTCCGCGACGAGGCCGACTACATCCCCGAGGGCGTCACGTGGATCCGCGACCGCGTCATCGCGTTCGAGCCGCGCGCGAACGCCGTGCTCACCGAGTCGGGCGCCCGGCTCACCTACGACCAGCTCGTCGTCGCGGTCGGTATCCAGCTCGACTGGAGCGCGATCCGCGGGCTCGTCGGAAGCCTCGGGAAGGACGGGATCTGCAGCAACTACGCGTACGATCTCGTCGACAGCACCTGGGAGAGCCTGCAACGTTTCGACGGCGGGAACGCGGTGTTCACCTTCCCGTCGACGGCCGTGAAGTGTGCCGGTGCACCGCAGAAGATCATGTACCTCGCCGACGATCACTTTCGCCGGCAAGGGGTCCGCGACCGGTCACGCCTGATCTTCGCCTCCGCTTGCCCCACCATCTTCGGCGTGAAGCACTACGCGAGGACGCTGGAGAAGGTCGTCGCTCGCAAGGGGATCGAGACACTCTTCTGTCACGACCTCGTCGAGGTTCGTCCAGCGTCGAAGGAAGCCGTATTCCGGAAGCTGTCCGCCCCCGTCGGCGAGCTCGTGATGCGCTACTCGCTCCTGCATGTCGTTCCGCCGCAGAGCGCGCCCGACGTCGTGAAGAGGAGCGAGCTCGCGTGCCCGGCGGGTTGGGTGGAGGTGCACAAGCACACGCTCCAACACGTCCGCCATCCGAACGTATTCGCGCTCGGTGACTGCAGCAGCCTCCCCACCGGGCGCACCGGCGCGGCGGTGCGCAAGCAGGCGCCGGTGCTGGTCGAGAACCTGATGGCGTTCCGTGCGGGTCAGGCGCTCCCGGCTCACTACGACGGCTATACGTCATGCCCGCTCGTCACGGGCTACGGGAAGCTCGTGATGGCCGAGTTCGACTACGAAGGCCGCCCCGCCGAGACGTTCTCCTTCGACCAGTCGCGCGAGCGCTACAGCATGTACGCGCTGAAGGCCTACGCGCTGCCGCAGATGTACTGGAACGCGATGCTGCGCGGGCGAGCGTGAGGCGCGCGCGTCCGGCGGAGAAGCTCGCCGCCACGACGGAGCTGGCGCCGCGAAGTCGACCGGCATGCGCGCGCCACCACCGGCGCCCGAGCCTCACTGAAACGACGATGAGCGCGGACACGCCAGTGCAGGGCCGCGCACGAGGATGTGCGTGAGCCCGCGCGACTCGGTGTAGCCGACCTCGGCGTCGATCAGCGTGTGCGTGCCGCCCGCTCTGGCAACCGCATTCCGGAGCGCGATCAACGCCCGGGCCTGGAACTCGCCGTAGCGGCTGTCCGACGTGGGCTCGTATTGATCGGCCACACCTCCGACGCCGGTCGCGAGCCCGAGGAACCGACAGCCGCCTGGCGCCTGCGCGACGATCTGCACCCGCGCGCCCGCCGCGTCGAGGGGCTCGCGCGAGGAGCTCGGCGGGACGACGAGCGGGCCAGCGCCGTTGACGACCGGGTATGGGATCGCGCACCCCGTAGCCAGACAGAGACAACCGAGACCGAGGACGAGCGCAGCCTGCCTCTCAAGGCGCGACATCGACGAAGGCGCCTCCCGTCGCTTCGGCGAGGTTCTGGAGCCAGCGCGCGCCGTGCCGCTTCACGCTGACGGCGATCACGGGCGGGAGCCGCGCGCCATCGGCGATCCGGTTCATGTCCACGAGCTCCGTCGCCTCGTCGACGTAGCAATAGAGGTAGGACGGAGCGACGTGGCATTCCTCGTAGACTCGCTCGTAGTCGTTGTGGCGGCGCCGCTGGATGTCGCCGTCCGTCAGCACGACGACGACGTCCGGCCCGTCGCCACGTATTGCTCGGAGCAACTGTCCCCGGACACCTCGAGCGCCGCTGCAGACTTGCCCGCGAACGAACTGCCCGGCGAGCGCTCGGCCTGCGTAGCTCGTCGGAGCGAAGCGGATCTCGCGCCACGCCGAGCCTGCGTACACGACGAACGTCTGGTCCGGACGGAGGCCCGCGACCGCCGCGTCGATCTGATCACCCATCGCCTGGAGCAGAGGCGGGGGAAGGTTGTTGCTCGTGTTCCCGTCAGGGCACTTCGCGAAGTCGCACATCCAGCCGGACGTGTCCGCGATGAACGCGATCCGCCGGTAGCTGCGCAGATCCACGCCGGCGACGTATCCCGGCACCTGCGCCGCGACCACCCGCTCGTCGACGATGCGCATCGGCTGCGTCGAGCGCGAAGACACGCGGTGGCGTGGCCCCTCGGCGCCCGCGCCATGCACCGTCGCCGTGAAGGGGCCGACCCACGGCAGCGTGAGCTGCGCCGCGACATGCGCATCGAACGACGGCAGCGCCCATCGGCTCAGCTCCTCGAACGGGACCCCCGGCGCCTTCGGCGGCGCACATGCTGGAGGCGGTGGCTGCGCGTACACACCGCTACGAAGCCACCCCGCCCGGAGCGGCTCCGGCCGGAGCGTGCACGCCGCGAGGCCCGTCGAAGCGACGAGGAGCGCGAGCAGACGAAGGACGCGTGGGCGCAAGCTCATCTACCTACCTCACATCAGACGTGGAGATCACGCAGCGATTCACCGAGAACCGAGAGCCGCGGCCGCCACGCCACGCCACGTGAACGAGTGGCGTGTAACCGAGGCATGAGGCCAAGCCATGTGACCAAGCCGCAAATCCAAGTCCGCGCGGAGCGGGCTCGCGGTGGCCGCCGTGCGTACCGCGCCGGCAGAGATTGGCGGGCGACGCCCCCTCCCAGGGCTCCGCCGTACGCGGCGAACGAGCACGTCGGAGCGACGTGGGTTAGAAAGGCCCCGACGTGACGCGCGCCTTTCATCCGATCATCGAGCTGCCGACCGAGCCCAGCGCCATCGAGATCTGCGACTTCACGCGCGGGTACGATCCGAACCGCACGCGTCCCGACTTCAGCATCGGCCGCTACGACGAGAAGCGGCCCGGCATGTACGAGACCGCGCTCTTCCGGGAGGGCGCGCGCGACGTGCACATGGGGATCGATCTCGGCGCGCCCGCCGGCACGCCCGTGCATGCGTTCAACGACGGCGAGATCTTCCTCTTCGCAGACAACACCGCATCGGGCGACTACGGACCGACGCTCGTCACGCACCACACATTCGAGGGGCGATCGCTCTACGTGTTGCACGGCCACCTCGCGCGGCGCTCACTCGATGGCAAGCGCGTTGGGAACCGCTTCACACGCGGCGCGATCCTCGGCTGGATCGGCGAGAAGCACGAGAACGGCGGATGGAACCCGCACGTCCACGTGCAGCTCGCGTGGAGCGCGCCCGAACATGCCGACCTTCCCGGAGTCGTGAGCGACGCAGAACGCGCCCGGACACGCGAGGCGTACCCGGACCCGCGGCTGATCCTCGGCCCGCTCTACTGACCCTCCGTGGCCTGCAGCGCGCGCGGGAGCTCAGCTCAATCGTGCGAAGCGATAGCGGAGCGAGCCGTATTCGGGCGCCGTGACGACGTCCTCGAAGCCCTCGATCGTGTACGGCACCGGGACGGAGAAGTTCGGACCGTCGTACACGAACGTATGGAACTCGCCGTTCTCTCCGCAGACGTCGACGTTCGGGGGAAGCTCGCGGATGAACGACGCGTCGTATTCGCGCCCGCAGAGCTCGTCCCCCAGGTAGCGGCTGTCGACGCAGACGACGACGGCGCGAAACCCGGCCGAGATTACCTCGTTCGCGACGCTCGGTCGTTCCCGCTGCCAAAGCGGCAGTCGAGCGGTGACCCCCGCGGCGGCGCAGACCTTCTCCTCCCATTCGCGGTGCGCCTGCAGATCGATGTCGCCGAAGACGGCGACATCGCATCCCGATGCACGCAGCGACTTCAGAGCGTCGACGAACACGCGCTCGTAGTCCTTCCAGCTCGCGGTCCGCGTCTGCAGCGCGAGCCCCAGCGACCGTGCCTGCCGCGCCATCACCGCCCCCGGGATCGCGTGCGAACGACTCCGCTCGCCCGACTCCTCGAACATCGCGAGCAGCGTGCGGACGTCCAGGCCCTCTTGCTGGGCGTGCCACAAGGCGAGGCACGAGTCCTTCCCACCACTGAACGAGCACACCGCACGTTTGCGACCGGTCATCGGCCAACGAAAGCACGAGATCGACGGCGCGCGCACCCTCGGAGGCTCCGCGTCCGTCGCGTTCATCGGTTGGCGTCGACGCGGCGCGCCTACTTCGGCGGGATCGGCGCGATCTCGCCGAGGTTCAGGCCGCCCGGATACTGGTAGGACGTGTACGAGCCGTAGCCGATGACCTGGATGCTCGATGGCTTGCTCGAGAGGAGGGTGTGAACACCGTCATTACCGACGGCGAGCTTGATGTGTGCTCCGAAGAACGTCGTACCGTCGATCTTCATGAGCTGCGAAGAGACGTCCACGCCGTCGAGGGTCAAGGTCGCGCCCTCGCTGGTCACGACGTCGACGTAGCTCGCCGTGTAGTCGGTCGGCGCGAGGAAGACGTACTTCTTCCGATACTGCTCGACGGCGACGGCGAAGCTCTGCGAGGGATCGCCCATCGACTTCTGGATGCTGAACTGCGGATCGACCTTCGACGCTCCGAGGAGGAAGGTTCCCACCCCGAACTCGTGATCGCCCTCGACCTCGAAGTCGATGCCGACCTCGCCGCACTCGACGACCTCGCCGGCCGAGAGCGTCGCTGGGCAGCCGGACGGCACCTGTGGCCTATACGTGAGCTTGGTGCCGTCGACGTTTCCGTAGAAGCGCACGACGTGCTCCACCTTATTGTCCTTGGGCCCGGACGGCATCGCAACGACGTAGTGCTTCCCCAGCGTCTGCGCCGGGAAGACGGTCTCCTCGATGTGGTCGCACGCGATGACGTCGAGCGGGAAGTCGATGCACGGCACACCGGTGATGACCTGCACCGGCTTGTCTGCGTCGAGGAGAGAGCCGCTGAAGTCGAACTCGCGACCGACGCCGCCAACGACCTGGGCGATGTCCCCGGCGTCGAGCGTGAAGGTGACAGTGCCACCGCCCGGGGCCGCCGCGATTCCGGCGCCGCCCACCACCTTGCCCTTCGGGCCGAGCTTCACGTTCACCGTGGTGCCGTTGCTCGTGGCGGTCACGAGGAAGTAGGGAGCGTAACCGGGGAGCGGCTCTTTGCTGGGATCGGGCTTCTGCGTCGATTCGTCGATTGGCCGCCGCGAGAAACCGTACGAGCCCATGATGCGGTAGTTGCCCGTCATCGCCGTCGTCGGCAGGAGTAGCGACGCGTCGTTCGAGTACGAGTAGCAGTCGTCCGCCGTGGGGTTCTGCTTCTTGCACGAGCTCCAATCCTTCCCGGGGTCGCCCCCCTGGGCGCGAAACTGGAGCGGACTGAACTGGTACACGACCACCGGCCGGTCACTCACGATGTGATAGGCGCTGCCCTTCGCGATCACCGAGGCCGTGATGCTTGTGATGTTGTTGCCCTTCAGCTCCTTGATCCAGGGCAGGTAGACCTTGCCGAGCGACCCAGGCCCCACGTTGATCCTCCAGTGCAGGCCGTTCGCGCCTGTGACCTCGACGTTCGCGGATTCGCTCCCGACGTTCGCGACGGCGATCGCGAAGTCGAAGATGTCCTGGACGATGTTCGCGCCTGGCGTCGCCCAGTATTCACAGCCCACGTACGTCCTCGAGGCGGCCGCTTCGGCACACGTCGTCGGATCACGCACTTCGTTGGCGGAAGGGTCTCCACTGCCGTCGCCGAACATGCCACCGTCGTGGAACGCGCCGCGGTCGGCTTCCTGGTCGAACTCGCGTCTCTCACTTCCGCAGGCAGCAGAGAGCGCGAGCGGCACCAGTACGAACGACAGCAAGGCGATCGGACGGCAACTTCGCATGCCGTCCCCTACCGAGACCTCGACCTCGCGAATAGTGATCGAAATGCTCACGATCGAATCGATCGTAGGGCCGGAGCGAGGCTGCTCTCATGCCCCGAGAGGCGTAGCGCGGAAGGCCGCCGCCACTGCCGTCGTCCCCGCGGTCGCGTGACGACGGGCTGCGGCGCGATTGCATCCGAGCGCTCGCAACCGACTCTGGTAGGAGAAGACGATGCAGCGCAAGCTCGACGCGGTCGTCATCGGCGCCGGTCAATCCGGCCCCTCGCTGGCGGTGCGGCTCGCAGAGTCCGGTCAGCGCGTAGCGCTCGTCGAGCGGCGAGGGCTCGGAGGCACGTGCGTCAACGACGGGTGCATTCCGACGAAGACGCTGGTCGCGAGCGCGCGAGCCGCGTGGATGGCGCGGAACGCAGCCGACTGGGGGGTCGACATCGCAGGAAGCGTCGCGGTCGACATGAAGCGGGTGAAGGCCCGCAAGGACGCGGTCGTCCAGCACTCACGCGACAGCCTCGCCGCGTGGGTGAAGGGCACGAAGAACCTCGAGCTGGTCGTCGGTCACGCGAGGTTCGAGAGCGCGCGTGTCGTGCGCATCGGCGACGATCTCCTCGAGGCCGAACGGATCTTCGTGAACGTCGGCGCTCGCGCGACCATCCCCGATCTGCCTGGCCTCACGGGCGGGCCGTTCCTCACGAACAGCTCGATGATGGACATCGACACGCTGCCGGAGCATCTCGTCATCCTCGGCGGAAGCTACGTCGCCCTCGAGTTCGCGCAGATGTATCGCCGGTTCGGCTCGAGGGTGACCGTCATCGAGCGCGGCGGGCGGCTCATCTCTCGCGACGACGAAGACGTCGCCGCGGAGATCAAGCGCGTCCTCGAGATTGAGAAGGTCGACGTTCGTCTGAACACGAAGGCGCTCCGCGTCGAGCGAGCCGCCGGGCGAGTCGCCGTCGTCACCGACGCCGGGCGGATCGAAGGCAGCCATCTGCTCCTCGCCGTCGGCCGGACTCCGAACACCGATGACCTCGACGTCGATCGTGCCGGGATCGAGCTCGACGCGCGGGGCTACATCCGCGTCGACGACGAGCTCCGCACGAGCGTCCCGAACGTGTGGGCGACCGGGGACTGCAACGGCCGCGGCGCGTTCACGCATACCTCGTACAACGACTACGAGATCGTCGCGTCCAATCTACTCGACGGCGACACGCGGAGAGTCACCGACCGCATTCCGATCTACGGGCTCTACGTCGATCCGCCGCTCGGTCGCGTCGGTATGAACGAGGCGCAGGCGCGAGCCAGCGGCCGTCGCGTGCTCGTCGGCAAGCGGCCGATGACGCGCGTGGGCCGTGCCCGTGAGCGTGGCGAGACCCACGGCTTCATCAAGGTCATGGTCGATGCCGACACGAAGGAGATCCTCGGCGCGGCGGTCCTCGGGATCGAGGGCGACGAGGCCGTTCACGCGATTGCCGACGTCATGTACGCGCGTGCGCCCTACACGACGATCTCGCGCGCCGTGCACATGCATCCGACCGTGAGCGAGCTCATCCCGACGACGCTCCAGAGCCTCGAACCGCTCGCCGCCGCTCCCGGCGCGCCATAGCTCGTCGAGACGACGCATCCCGACCGCCCCCAGGGACGAGTCGAGCGCAGACAGCAAGCGGCTCGACGCAGCGCACCATCCACCCGCCTCGACCGGAACCTCATGGTCGAGCTTTGCCTCGGATTGCCCGCGGTGAAGACGCGCTCTATTGTCCGCGCACTCCCGTGCGACGCCACATGTTCAAGTCCAAGCTCCACCGCGCGACCGTCACGCAGGCCGACCTCGACTACGAGGGGAGCGTGACGATCGACGACGACTTGCTCCGTGCCGCGGACATCCTTCCCTACGAGAAGGTCGCGCTCTGGAACGTCACTCGCGGCTCTCGTCTCGAGACGTACGCCCTCCGTGGTGAGGCCGGCTCCGGCGTCATCTGCGTGAACGGCGCAGCCGCGCACCTCATGAGCGTCGGCGACATCATCATCATCGCGACGTTCGCCGAGATGGACGAAGCAGAAGCGCGCGTCCATCGACCGACGGTCGTGCTCCTGGACGAAAAGAATCGGATCAAGCTCGCCGGCGTGGACGAAGTCCCGGGACCGGCGCGGCGCGATGAGCTGACCGCGTAGCGCCCGAGCCGGCGCCGAGGCGTTCGCCTCGAAGATGGTGCAAACGCTGCTGAACGCCTTTCGTCGTTCCGGCGCGCGTTGTACCTCCATGCCCATGTCCGCCCCGGCCGATCGCTTCCCCCTCGTCGACATCGCGCTCTCCCGTCGACTCGAGCGCACGGAGGCACATGCGAACGCTGCGTTCGTCGAGTCCCGCGCACGGCTCGAGCCCGAGGTCGGCGCATCGTGGAAGGACATCGGCGGCGCTTTTGCGTTGTTCGACGGCGTCGGCTCACCGCTGACGCAGACCTTCGGCCTCGGGATGTTCAGCACCGCCGACGCGGCGCAGCTCGACGAGCTCGATGCGTTCTTCGTCGACCGAGGCGCCGTGCCCTTCTACGAGGTGAGCCCGTTGGCGGATGCCTCGTTGCTCTCGCTCTTCGCCGAGCGCGGCTACGGCCCGGTCGAGCTCACGAGCATCCTCCATCAACCGCTCCTCGAGCGCGCCCTTCCGTCGAGCCATCCGGACTCGCGCGTGACCGTGAGGCGGCTCGACGACGCGGACGTCGCGGAGGCCGACCACTGGGCGGCGGTCTCGGCGGGTGGGTGGGCCGAGACCCCCGAGCTCAGCGAGTTCATCCGCGCGCTCGGACGCGTGAATGCCCGCGCGATGGACACCCATTGTTTCCTCGCGGAGCGGGGCGGGCAGGCGATCGGCGCAGGCGCGATGCACGTGCACGGCGGCGTGGCGTTGCTCGCCGGAGCGAGCACGATCCCGACCTCGCGGCGCCTCGGCGCGCAGCAGGCTCTCCTCGCCGCCCGCTTGCGCTTCGCCGCCGAGTCGGGCTGCGACCTCGCGATGATGGGCGCCGCGCCCGGCAGCGCCTCGCAGCGCAACGCAGAACGCCAGGGCTTCCGGATCGCGTACACGCGCATCAAGTGGGGCCGGCAGCGGCCTTGACGCGTAGCGCCGTCACGACGCTCTCTCCGAGCACACGCACTCGAGCTAGATGCGCGCCGCGTCGCGAAGCACAACACCACCGTCCGGAGCGCACGAGCGTGCAACGAGAACGGTTGGTGATGCCAACGCGCATCGGTTAGCGTCGTCCGGCCTTGGCCGCACCCTCCGCATCGACGAACGCCCCGAAGACCACCCTCCGCGAAGACCTGCGCGCACTGCTCCAGTGCCCGCGTGAGCTTTGGCTCATCTACCTCGCGACGTTCTTCGAATACCTCGGCATCTTCTCGTTCTTGCCGACGCTGCCATTGTGGCTCTCGAGCGACTTCGGCATGGACGACAAGCGCGCCGGTTGGTGGGCGGCGACCTTCTCGACGCTCGTGACGCTGTTCGTCTTCCTCGTCGGCTCGATCGCCGACACGATTGGTGTCCGCCGGACGTTGCTCATCGCATTCGCGCTCGCCGCCGTGACGAGGCTCGGGATGGCGGTCGCACCGTCGACCGACATGGCGATTGCGACGCTGCTCGCCTTCGGGTTCGCGTACGCGACCACTTCACCGGTGCTCCAGGCGGCCGTGCAGCGCGCGTCGTCGAAGCAGACGCGCTCGTTCGCGTTCTCCCTCTGGTACGTGAGCTTCAACCTCGCGGGCGCGATGTGCGGCCCGCTCGTCATCGATCTCACCCGCCGCTCCTTCCTCGACCCCGAGACGGGCAAGCTCGCCAAGCGAGCCATCGACCTCCCGATCCTGGGCGAGCGGATGTTCTCGGCCAACACCGCGATCATGGCGCTCGGCTTCCTCTTCGCCACGATCGCGTTCTTCGTGATCATGACGGTGCGGAAGGACTTCGAGCACCGCGTCGACCCGGCGGACGCCGCCGCCGGCGAGCCCAAGCCAAAGAAGGTCAGCCCGCTCATCGCGCTGCGTGACGTGCTCCGTGATCGCCCGTTCTGGCGCTTCATGGTCCTGCTCGTGCTCCTCTCGCTGGTCCGCATGATGTTCCAGCACATGCACTTCACGTGGCCGAAGTACGTGCTCCGCGAGCAGGGCGAGGACTTCCCGATCGGAACGGTCTGGTCCTTCAACGCGTTCCTCATCTTGTTCCTCGCGCCGCTCGGCACGGCGCTCACGCGCAACCGCAAGCCGTTCGAGGTCCTCCTCTTCGGCGCGACCATCTCGGCGCTGAGCCCGTTCGTCCTCTGTTTCGGCTCGTCGATGCCGTATCAGATCGGGATGATCTTGGTGCTGACCGTGGGCGAGGCGCTGTGGTCGCCGCGGCTCTACGAGTACAACGTCTCGATCGCGCCGCGTGGCCGCGAAGCGACGTACGTGAGCCTCGCGTCGCTGCCGTACTTCCTCGCGAAGTTCCTCGTCGGCCCGACCTCCGGTTACATGCTCTCGACGTTCGTTCCCGAGACCGGGCCGCGAAGCGCAGGGACCCTGTGGGCGATCGTCGGTCTCACCACCATGATCGGCCCGGTCGGCATCTGGCTCGGGCGCCAGTGGATCTCCAAGAACGATCGCGCCGACGAGGAGCCGCCGAAGGAAGAGCCGAAGGCCGTCGCCTCCTGACTCGCCGCCCGAGGCGGGCGGAACGACCTTCATCGGCGTCTCGGTCCAACCGCGCTCTGCTTCCCGCGTGCGCGGCGCTCCGAAGCGCGCGCCGATGGCCGGGGCGAAACGTCCGCGCGCGCGCCGATCACGGATGGGTGAGCCGCGACGACCCGGCCGTCGAGCCGAGCCGTCTTGTCTCCGCGTGGGAACGGCCTAACGTTTCATTTCGAAACATGGTGAAACACGCGGAACACGAGACCTGCTCGGTGTGCGGCCTCAATCCCGTCGTCGACGCCACCGGCCGGTCCTCGCGCATCGTCGCGCAGAGCGCGGCCATGCGGGCGATGCTGCGGCGCGCGGCGCAGTTCGCCGAGGCCAATGCGCCGGTCGTCGTGCTGGGCGAGAGCGGTACGGGCAAGGAGGTCGTCGCGCGAGCGCTCCACGGGAGCAGCCCGCGGAGACGCGCGCCGTTCATCGCCGTGAACGTCGCCGCCCTCCCCGCCGAGCTCCTCGAGTCGGAGCTGTTCGGCCATGCGCGCGGCGCCTTCACGGGCGCAGCGACCGCCAAGCAGGGGCTCTTCGAAGCGGCTCACGGCGGAACGCTGTTCCTCGACGAGATCGGCGAGATGCCGCTCTCGCTGCAGGCGAAGCTCCTGCGCGTGCTGCAGGACGGTCAGCTCCGGCGCGTGGGCGAGACGCGCTCGGTCACGGTCGATGCACGGATCGTCTGCGCGACCCATCGCGATCTGGCGACCCTCATCGCGCGCGGGCAGTTCCGTGAAGACCTGTACTACCGCCTCAACGTGCTGCGCCTGATCGTGCCGCCCCTGCGAGAACGCCCCGAGGACGTGATCCCGCTCGCGCGCCACTTCCTGACCCAGGAAGGAAGGCCCGAGCTTCGACTCGAAGCCGAGGCAAAGAAGGCGCTCGAGCAGCATGCGTGGCCTGGCAACGTCCGCGAGCTCGCCAACGTCGTGAAGCACGGAGTGGCCCTCGCGCGCGGGACCGCGATCGATCTCGAGCACCTCCCCGAGGAGCTCACGACGACGCAGCCTTCCCTCACCGCTTCGCGGACATCACCGGTCCTCAGACCGCTCGCCGACGTCGAGCGAGAGCACGTGCTGCGTGTCCTCGAAGCATGTGGAGGGTCGCAGGTCGAAGCCGCGCGCGTGCTCGGGATCGGCCGCAGCACGCTCTGGCGAAAGATGCGCGGCTACGACGGTCCCGAGGCGGGCGTGGCGAGCCGATCGCCGCTCAGGCCTTCTTGATGAAATCGATCACGATCGCGCCGGGCTCGCGCTGCACGTACTCGATCGCGACGGCGGCACCATAGCGTCGGCCGAGCTGATCGAGCAGCGGAAGCGGGTCGTGGTCGTTGCAGAAGCGCATCGTCTCGCCGGGCGAGAGCGCGTCGAGCGCGCCGAAGATGGCGGAGTGACGGAAGCGCTTGGCGATCCCACGCGCGTCGAAGGGATAGACCTGGTTCGTTTGCAGATGCAGATGCGGGCTGTCCATCGATCATGTTCTCCTTTCGGAAGGGGAAGCGAGCTGGCTCACGGCAGACGCGACGACATCGCCGACGAGCGTCGCGCGCGCAGCTCACCGACGATGTCCTCTTGTTCCTTCGTCGAGACGAGGCTGCGGATCGCCGGAAAGATGATCCGCTCCTCGGCCTGCAGGTGGGGCTCGAAGTCGGCTTGCAGCTCGAGCGCGACGTCATGGAGCATCCAGCGAACGGCCTCGTCCCCGGGCGCCATGCGGACGGCCGCGGAGAGATCGAGCAGACCCCGGAGCAGATCGAGATGGCGATCGTGCTGCTCGCGCATCCGCTCGAGCGCAACGTCGACGTCGTGCGAGCGACCATGCAAGCGAGGCAGAATGCTCTCCTCCTCGTCTTGCACGTGGAGCGGCAGCGCCTCGGAGAAGTAGCGCTCGACCCGGCTGCACACCTCGACGACCTCGCCTGGGAGGGCATCCATACGCGCGCCGACCGTCACGGCCAGACCGGCGAACGAGCGAATGCGCTGATGGCAATCGAGCAGCAGCCCGACGAGGTCGTCGCTGCGCTGTTTGCGTCCGATGGCGTGGAGCATCGTCGCACGTCAGTTGCAGGTACCATGCCGACGCGCGAGGCCCCTCGCGCGACGCTCGGATGCGCCGGCTACCGCGCGACCTTTGCGACCGTCTCCCAGGTGCGCGTCGTGACGTCCTTGCCGAACGTCTTCTCGATGAGCGCCATGAACGCGGGGCCGCGTGGGCTCGGCACGTACGCGCTGAAGACCTCCCGCCCCTCGGCACGAAGGATGCGCGCCCCATCGAGCGCGATGGGAAGGGTGAGCTTCCCCTTCGCCGGCTCACGCATGAAGGTCACGACGCGCTTCGACTGCGGCGCGAGCCGGAAGCTGCCGTAGGGTTCCGACTCGAGGAGCTCCTGAAGAGCCTCGACCGGTCGAACGATCGTGAGGAACATCCGACCGAGGGTGGCCGTCATCGCCTTCTCGGCCTTGCGCTCGAGGGCCGCCTCGGACGTCGCTCGCGCGCTGAAGACGACGTTGCCGCTCGACAGAAGCGTCTTCACTTCGGTGAAGCCGGCCACCTCGAAGCTCTTCTTCAGCTCCGGCATCTTGGCGTTCATGGGGCTCACTCCCCGAAGGAACGCAGCGTAACGTTTCATCGCACCGACGGTAGCATGCCGATGACGACCGTTCCCGCACGGCGCATCCCACCGCGTCAGCCCAGCGACTCACGCGGCCGCAGCCGTCATCCGCTCGCGCAGGAGGAGAGCTGCATGGGTCAACGCGTCCACCGCGTCCTCGATCTGCGCCGCGATCCGCGAGGTGAGCACGAAGACCTTGCCGCTGACGGCTTCTTCGCCCACGAGCCATCCGATGACGTTCCGCTCCGCATCGTCCATCTCGTGCTCCAAGCCGACGACCGTATCGACGGCATCGAGCACCTGATTGACGTCGATACGGCGCGCCGAGAGCACGCTGGCGAGATAAGCATCGGCCGTCCGGACGAGGATGTCCCCCATCGCCTCGAGCAGACCACTCCTGAGGGAGGGCGACCACTCCGACGGGACGCGCGAGAGAAGAAATGCGGCCTCCTCGAGCCCGTCCGCAGCGTCGTCGGCGCGCTCGATGATCCGGCGGTAGTCCTCGGCGTCCGGCATTCGCGAGACCGCTGCACGCAGGAGAAGGACGACGTCATCGGCCCGATGCTCGCGCTCCTTCGCCTCGTGCGCCATGGCTCGCATGTCGCCCCCGCGGGCGACCAGGGTCCCTTGCAGCTGATCGCGCAGCGACCTCGCCATCTCCGCGACGATCTCCGCGTGCCGGGAGATCGGCCCGAGGAGACGCTCGCCGCAGGCGTGGAAGCAACGCGCGAGCTCGGCTCGGATCTCGGAGCGAATGAGCGACTGCGAGCGTCCGTCACGGAGCCCATCACTGGACGAACGCAGGACGAAATGAAGGAACGCCGCCGCGGCTTCATCGCCGAGCACGTCATCCAGACGCTCGCCGAAGCGGAGCGGCGTCCGGATGACGGCCGCCATCGCGTCGAAGATCATCCGAGCGCCCCCCATCTCGAGGAGTCCGCGATGCCCGACGTGATTGGAGGCCGCCCACGAGAGGAGGCCGATGCTCGCCTCTTTGCGCACGAACTCACGCAGCGTCTTTCGCGCTCGATTCCAGTCGATCAGGAACACGAGACGAGAGCCGAGGTGGTTCAAGAATCGCTCGAGCTCCTCCCGGCCGCGCGCCTCGAACGTCCCGACGCACTCGTAGAAGAGGCCGGCAGTCTCGAGCTCTCGTGCGGAGCGTGACCGTGTGTCTGCCCACTCGACGGGAAAGGGCTGGAGGAGGCTCTGGAAGAACTCGAGCCTCTGAACGTGCACGTCGGTGTTGGTCACGACGACGCGCAGCTCATCGACATGAATGACGAGCACGTGCGCGGTCGTCTCGCCGATGTCGTTTTCGATGATGAGCGTCGGTCCGCTGCGCGTCGCCATCGTACCGAGACCGGGATGGCCGAACTTGAGGGCCTCGGTCTCGTGGACGCCGCGCACGAACGCGCCGACGAGCGGACGATCGCTCGCCGAGAGCCCGTAGGCCTTCGCGCCCTCGATCTCGTCCGTCGCGAGCGACGCCTCGAGCCCGTCGACGGCCTTGTGCAGGTCGACGACGAGCAGGTGCGCGCTGTCCGCCCGCTCGCGTTCCGATGACGTCAGACGGCTGATCGCATCCCCCGAGAGCGTCCCGTCGCTCTCCGGCCGACATCGGGCGCGCAGTGCTGCCAGCCGTCTGTCGAAGTCGGCCGTGCTCTGGGCGTCGATGCGGTCCGGGCCTGCCACACGCAGCGGCACGATCATCTTGTCGACGTCGGAGAGAAGCCGGTCGACGATGCACCTCGACCGAGGCACGCGGTACTCGTCGTCCCGTCCCTGACGACTCTCCCCGATGACCCGGTCGAGGTCGGCGTCGTCGATCCCTGCGAGCTTTCGTTCGGTCGACAGATCGGGAGCGTCGAAGTCCACCGCGTCCGCATGGCTTCTCGCAAGCTGAAGAAGCGAGAAGAAGTACTTCGCACGCCCGTTCGCGGCGAGCGCCTCGTGTACCAGCTCCGGAAGGAGCAGCTCCTTCTCGCCCAGGACCCCCACGATGGTGCTCTTCGTCGCCACGGCTCACCTCACGTCGTTGCCCCTGCAGTCACGTCGGCCACATCGGCGGCGAGCGCATCGGAAGCGCGCCACGGTCCGCACGCCACGCGGCCCTGCGTGCCCCCGCCGAATACCGTGCTCGTCGTCGAGAGACCCATTCATCGACGCAAGCATCGCGGGTGCCAGCCGCGGCCCGGCCGCCACGAGTCCAATTCGAACGGCCCCGGTACGCGTTGCGGCAGTGGTCCGGCCAATCGCGCTCAGCCGTCCGCGCGATCGGCGAGGAACGTGCGAACGTCGTCGAGCTCCGGGCCTCCGCTCTGCGCGATCGCTTTCACGCGCGACCACATCGCATCGTCGATCTCGGAGGTCCCCTCGTCCTCGTTCGACTCGAGCAGATCCACGAACGAAAGCGCCGCCTGTTCACGGACGGCCGCGATTCCGTCCTGGAGCGCGATCGCGAGAACGCGGTAACCCCACCCGGGAGGTCCCTCGGAGACGACGTACGCGAGGGCTTCGCGCCACGCGTCGTCGCGGGTGGGAAACGCTGCCACGAGAGACCGCCAGTCCTCGTCCTTGGCCATCCAGACCCAGTCGAAGTGCTCGTCGGGCGCGTCGAGCGCCTCCGTCATGTGCTCGTCGAGCCAGTCGAATGCTCTTCCCATCGACCGGAGCATCGCGCGGTTCCCGCCCGGTGGCGAGCGCTCTCCATGCGCCGCGCTACCCATCGTACAAGCCACAACGGACGACTCAGCTTGCCCCTGCTACACTCCGATCTGGTCGCGAGACGTTCCCCGAACGGACGCAGCGAACGCTGCGTCGACGAGAGACTGCATGGCCTTCGTGAGTCGCATCGGAGCATGGCGTCTCCTGGTCCTCGCCGTCGGCGTAGCAGCGACGGCCTGTTCGCTGCTGCTCGACACCGACCAGTTCGTCGGCCGCGAGACTGCGAGCGCCCTCGACGCGGGTGGAAGCGAAAGCGGCCTGGAGGCCAGCGTCATCGATGCGGACTCCGGTAGCGCGGACTCGGGCCCCACCTACCGAGACGAGGTCCTCGCCGACAATCCGCTCGCGTACTACCGGCTGGGGGAGACCTCCGGCACTGTGGCGCTCGACGAGACCGGACACGGACACACGGGGACGCCTGTCGCCGTCGTGCAGGGCGTCCCCGGAGCATTGGCCTCGGACCCGAACACCGCCATTTCGATCGTGAAGGCGGCGACCAGCCACGTGGCGCTCAGCGACCGCTTGACCGTGCAAGGCCGAGCCGCATTCTCGATCGAGGCCTGGCTCGGGCCGAACGCGCTCGACGAGACGTTTCGCTTCGCGGTTTGCAACGAACGAGCTGCGCCGCGACATGGCTACGCCATCGTGCTCCACATCGAGCATGGCGTCTTCTTCGAGCGCTATGTCGCGAACGACCAGAAGGCCACTCCCGGGGCAGCGATCGCGACCGGCGTCTACAGCCATGTCGTCGGGACGTACGATGGGACGACGCTCCGTCTTTACGTCAATGGCGTGCTCGCCGGCGAAGAGGGCGACGTCCGGAACATGCCGGCCTACACGACTCCCGCCGCCATCGGCGCCTTCTTGCAGTTTGCCGACAGCGTGTTCGACGGCGCCGTCGACGAGGTCGCGCTCTACGCGACGGCACTCGCGCCTGATCGCGTGAAAGCCCACTTCGACGCCGCGCGACGCTGACGGTCGGTCCGCGGCTCCGAAGCCCGTCGTGTTCGTCGTCGCGCCCGCGTAGGATAGGCATTCATGGCTGCCCGCGCTGCCGCTCCCCCCGCGCTCGACCACGATGCCGTCATGACGATCTCGTCATGAACTGTCCCCGATGCATGCCGAAGGGCGGTGTCGCCGCGAGCCCCTACCGCGGCGAGCTCCGGCGAGGTCCGGCCGTCGTCCTCGAGCGTGAGAAGCACGCCGCAGCGGGAGTCCAGATCGCGCGCTGCCCCGTGTGTCGCGGCGTGTTCGCCGAACACGAAGCCCTCGCCACCATCGAGAGCACCGCGCGCCGGAAGAAGCGCGGGCCATCGCTCGCGGGCGTCGTCGGACGTGCCTACGAGCCGCCGACCGAGGCGATGTCGTGCCCGTCGTGCTCAGGCGAGACGACACGGCGCGAGTGGAGCATGGGCACGCTCGTCTTCGTCGACGTGTGCGTCGAGTGCCGTGGCGTCTGGCTCGACAGCGGGGAGCTCGAGACGCTCGGCGGGTGACCGTCGACGGTGCACGATCGACGGTCCACGCTCGCGCGAAGCTCGGTCCGAATCGACCTGCGCCGGAGGCGCTTCGATGTCGCGCGTGTCGTCACCGACGGACGCGAGCGAAGGGCGCTCGTCGTGTAGAGTAGCGCCATGGTCCACGCATCCTTCGGCCGCTGGCCGGGTCTTCTCCTCGGTGCCGCGTCTGTCCTCGGCCTGCTGGCTGCGTGCGACAAGACAAAGGCCACCGCCGACGCGCCGACGGCGCCCGGCTCTTCGCGCCCGGAGTCGACCGAGACGCCGCCGCCCGTCGAATCCTCGAAGGCACCGCCGACTCCCCCACCCCCGAGCGAGGTCCCGGTGAACATGCCGACTGCGGAAAAGACCAAAGCGATCGCGGCTGGCTCGAACGCATTCGCCTTCGAGCTCTGGGCCCGGACCCGAAAGAGCGCAAAGGACAACTTTGCATTGTCGCCGGCGAGCATCTCGATGGCTTTCGCGATGACCTACGGCGGCGCGAAGGGCGAGACCGCCGCGCAGATGAAGAAGGTGTTCCACTTCCCCGAGGAGCCCGCGGCGCTGATGGCATCGTGGGGCGGGCTCGGTCGCGCCCTCTCCGATCCGAGCCGGCCGATCACGCTTCGCGTCGCGAACCGCCTCTTCGGCGAGAAGACGTACGGCTTCGAGCAGGCCTACGTGGATCGGACGCGCACGGCCTTCGGCGCCGCGCTCGAGCCGGTCGACTTCAAGAATGCACCCGACCCGGCTCGCCAGCTGATCAACACGTGGGTCGAGGATCAGACCGAGAAGCGCATCAAGGATCTGCTGCCCGCCGGCTCGATCAAGCCGTTGACGCGCATGGTCCTCGTCAATGCCATCTACTTCCTCGGCAACTGGGAGCGGCAGTTCGACGCGAAGAACACGCAGAGCGAGCCGTTCCACACGAGCTCAGCGAAGACGAAGCAGGTGCCGATGATGCACCAGAGCAACTACTTCGCCGCCGCGCAGGTCGGCGACGTGAAGGTCCTCGAGCTGGCCTACAAGGGCGACTCCGCCTCGTTCCTCGCCGTGCTTCCGGAGAAGGTCGACGGGCTCGCCGCCGTCGAAGCTTCGCTCTCGAGCGCCACCCTCGACTCCTGGAAGCGCGCGGTGAAGGGCCAGACGGTCGCCGTGTCGCTCCCGCGCTTCGAGCTGAATCCGAGCTCGTCCTTCCCCCTCTCGTCGGAGCTCAGTGCGCTCGGCATGCCAATCCCGTTCGACTCGGCGAAGGCGGACTTCACGGCGATGGGCAACCCGACCAACCCGAACGAGCGCCTCAACATCGACGAGGCCTTTCACAAGGCGTTCGTGAAGGTCGACGAGAAGGGCACCGAGGCCGCGGCCGCCACGGCAGTGGTCATGGCCGCGCGCGGCGGGCCGCCCCCGAAGCCGTTCGAGTTCAAGGCAGACCGCCCGTTCCTCTTCTTCGTGCTCGACAAGGCGTCCGGTCTCGTCCTCTTCATGGGACGCGTCACCGAGCCGTGATCGGACGCGCTCGAGCCGACACGCTCAGGCGCCATCAGCGGTCGTTCCGTCACTGGTCGCGAAGGCACGGCGCGCAGCGCGCCGTCAGGGCTTCGCGACCTTGAGGATCATGCCATCGCGATATCCGCCGGCGGCGGCTCCACGCACGCTCACGTAGATGCTCGTCCCATCCGTCGTCACGGCGGTCGGGTAGGTCAGACCGTCCGCCAGCGTCACTGCCCCGGTTCCGTCGAGGTTCGCGCGCCGCAGGCGTCCGTCGAGATGATCCGGCTCGCTGCCGGCTTCCGTCCAGTAAAGGCCATCCGGATCGACCGTGAGCGCGTTCGCGGCGATGGCGCTCGTGACGATCTCGGCGTGCTGGGTCCCGTCCCAGCGCGCGCGGTGCACGGTGCCGTCACCCTGGTTCGCCCAGTAGACCCACGTCGAGTCCACGGCGATGCCGCGCGGCAAAGCCTGGTCCGTCGCGACGAGGTCGGTCTTGGTCCCCGCGAGGTCGGTCGTCGCGATGTATCCGTCGACCTCGAGCTGGCCCGAGGCGGTGATGAACACCCTGTCACCGCGGACGGCGACGGCGTTCGGATGGTCGAGCCCGCTTCCGATCGTGCCCCCGCCGCCGGAGGTCGAGTCGAACACCCGGCGACGCGCCTCGCCCGTACTCGGGCCCGAGCCTGCGTTGATCCAGACCGCGCTCTTCGACTCCAGCGCGATCTTGCTCGCGCTCGGTTCGTTCGGAGCGAAGACCTCGAACGGCCTGCCGTCGAGCGGCACGCGCACGACGCGCCCGGCCGAGCCCCGCCCCTGCGTCACGTAGGCGAACTCGGTGTTCACGGCGATGCCGGTGAAGTCCTGCCCGGCGTCGAGGAGCTCCGAGACGCAGCCTGCGTCGCACGGAGCGATCGGCGCGCGCCCGAGCCGACCGTCCGCGAGGTCGCTCGTGGTCGTGCCCTGCTCGACCCAGTAGACGTGCGCGCCGCTTACGGCGAGATCGACGGGCGAGCGCCGATCTTTGGCGAGGACGAGAGGCTGACATACCCCGGCCTTGCACGCGCCGCCTTGGCACGAGTGCCCGCACCGACCGCAGTTGGCCGGATCGTTCGCAGCCGGCGTGGTGCACTCGGTGCTCGAGTCCGAGTCGCCCGTCGCGCCGTCACTCTCCGTCGTATCCGCGTCCGCGGCCCGCGGAGCCACCTTGAGCTCGCCACACGCCTGCGAACCGGCGACGAGCACGAACGCAACGACGGCGGTGCCGACCGATCCCCTCAGCAACCGATTCACGACTTCGAAGATACCGCGAATCCCCCATATCGACACTTCTCATCGCGGTGCGACACTGCGGGCGATCGTGGTCGAAGCCCCCCAAGGCAGGGAGCGACGATGCACGTAGGATCGCCCAGCTAAAAGCTCTGATTGAAGTTGATGAAGAGCTGCGCATCCTCACGAGAGAAGGCAGCATCGGCCACGATCACAGTGGAGCGGTTCCACCCGATGCGGAGGCCGGCTCCCGCCGAAGCGCGGAGCGTGGGTGCCACGACGAACACCCGATCGCCCACGGATCCGAGATCGAGGAACGGAGCGAGCGTCAGCGTGACGTTCTCTCGTCCGATGTCGAAGTCGGCGATGCGGTGTCGGAGCTCGATGTTCACGAAGCCCACCGTTCGTCCGAGGAAGCGGTTCGCCTTGAATCCTCGCAGGGCCTGCGACCCGCCGAGCGCGCGAATGCTCCCTTCGGCGCTCCATTGGTCCTGGAACTCGAAGAAGGGCGCCTGGTCTCCGAGGATCGTGCCGTACCCGAGCCTCGTCGCGAGGAGCGTTCTCCGCAGGACGCGCGGCGCGATCGGCATGTAGTGCCGCGCCTGGAAGAGCATCTTGTGGAACTGGAAGTCGGAGCCGATGTACCGGCCCGAATGCTCGTTCGCGAGCTCGAGGAAGACGCCTCGATACGGGTCGGGCTCGAAGTCGCGAGTGTCGTACATCAGCGAGAGCTGGACGAGGGAGACCCGTCCGCCACCGAGACCGAACACGCGCCCAGCCTCGGCGTCCTCGCGGAGCAGCGAGCGTCCGTTCGGCACGCGAGCACTCTGTCCCGTCGCCCGGTCGGCTGCATCGACGAGCACGTTCTCGTAGGTGCCGTACGAGAGGTGCTGAATCTCGTAGCCGACGAGGACACGCCAGTTCCCGTCGCCGAGGACACGATCCCCCTTCACGTTGAGCATCCACTCGCGTTCGAGGAACAGGTGCCGCAGGTTGTCCGCGACGACGGGCGCTTCGCCCGGACCTCCAGGGCGCGTGGCCGAGAGGGCGCGTGCGTAGGTCGAGTACTTGCCGTGCGGGAACGGCGCCAGCGAGTCCTCGGTAAGGCCGAAGTAGAGGTTGTTCGGCGCGCTCTCGAACTTCGCGTCGACCTTGAGGCGCCACGCCGTGTCGGCGATGAACGGCGCGTCGAGCTTGAGCGCGAGCGCTGCCGCGTTGCCCGTCGTGTACTCGGCCTTGACGCCGAGCCGAGCCCTGTACGGCGTGTACGCGAAGAACGGATCGTCGCGCATGCCGTTGTAGTGGAGGTATCCAGTCGCCCCGCCGCCGACTCCGTTCAGCGGGTCCGAGCTGAAGAACGGCAGCCCCGTCACGTAGAAGCCCTCGCGCTTCTTCGCGACGTCAGGATCGCTCATCCGCTTCTTCTGCGAGACGAACGCAGGGAGGGCCGCGGGACGAGCTTGTTCCGAAGGCTCCTGTGCAGAGGCTCGTCGCGAGACGAGCGCGATCGTGGCGTGAACGAGGACGACGAGCGCAACCGTGAAGCGAGAAGACACGAGCGATGGTCCGACACGAACGTGAAGAATTCGTGAACGGATGCGCGAGCTCGTTTCGAGCCGGCTCGGGTTAGAGTGCGTGCATGCGACTGCTCGTCGTCGAAGATGCTCTCGACCTCGCGCACGTCATCACCGAGGGGCTCGAGCGGCACGGCTTCGTCATCGATGCGTGCGCGGACGGCGAGACGGCGCTCGCGCTCGCCGAGTCGGAGCCCTACGTCGGGATCATCCTCGACCGCATGCTCCCCGACGCGGACGGGCTCGACATCTGTCGCGCGCTCCGAGCACGAGGCTCGAACACGCCGATCCTCGTATTGACCGCCCGCGACGCGCTGGAGGATCGGGTCGAAGGGCTCGACGCAGGCGCGGACGACTACCTCGTGAAGCCGTTCGCGTTCTCCGAGCTCCTCGCGCGCGCACGTGCGATCACACGACGCCATGCCGCCACTCGCTCGAACATCCTTCGGGCGGGAGATCTGGCGCTCGATTTGACGAGTGGGCACGTGACGCGCGGTGAGAAGGAGGTCTCACTCAGCGCAAAGGAGCGGCTCATCCTGACGGCGCTGCTCCGTCATCCAGGGAGGGTCCTCACGTACGCGCAGCTCGTGGAGCAAGCGTGGAACCTCGATGGAGAGCCTTCACCCGAGGTCATTCGCGCGCACATCAAAAACCTTCGACGCAAGCTGATGGAGCACGGCGGCCCTGGCCTCATCGAGACCGTCCACGGCATGGGGTATCGCGTTGTCGGCTGATCCCGTCCGCACTGCACGGTGGCGCCTCGCGCTCCGCTTCACCCTCGTCGTCACCGTCCTCTTCGTGACGTCGGGAGCGGTCGTCTACGTCTACGTGAGGCACATGCTCCTCGGGGCCTTCGACGCGGCCCACGACCTCGCGATCCACAGCGTGCTCGAGAATGTCGAGCCCGCCAGCCCGAAGGCGCGGGTCGCCCATGCCGCGTTCGCAACGGAGTTCGAGGAGCTGAACCTCACGCTCGGAGTCGTCGCCGTGAAGGTGTGGAGCGCCGATGGCGAGCCGCTCGCGGAGGCGGCGATCGATCATGCCCCCCTGACCGCCGACGGCCCGCCGCGCGAGCTACGCGGCGCAGGGAACCGAGCAGTGGTCATCCGGCGGCAGCCGTTCGGAGTCGGCCCGACGGGTGGGAGCCTCGCCGTGAGCCGTCGTGCGGGCGACGTGGCCCTCGATCTCGAGTCCCTCCAGCAAGGGCTCATGCTCATCGTCCCCCTCGCGATGCTCGGCGCGCTCGGTGTCGGCTGGGTCATGGCGGGGCAATCCCTGAGGCCGGTGAAACGCGCCTTCGAGCAACAGCGCGCCTTCATGGCCGACACATCCCACGAGCTGCGCACGCCGCTCTCGGTCATCCGGGCTCACGCGGAGGTTCACCTCGACGGAGAGCCGCCCAAGATGCGCGCGGCGCTCTCCGTCGTCGCACGTACGGCCGCGCAGCTCTCGGCCGTCGTCGACGATCTGATGTTCCTCGCACGGGCGGACGCCGCCGCCCTCTCGCCTCGCCGAATCAGGTTCTCGCTCGACGAGCTGGTCGAGGAGACCGTCGAAGCGTTCGAACCCGAGGCGAAGGCCAAAGGAAGTCGTCTCGTGCTTGCTCCGCGCTCGAAGGACATCGAGCTCGAAGCCGACCCCGCGCAGCTCCAACGCCTCGTCGCAATTCTCGTCGACAATGCCGTGCGCCACGCCGCGCCGGGCGAAATCGACATCTCGATGGCCCACCTCGGCAAGCAGGTCGAGCTGCGGATCGAGAGCGGCGGCCCCGGCATTCCACCGGATCTCCTCCCTCGCGTCTTCGACCGCTTCGTCCGCGGGGATCGAGCTCGCGCTGCCGAGGACGGCGGCCTCGGCCTCGGTCTGGCGATCGCCAAGAGCATCGTGAGCGCCCACGCCGGTACCATTCGTCTTCAGAACGGTGCACGAGGCGGCGTGGCCGCGGTCGTACGCATTCCGCAGACAACGCTCCCGGGACGCCTTCCTCGCCCGATCGCAGACTCGGTCACCGAGACGGAAGACGAGGACTGACGCGAGGGTCGAGCCCTTCCAGCACGATGTCCGTCCGCATCCCCAGCACCTCGAGCAAGGCTCGGGGGTGAGGTAGGTCGCGAAGGCGCGTCCAACCGAAGCGCCCGCGTGGCTCCCGGGCGTAGAAGACGAGCGTCTCCCTCTCTGCCACGACTTCCGCGAGGTCGCTCCAGCACAAGCTCTCTTCGTCGAGTCGGATGCCATCGAGCTCGACGCTCACCGGGCCAAACGTCAAACGTTCGCCCCGAGCAAGGGCCGCTCTGGCCTCGCGGGAGATCGGATCGGTCACTCTCCGGTCGAGCGCGCCGAGGACGAGATCGAGCTGCTCGAGGTCGTTCGGGATCACCGTGCGAGCTCCGTCGAAGCCGACGATGGTCACACGCGGCGGCGCATCGGTGAAGAAGGCTCCGAAATCGAAGTAGAGAGCGTCGATCTCGGAGAACGGGATCTCGCCCCTCGGCTTCTTGCCGCCGTGGGTCTCGCCATGAACGACGAGCCCGTTCTCGTGCAGGTGGACCGTGAACGGTGACGCCCGTGCAATGGCGATCACGCCTGCTCGCGCGTGCGCAGACTTGAATGCTCCCAGCTCCTCCGGCTCGGGGGACGACGCCACCGCGTCGCCGCGATCCTGCACTGAGCGATAGGGATCGCGCATCTCCCCGGAGAATAGCCGCAGCGCGTATGCAGAAACCAGGCCGGCCGATCGACCTCGATGAAGAGAAGGATCGCGCCCGCGGCCAGCCGCGCGGCGCGATCCGCCCCATCCGGAGCAATGCGCGACGAACCAAGCCCTTGCGCTCGCCCAACGCGAGTAGCTCTGCCGACGACTGCCGCGACAATGACGCTGCAAGTCATCGGCGCGATGTCATGCCGCTTTTCCGCGAGCGTGCGCGGTCTCGAGCGAACCACGATCAAAGCACCGCATTGGTCATGCCAACCGAGCTCACGCGTCTAGGCGTCGAAACGTCCGGAACCCCCGTGATAGAAATCAGACATGTCCTTCGCTCACTCGATGCTTCTCGTCGCCGTCGCGGCGTCGTTCATCGTCGCGTGCAAGCGCAACCCGGACCCGTTCACCGACGGAGAGGCCTGCAACAAGATCGGGGCCCTCCCAGGCACGAAGTGGACTCCGGCCGACGTCGACGACTGCTACCTCACCTACAGCAACCTCGGCCTGAACGTTCGCTTGTGCACCGACGAATGCATTCGACGCTCCCCGAACGCAGCGGACTTCGAGGACTGTCGCGATGACTGCACGGGGAATGTCTATCCGTCGTTCATGGTCTGTCAGAAGATCGCCAGCAACGATCGTCTCGTCGACGAGTGCCGGGACAAGCACGAGCCCCTCATCAGCGAAGCGAAGGATCGCTACAAGTGCTGGAGTCGCTGCGGGCGCCGCGCGGCCAACGGGATCGAGGCGGAGGCATGCGATCGGGCCTGCGGAGTGCCGGACTGAGCCTCGCTACGAATAGGCAGCAGGAAAGCCCGACGCCCCTCTCCGAGACGAGGAGGGAGGCGCCGGGCTCAGGGTGAGTCGAGCCCTCGGGCTCGCGCTGGATCAGGGCTGCCAGCCCGCCGAGATCGAGTTGCCGTTGCCGCTCCAGTTGTTGTTCTTGTCGCTGCAGAGGATGTCCTTCTTCGTCGAGCCGGACGTCATCTGCCAGTTGCCGTCGATGCACTTGAGGCGGACGTTGCCCCACTGGATCTGGTTGCAGTACGCGTTCGCATACTTGTAGTAGCTGCCATCGGGGAAGACGGCCTCGGTGCCGTGGGACGCGGCGCCGGCGTTGAAGTTCACGTACGAGCCGCCCTGCTTACGCTGGATCGTCTGGGCCGGGCACGGATCGCACGTGGTCCCGTCACCACCGCACACGCCGCAGGCGTCGAGCTTGTGGCCCTTGTCGTCGCAGAAGTCCTTCGTCGGCGCGCAGTCCTTCGCGGTGTATTCGGTCGTGAGCGCGAGCCGGACCTGCGAAGCATCCGTCAGGTGGCGGATCGTGTACGAGATCGGGACGCCGGGGTTCTTCTTGTCGAAGTTCGCCCCCGTGGTGAGGAACTTCTGGATGCGCTCGAACTGGTCGGTCGAGTTTGCCGAGACCGCGTCGATCGCGAGCTCCGCGTTGCCGCCGAGTCCGTACGACTTGATCGTCGCCTGGTTGATGAGCGACTTGTACTTCGCCGCCACGCTCGCATCGACGCTCACCGCGCCGCTGTACGATCCGCTGACCGCCGCCTCGAGATCCATCTGCGAGGCGCTGGACTCGAAGAGGATGTAGAAGATGCGTCCGTAGGTGACGCCGGAGACGTAGACGGGCGGGTTCCCCTCCTGCGCATAGGGCTTCAGGTCCTCCGCGGTGACGCTCGGGTCGAATACTCCGGCCGCCCCCTGCGGCGGGTCGAACGCCATCGTGAAGTACTCCTGCGTGAACTGGATGAGGAAGCGGCTCTTCTCGTCCTTCTTGTCGACGGAGAGCGACGCGGCAGCCGCCCAGTTCGTCCCCTTCACGTTGGCGTCGACGGCGACCGAGAGCTGCTGCGACGAGTAGATCGACTCGAAGCTGTACGAGAACTTCGCCGGGGTCGCGCCGTCGTAGGTCGCGAGGATCGCGTTCTGCGCCTCCATTGCGGACGAGAGCGACGGCTTCTCCATCGTCTGGTGGAAGACTCCCGTGCCGCCCGACGCGATCGTGAGCGTGATCGTTCCAGGCGCGCGCTTGACCGGTACGGGGTCGAGGATGCCGCCCGCCATCGACTTGCCCTGGACGATCGAGCCGGGCCAGAGCACATCGGCGTTCGGGTTGAGAGCAACGAACTTCTCCGGCACCTTCGTGAGGCTGTAGTCGGTCGTCTTGCAATAGTAGGAGCCCGACTCGCCCTGCACCGTCTCCTGCTTCGGCTCGCTCTTCTGGACGGGATCGAGGTCGGCTTGCTTGTCCGTCGTGAGGAATCCGGCCGACGCGATGAGCGCATTGATCTTCGCGGTCTCCTCTGCGCTCCGGCCCGTCGTGCCCTCACCGGGCGCGGGCGCACCAGGAGTCGCCGTCTCATCGGCGGCTTCCCCGGGCGCCCCCGATGCCAGCTCGCCGTCGTGTGCGCCCGAACAGGCGACCACGAGAGCCAACATCGACAGCGAACCAACCTTGACGAACGACCTCATGATCCCACCGACCCTTTCGCTCTTCGCTTCTCGTCACCGCGACTGCCGCGGCGTTCGGAGAGGACGATTGCGAAAGCGGTGCCATCGCTGATCCGGCCAATTTGCGGGAATTTTCGCGTATCCGGTGCGCCTGTCTCAGGCGATACACCCCGATACACCGGAGACTGTATCGCGCGCTGCAGGCCTGGGACCGCCATCGTCCGAGCGGCCGTCCGACGCTCGACCGGGCAACGCGACTCGGCGTCAGCGGGGCCCGGTGAGCGCCGCGATCGACCTGGCAATGTTCTCGCGTGCCTTCGATTCGTAGCGGTCGCGAAAGAGTGCGATGCCGTAGATGAACGGACGCTCGGCGAAGCGACCAAGGACGAGCGCGCGTCCCGCAGCGTAGGCCGCAGCGTCGACCCATGAGTACTCGCGACGGATCTCCTTCTCGAAGGTAGCGAACACCTCGGGACTCTCGCCGAGGATCGAGAGGTCGACGTCGATGACGAGCTGGCCGTCCGCGGAATCGACGACATGGTCCTTCGTCGCGCGGACGTACGTTGCGATGCGCGCGACGACGTCGGAAGGCACGCCTGCCGCGCCGAGGCACTCCTCCGCCATCCGAGCGCTGCGCTCCTCGTTGTCGATGGCTCGCGTGTCGTAGACCGCATCGTGGAACCAGATTGCCGCCTCGATCTCGTGAAGGCGCGTCGCGAGGGCCGTGACGGCCGGATCGTCGAGGAGGCCCAGGCACGCACCGATATGCCGAGCCGTGTGGTACGCGCGATGCGGTTCGTCGTACGAGGCGCATAGCCGCTCGAAGACGTCGTGCCCATGCCCGCTGCCTCCGAGCGCACGCCAGAGATCTCGGAACCTGACGCTCGGCAGCGAGGAGGACATCACCCCCATCGCTTAGGGCCGTGAAACGCCGGCGGCAACGCACGAGCAGCGGCTCGCGCACGACGGTGCCGTTGCTCCCCCCCTGCGAGAGCTGCCTGATGCTCTCGAGCTCCCATCGCGTGCGTTCGTGCTCGCGCTCGTCCTCGACCTGCTAGATTCGAACCTACGGGGATGCGCGCGCTTCGGGGGGTCGGCTGGTTTGGTCTGGCATCGATGGCGATGCTTGCGTGCAACGCGCTGACCGGCGCCGGCGAGCTCTTCGTCGGCGAGGAGCCCGCTACGCCGGAGGCGGACACCGGCACGCCCCACACCGACAGCGGCGCTCCCGGCGACGCAGCCGACACCACGCCCGTGCCTCCACCAAGCTGCGCATGCGCGACCGCTCCACCTGCAGGGTGGACGGGCCCCGTCGCCTTGCTCGAAAGCCTCGGTGCAGGGCGAGCCTGCCCGACGGGATTGGTCGCCACGACGACCGGAGGAAAGGACCCCGATCCTCCGAGCCCGGGCTGCGAGCCGTGCGCCTGCGCTCCTCCGACAGGCAGCTGCACCACCGCGTCAGTGCGGTCCTTCGGTGGACCGCTCTGCGGCGCGCCCTCGTGTTCCACGCAGACGGTCACCTCCACGTGCACGACGGCAACGTACTGCTCGCCCCAAACGTCCTTCCGCGCGACGATGACGACGGACGCCGGGAGCTGCGTGCCCTCGGGAGGAACGCTGCGAGCCGCGTCCTGGAAGTCGAGCATGACCGCGTGCGCTTTCGAGGCGCCGGGCAGTGGCACGTGCCCCGCCGGCGAGGTGTGTGCACCGAAGAGCGCCGGTGCGGTGGACGCAAAGACGTGCATCACGAAGGCGAGCGACGAGCCGTGCCCGCCCGGGCCGTACACCGAACGAAGCATCTACTACGGGGCGCTCACGGACACGCGGTCGTGCGAGGCGTGCTCGTGCTCCGCGCCGAACGTCACCTGCTCTGCGCCGACGATCACCCTCTACAAAGACGGTGCATGCGCGAACGCGTTGACCACCATGACTACTGAAACGTGCAAGGCATACAACGCGATCATGGATCCGAATGGATCGGTGAAGATCACGACGCCCTCGACGGTGACGAGCGGAGGATGCACGCCGTCGGGTGGCGCGGTGACCGGCACCGTCACCGCCGAACAGCCCACGACCGTGTGCTGTCTTCCCTGACGCGAAGCGCGAACACGCACTACGGCTGCGTAGCTCACGCTCCCGGCGTAGGGGGCGACGTCGCGCAACGAAACGATTGCAGGAGCTCACTGCGGTTGGCGACTCCAGCTTTCGAGTAGACGCCCCGGATGTGCGTGATGGCCGTCTGGATACCGATGCCGTGGTCCGTCGCGATCTCGGACTGGGTGCGGCCACGCAGGAGGTCGATGCAGACGAGCTTCTGCATGGAGGAGAAGGAGAGCTCCGTCATTCGCCGTAGGTAGAGGATTCGCGCGAGGACCCACTGCTGCAAACGCACGAGGAACATCTCGCGCCTCGTCCCTCGCTCGCCCCCGTGAAGCGGGACGACGATGAGCTCGAACTTCCCCCACCCCGTTCGCAGGCTCCGAGAAAGCTCCCCCGTGGGCGGGCCCTTCGGGACGTCATCGAGCAGCGATTGGAGCAGCGAGTCACGGTCCGGCGCCGGCAAGAACCGTCGATCCTGGACGAGCTCCCAGAGACGCCACCCCTCCTCGCTGCCATCCATCACGGCTCCGTCGCGCGATACGAGGAGGAAGCCCTCGCTCGCGAGGATGCGTTCGTCTTCTGCAGCCGGATGCCTCACGAGGCGCCTGAGGGGCCGAGCGGCATGCAGGGCACGCGAGCGCTCGGCCTCGGTGAATCCGCGAGCCGTGCGACCGCGCACGAGTGCCATGAGGCCTGCCGGTCGACCACCGATACGGAGACCGACGCGAAGCACGTGGCGTCCGCCGATGGGGCCGATCACGTCCCGGTAGAGCGCGCTCTCGCGTGCCGGCAGGGCGTCGAAGGAGATGTGCTGCAGCGGCACCGGCATCCGGAACATCTGCGCGACGGAAGGCGGGTCCTGCGCACCGCGCGCATCGGTACCGGCGCGCGCTCGTCGAATGAACTCCGTTGCGTGCGCGGTGTGCTGCGGCACCTCGTGGTACGCACCGCAGATCCGTCCGTGTTCATCGGCATGAAAGTACGCAGCGTGATCGGAGTCGACGTAGCCGCGCAAGAGATGAAAGAACTCCGGCAACGCCTCGTCGCCGGTGTCCACGTTCATGCAAAAGTCTTCGAGGGCCCTGAGCCGTCTCCGCGACGCAGCCATCGTCTCATCCTACGTGATGCAAGCCTACGGACCTACCGCGTCAGGCTTGCCCATACCTCCCCCCGGGTGAGGATGTTTCGAAACCACATGCCTCCTATCCATGTCGATCACCTCAGCGCGAAAAGGGAGATCGAGCGATGGCGAAGACGACGTGGTGCATGAGCCTGGCGGCCCTCCTGGGCCTTGGTGCCCTCGAAGCGTGCACCGGAGACGATACGGAGCCTCGAGCCACTCCCGACGCGGGGCCCGAGGCTCCGGGCAATGGCCCGGACGCCGCCGCTGCGACCGACGGAGCGGTGGAAGCGGGCGCGGCGGACGGATGCGTGGTCGATCCGACGAGCGAGACCTTCGGGCTCACCGACTCGACGAAGCTCGTCTCGATCGTGCGCGACGAGCCCACCTCCAGCCTTCCCCGGAACGCGCGGGCCAACAGCGGAAGGCTTTTCGTCGACGCGTGTGGCGTGAGGGTCCTCGCCGAGCTCGACGGGAGCTACTCGATTCATACGGGGGTCGCGGGGCAGACCTTCACGGCGACATCGACGACGAGCATCGACTCGATCGAGTCGATCCGCGCCTTCCGCAAGGTCGGTCCGGACTTCGCCGTCGTTGCGACGACGCGGGACAACAAGACCTACCTCTATCGGATGCCCGGTGGCGGCGGCGCCATCACCAAGGTCGTCAGCGCGCCGCTCATCAACGGAGACTTCGGCGCGCAATCGATCGGGGTCTCGTCGACGTATCTGTTCTTCTCGACGTACAAGTCCGGGCCGACCTACGAGCTCAGACGTGCTCCGATCTCGAGCTTCGCATCGGGAACCATTCCGCTCGAAGAGCCGCTCGCGACCGACTCGTCGGATGCCGTCAGGGACCCGATCTTCCTGTGGGGCAACCTCGTATCGTTCGGCTTCAAGCACTACGCGCAGGACTGCACGCCGTCGGCCGGCGCCGGCTGCACGGCCGACGCCACGATCGCGGCAACGCCCCACCCGCGCTACCGGTTCGCCGGCCAGAACGACTCGCTGTTCGGATGGATGGACGGCAAGCTGCTCGTCCACACCAAGTCTTCTACGACCACCATCGAGACGACGCCTGCGGGCATCACGACGACGATCAGCGATGCCCTCGTCGCGGCGAGCGTCTCTCCCGACGGGTCGCGCATCGCGCTCGTCACGCGCAGCCCAGCTCAGGGATTCCGGCTCCACCGCATCTCGAACGCCAACACGAAGACGCCGAGCGGGATCTCGCTCGACATCGCAAGCGTCGACAACGTTCAGGACGTCTGGACGAACGGAAAGGTCGCGCTCGTGATGTGGGCACGGAGCGACGAAACGAAGCCGCTCGCCGTGCAGGGCGTCGCCTGGCCGTAGAGGCGAGAGGTTTATGTCGAGTTGGGAGAGCGCTCGTCGTTTCGCGGTGACGAGCGCATTCCGATGCAGAGCGGCTTCGAGGTTTCGCTCGACGATCGAGCTCCTGACGCGGCGATGAGGAAGGGAGATCTATCCGGCCACGACGTCCATGTGCATACCAGCGACGAATCCGAGAATGATGATCGCCAGAACGAGCGCCGTAACGAGCGCGATGCGGAAGTCGCCGAGGCGTAGAAAGCCGAACAGCATCATCGCCACGCGAACGATGGGAAGGGCGATGAAGAGTGCGATGCCGGCGGTGACGATTCGCGCACCCGACGGCAGCACGAGCCCGACTCCGATGGCACACGACGCCAGCCAACTCCCGAGCTGCAAGACGGCCGCGATTCTGCGCTCGAGTCGGGTGTCGCGTACGACCTCCATGTTCACGCTCGTCCTCCGACCAGGTGGATCCCGAACGCATCGAGGAGCATCTGGATGGCAAGCAGCGCCAGCACGCCGACGAAGAGAAGGCGAATGCGCTCGCTCGAGACCGCGATGAGGATGCGCGCACCGACCGCGGCGCCCACGACCGAGCCTAGCGCGACAGGTCCGGCGATGGCGGGCACGATGTCTCCCCGCACAAGGTACGCACCGGCGCTCGCGGCTGCGGTCGCGCCGATCATGAAGTTCGACGTGGCCGACGACACCTTGAGCGGCAAGCGAAGGGCGGTATCCATCGCTGGGATCTTGAGGACACCGCTACCGATGCCGAGGAGCGCGGAGACGAGGCCCGCCCCGTACATCAGCATCATGCCGATCGGAAGGCGCTCCACGCTGTATGGGATCTCGGCTCCGCCTACCGCGGCCGGGTAGCTCGAGTGCAAGCGGAGGGATGTCCCCCATCCCGTTCGGGCGGTAGTCGTCGGATTCTCGGGCTCTGCCCGTCGTGCAAGCATCTGCTGGGCCGACAGGAGGAGGATCACGGCGAAGAGAAAGAACAAGAACGAGGCTGGCAGACGCCCCGCGAGGAAGACCCCGGTGAGCGCTCCAAACGTCGTCGCGAGCTCCAGCACGATGGCGAGGCGGATGTTCGTCAGCCTATGCCGAAGGTAGGACGCAGCGCTCCCGCACGAGCAGGCGATGACCGACACGATGCTCGCGGCGATGGCCTGGCGGATGTCGACACCGCAGAACATCGTCAACATGGGCACGACGAAGATCCCGCCCGCCATGCCAAGCATGCCTCCAAGCGCGCTCGCGCCCAGAGAAATCGAAAAGAGTATTGCGACGTGCGCGAAGCTCATCGCCTCGCGCCCTTCGACACCGCACGCGAGGGTGCCGAGGTTCGCCGGTTCAGTCGAGTCACGAAACTGACCTGATCGCCGCGGTAGTAGAGCCTCTCGTAGTCGATGGGCTCGTGTCCGGCGCCATACGACGTGCGCTCGATGAAGAACACAGGACTGCCGACACGAACGCCGAGCGCGCGCGCGACGACACCGTTGGCCGCGATGGCTTCGAGCCGATACTCGGCCTCGACCAAGGGGATCGAGTACTTCTCCTCGAGCAGCGAAAAGATCGGTTCCGCTTCCAGGTCGTCGCTCATGATCTTCTCGCCGATGGCGCGTGGCAGGTAGGTCTCGTCGAACGAGACGGTGTTGCCGTCCGCCAAGCGCACGCGCCGAATGCGCACCACTTGCGAACCTTCACGGAGCGCGAGGTGACGCGCGACGGCCTCGCTCGCCACGACGACCTTCTTTTCCAGTAGGCGAGCCGTCGGCCTGCGTCCGGCCGCGTGCATGTCCTCGACGAAGCCGGTGAGCGCGGTCAGCTCCTGGACGATCTTCGGCCGGGTGACGAACGTGCCCTTGCCACGCCGAATCTCGACGAGCCCGCGGTTCGTGAGGTTCTGGATCGCCTGACGGATGGTCGTTCGGCTGACGGCGAACCGCCGGATCAAGCTCTCCTCGGACGGGAGCTGGCTTCCTTCAGGGAGCTGGCCTCCGGTGATCTCTTCCGTGAGCGTGGCCTCGACCCGTGCATAGAGCGGCAGTGCGCTCGTCGACCTCGAAGACATCATGACATCATGACATCATGATGTCTCAGCGATCAAGCAGCCGCCCTGTCGAGCTTCGACTCCCTCCGGCGAGCATCGCGAGTCGGGAAGCGCCTTCGCGGCAGAAGGTGCTCGTCACCACGGCCCGCGCAAGCCTACGGCTCGGCTCGGCTCGGCGAGGCGCGCGCGACGATCGAGTCACCGACCGACGAGCGCCAGGTGACGAGCGAGGTCGTCACCTCGGCGCCGAGTGGCGATGAGCGGACTGCGGGGCGCCGCTCGCGCCGGCGTGATACGCTCGACCATCGTGCGCTCCAGGGCCGTCGCCGTCACGTTGGCGCTCCTCACAGGATGTGGCTCCTTCTCGGCCGGTGAGGCGCCGATCGCCGACGCGGGCGCCGAAGATTCGAGCTCAGCCGATGCAAGTGCGCCCGAGGCGAATGCGCCCGACGCGAGCGGAGACGATGCCGGCGCCCTCGTCCCTTTGCCGCCGGACTGCGTGGAACGGGGGACGAGCTTGCTCGATGAGGTCTTCGACGCGCTTCCGCCAGAGGGCTGGAGCATGGACGACCCACAGAACCTCCTCGTCCTCGACCTCGACCCCGAAGACGTCGTCTCCCAACCGGCATCGTTCCGTGCGGGCATCACGCCGCGCCCCTCCGGCACGGCCACTGGGTTGATCCAACGCGTCCTCCAGGAGAACCTCGGTGAGACGATCTGCGTCACCTTCCAGGGGCGCCTCTTCGTGCAGGGCCCGTTCGGCACGGGCCGAGACAACGCCGTCTCCATCGCCAACGTCGAGCTCGGAGTGAGCAGCGACGATTCAACCCGGGCCGGTGTCGCGCTCGTCGTCGGCCGGGAGGGCCTACGCCTGCGCGTGCAGAAGAACGAGACGCTCCCCATCGCCTATGGCGACGACGTCAACTTCCAGCGATGGACGATCGTGATCGGCCGCGAAGCACGCAAGGTGACGTTCTGGATCGGCGCGAACAGCGTCACGCTGCCCCTCGAGATGCCGGTCCGCCCCGAAGCCGCGACCCTCGCGTTCGGCATCCACGCGACGGGCCAAGTGCCCGCCGTCATCTTCCACATGGATGATTTTCGCGTCGCGGTCCTGCCATGAGCACCTTCGTCGAGCCGATGGCAGGAGCACGCGCTCCGGCTCCAATCGGCGCTCCACCGGTTCGCAGACCGTCGAAGCTTCACGCACACTCGTCTACGCTCGTCGTCGCACCCGCATGACGCGAAGGCGTGACATCCGAGCGACGAGGGCGATCGACATCGTCGAGACCGCTTACCGGCTCGACGGTAGCGAAGCAGATTGGCTCGATACTCTCCTCGGGTGCGCACGCTCGGAGCTCGACACCGGCTGCGGCGTCTACGCGTTCACGGGCAACGAGCAGGTCCCGAACCTCGCGGCGAGCCCGGTCTTCACTCAGCACGCTCTCGACCCCGGCTACGCCGAACGCCTCGGACGGCTCAACCAGGAGGCCCCGGACGCGATCTACGATCTGCTCCGCCCGCGGCTCGTGACGTGTGGTGGTCTCGAGCAGACCCTCGGCGCCGACTCACCCGTCGTCGAGCACTTTCGCGCTCTCATGCAGCCGACCGGCGTGAAGGACGGCTTCTCCTTGTTCGCCCAGGAGGCCGAAGGCGGGAGCATCACGATCTCGGCGCCGTCTCGCTGGGTCGTCGCTCCGGGGCCCCGGGTGCGCGGGATCTGGCAGCGCGTCGGGCTGCACGTCGCTTCGGCACTCCGGCTTCGGCGCAAGCTTGCGGCACACGCGACGGCACGCGACGCGCTCCTCGATCCTTCGGGGAAGCTCGAGGACGTGAGCGGTGACGTCGAGAACGACGGGACGGCACGCGATGTCCTCGTTCGCGCAGTCCGTGCAATGGAGCAAGCGCGCAGCGCGGACGGGCGTGCGTCGCCGGAGAGCGCGCTCGCGCTCTGGCGTGGGCTCGTCGGAGGCGAGTGGTCTCTCGTCGACCACTGGGAGCGCGGAGGCCGGCGCTACGTGGCCGCCTACCAGAACCGACCGAATGTTCGCGACCCGCGTGCCCTCACGCCCGGCGAGGCCGCCGTGCTGAAGTACCTCGCGCTCGGCGCGACGAACCGAGAGATCGGCTACACCCTCGGTCTCCCGGATGGGACGGTATCTTCGTGCGTCACGCAGATCCTGAAGAAGCTCCGCGTGAAGAGCCGCGTCGACCTTGCAGCGCTCCTCCAGCATTCGCGCTCCTCACGCTTCGACGTCGGACTGGGAGAGCACAACGTCAGCGTCGTCGCCGTCGACGCTCGACCGCAGGACGACATCGCCGCCCTCCTCTCTCCTGCCGAGCGCGACGTCGCGACGTACGTGGCGCGCGGTTGGACCAACGAGCGCATCGCCTCGGCGCGCCGCGTCTCACCGAACACGATCGCGAATCAGCTCCGCGCCATCTACGAGAAGCTCGACATCACGACACGAAGCCAGCTCGCTCGCCTCGTCACCAACGGCAGCTGATCGCACCGCCCGTGCGCTTGCCGGCGCTAGCGCGATCGCGCTAGCGTTCGTAGACACCATGATGACTCTCTTCATCGCGTCGGCATTCTTCCTCGCCTGACGGTTCTCCGTCCTGGGCTCGAAGGGACAGGTGCTCGCACCTGAAGACCATTTGCCAGCCTCGCTCGAGCACGAGTGGCGTGCTGGCAGCGATGAGGGAGATCCACATGTCGAATCATGGCCACGACGCGCGCAAGCTCGATGACGCGCACGTCGAACAGTTCATCGAACAAGGCTTCGTGAAGCTCGAAGGTGCCTTTCCGCGGGAGACCGCAGGTCGGGCACGAGCGCTCCTCTGGAACGACACCGGCTGCGATCCGGACGATCCGTCGACGTGGAGGCAGCCCGTCATCCGACTGGGGATGTACACGCAGGAGCCTTTCGTTTCGGCTGCCAACACGGCCGTCCTCCACGCCGCGTTCGACCGCCTCGTCGGCGCGCGCCGCTGGCAACGCTGCATGAGCATGGGGACGTTTCCGGTCCGCTTTCCCTCGCCGGACGATCCGGGCGATGCGGGCTGGCACGTCGACGCGAGCTTTGGATACGAGGACCCCGACTTCATGTCCTGGCGGGTCAACGTCGGCTCGAAGGGGCGAGCGCTGCTGATGCTGTTCCTCTTCTCCGATGTCGGAACCGAGGACGCACCAACGCGGATCCGGGTCGGCTCGCACGTCGACATCGCTCGCGTCCTCGCCCCGGCAGGAGACGAGGGGCTGACGCTACGCGAGCTGGCGGTCAATCGGTTCGACGAGACCGCGCATCGCGACGAGGTCCTGGCGACGGGCGAAGCCGGGACCGTCTACCTATGCCATCCGTTCCTCGTCCATTCGGCCCAGCCTCACCGAGGGACGCAGCCTCGCTTCATGGCGCAGCCACCGCTCCTCCCCTCCACGCCGCTCCGCCTCGATCGAGAGCACGACTCCTCAGCGGTCGAGATCGCCATCCGGCGGGCGCTGCTCGGCCCACCGGCTCGTGAGCGTGACGCCGCTCGCTGATCGCGATCAGTGCTTCATGCCCGGGATGCCGTTCTTCACGGCGCCGGTGCACGCGTTCTGCTGAGAAAGCGCGGAGAGCATTCGCCAGTCGTTCGGGGTGACCGTCTCGGTCTCGATCGACCCGTCGCCGCCGAGCGCAAGGCGGTAGCAGTGGGTGCTGTCGCGAACGACCCACACGTGCTTCTTGCCGTCCTCCACCCACGTCGGCTTGCCGAGCCGAACGACGAGCTTCTTCACGGCCTCGTCATACGTCTCCGCCTTCTCGGCGATCTTGCGGCCGTCCTCGAGGTCACGCACCGACTTCGTACGAAGCTGGCGCGCCGGCGTGAGCTCGATCTTCGTCGTCACCGCCGACTCCATCGCGTCGCCGATGGCCAGCGGATCTGCAGCCATCGCGTCCGTAGACGACGGCGGCGCCGCGGCGGCTTCCTCGCGGGACCGCTTCTCTGCCCAGGCCTCGGCGCTGCTCTGCTTCGGCGGCTCCGGCGCGGCCTCCTCTTCCTCGCCCGGCGTCGGCGCTTCTTCGACTGGTGCGGCAGACGAAGCCGGGGCCGGGGTCGTCGGAGAGCTCGCCGGTGCCGAAGCACATCCGGAGAGAGCGAGGACGGACATGCCGAGACTGAGCGCGTACTTCATCTGCACAGACTCTTAATGCCGCGAGAACGTCGCTCCTTACAAAGGAAACGAACGCGTTTGGTCGATTGTGACGCACACCGCAATGCGTCACTCGCGTTTGAAACACGGCAATGAAGCTCAGCCTGAAACTACGGCCGCGCTAGATGACCGGTTCACACCCGCGCGGTTCCCCTCTCGATGAGCAGCCAAGCGCAGGACGCGTGCGTTCCGGAGCACTCTCCTTCGTCGGTAACGCACTGCGACGCGCTGATCGACGCGACCTCAGCCATGGTGCGGTCCTCGATACAGGCCGCCTTGGAGCCGCCGCGCTGGACGATTCAGCGATGCCGCCCGTCGGCCGGCTTCCACGAGCACACCGAGGACGGCGTCGCTCCGTTCACCAAGACGGTGCTCGACGCCCCTCGGACAGCCCCAAATCTCCAAAAGCCTTGAAATACGGACTCCGACATTCATCAACGATTTTTGGAATATCGGCAATACCCATTCATCGCCCACGAGAATCAACAGAACCGCGGAGCAAAAGAAGAACGTGCTCGACAAGACATGCCAGGGACGAATGCCCCCGGCATCCGGACTGCGGTCGTGGACGAGCACGCCCCGGGCGTCGCTCGCGGTCGAGCTCCCCCAGCTCGGTCGCGAGCGGCTATAGCGGTGCTCACTTGGAGTGACCTCCGATTCACGCCCGCCCGTTGGGCGAGCGGGCGTGAATCTCCGGTCAACGCGAGTACGTGTGAGCCGACCGCTTCGAGCTTTCAGGATCGGCGCAACTGAGTTGCGCCTTAGTGCTGCTCGACCTGCTTCGCCCAGCTCGGGGCGACGCGCTTGCCGTCGAGGAACGGCAGTACCGTCGTCGCCATCGCCGGCGACATGAAGATCTCGTAGTGGGTGAGGTCGGGGAGGATCGCAAGCCGGTTCGGCGACATGTGCTCGCGCATCCAGCCGGCGTCCTTCTGCCCGCCGCCAAGCAGCTTGTAGAACTCCACGACGTGCTCGGGGCGGAACATGTCGCTGTCGCCGTAGACCAGCATCACCGGCATCTTCAGCTTCTTGACGTCGTCCGCCCAGTTGAAGGGCGTCCTCATCAGCTCGCCCATGCGATCGAGCAACTTCGGGAAGTCCGACGGGTTCGGTGCGACCGCCGCGTACGACTTGTACATTGGCGTGTCCTTCATCATCTCGGCCATCGCGGCCCCGACCTGCGCCTGCTGCGGCAGCATCTCGGAATGGAACCCGTCCTGCGCGAAACCGGCCGAGACCAGCGCGAGCCGACGGACCTTGTTCGGATGCTGGACCGCCAGCCGGAACGCCGCGCCGGCGCCGAACGAATACCCGAGCACGTCGACCTGGCCGTGGCCGAGCTGCTCGAGCACCCCCGCCAGGTCATCGCCGATGTCGATCAAGCTGATCTTCCGGTCGCCGAGCGCGGTGCGGCCATGACCGTGGAGATCGATACCGATCACCTGCCGCGTCTTCGCGAGGTAGGGCAGCACCGGACCGAACATGTCGATCGAGCCGAGCCCGCCGTGGAGGAGGAGGAGCGGCTCCCCCTGGCCGTGGACCTCGTAGTAGTAGCGAAGGCCGTTGACGGCGACGTGACCGGTGCGGACAGGGGACGACTTGTGTTCGACGGCCTGGGTCATGACGGGCTCCTTGGATTCTCTCGGCTGCTGATGGGCGCCGCATCCGCTCGCGCCGATGAGGCTGGCGAGCGCGAAGAGCGGCACCCAGAGGGTGGACAGGATCTGTCGCATGCCCACTCGACAACCGAGCGGTCCCGGGATCGACACGCACGAGCACTTTTTTTTTGAAGCTCGGCCCCAATGGCCCGCCCCGTCACCGCGATGCGGGGGCCGCTGGTCGTTCAGCGAGCAGACGACGTCGGAAGAGGCTACCGACTCCGTAGCGAGGCACGAGAGCGTCCGCGGAGCGAGCGAGCCTCGTCGCGGCGCGCAAGCCGGGTGACGACGCGGCGCCGCCAACGGGCGGCATCTGGTGATAGCCTGACAGGGATGCCATCGGTTCGGGCGTCGGCAGCAGCGCAGCGCTCGATGCGCCACGGACCATGATCGTCGTCGATGCTGCTCGATTGGATTGCCCCGCCTGAATGTCCGACCGAGCAAGCCGTCGTCTCGCAGGTGACGACGCTCGCGGGCGAATCGCTCATCGCCCAGCCGCTCGTCGTCCGCGCGCGGGTCGAGCACGGCACCACGCGGCGCTTCAAGCTCGACCTGCGCATCGGCGCCGACGGGGAAGGTTCACGCACGCTCGAGAGCGACGATTGTGGCGAGCTCGCCCAGGCGACCGCGCTCATCGTGTCATTCGATCTGCAATCGCGCGCGAAGGCAGCAAGGAGCGAACAGCCGACTCCCGCGCCCACGACGGAGACCACGCCCGCGCAGCCGCCATCCGGCGACACCGGCTCGACGCTCCATCTCCCGGCTGCAGCTCCTGCCGTGACGCCCCCTCCGATACGAGGAAGAGGCGCCGCGTCGGCGCTACCGCGGCCGGCGGTCTTCGGGATCGGAGCTGATGTCTTCATGGATGCTGGCTCCCTCCCGACCGGCGCGTGGGGATCGGGGGTACTGGCCTTCTTCACGCAAGGGCGCTTCCGGGGAGAATTCGGCGCGACGCTCTGGCCGCGGACCCGGGCCCTCTCGAGCGACCAGCCGGGAGCAGGAGCATCGCTGTACCTTCGGACGGTCGGGCTTCGCGCGTGCTTGGTCGCCCTGCCCTCGCTCCACGTCGACGCGTGCCTCCATGCCGAAGGCGGCAGCACGCGGGCGACTGGCTTCGGGATCAGCCGCCCGAGCACCTCGAACGGGCGATGGCTCGCGACGTTCGTGGGGTTGACGGCGCGGCCGTCTTTCTGGAGCGACCTCGCGCCCCGGTTCACGGTCGAGCTCGGCGCGCCCGTGCACTACGCGACGGTCACCATCGAGGGCGTCGGCCACGTGCACGCACCGTCGCCGGTCGTGCTCCGGGTCGGCTTCGGCCTCGAGAGCAAGCTCTTCTGAGCCGCTGACGGCCGCGTCCGAACGCTTTTCGTCGTCGCCGGAAGAAAGTTTGATAGTTCCTTCTCGACGCTGCACTTACGCGACGTGAAGGGCGGCGCGTTGGCTTCAGTGTTCGGGGCGCCGATGTCCACGCCGGACCACGAGCAAGACGTGTCCTCCGCGCTCACGTCGTTCGACGAAGTCTACGATCGCTACGTCGTTTTCGTCTGGCGCACTCTTCGAGCGCTCGGCCTACCCGATGCCGCGCTCGAGGATGCCGTCCAGGACGTCTTCATCGTCGTCCACCGGCGTCTACACGAGTTCGAGGGACGCGCGAAGCTGACGAGCTGGCTCTTCGCCATCGCCCGTCGTGTCGCCAAGAACCATCGTCGCACACGGCAGCCGAGCAGCGAGCTCCGCGACGTCGAAGAGCAGGTCCGGGATGACGGGCCGACCCCCTACGAGGCGGTGGTCCAGACCGAGGCGGTCGCCCTGCTCGAGCGAATTCTCGATCGACTCGATGACAAGCAACGCGTTTGTTTCGTCTTGATGGATATCGAACAGATGACGGCCGAGGAGGTCGCCTCGCTGCTCGAGATCAACGTCCACACCGTCTATTCGCGGCGCCGCCTGGCTCGCCTCGAGTTCAACCGACTCGCCGCCCACTACGGGCGCGGCGAGTAGCCCGCAGAGCGACCATGCACACCTCCTTCAACCCCCGCCGCTCTCCGTCGCGCTCTCGCGGTTGTGGAGCACGCTCATGAGCGACCTGACCCCCTCGGCTCGTAAGCTTCTCGCAGATGCACGCCCGGCCTTCGGTCCGAGCGCCGCGGCTCGCGAACGGATGCGCGGCGAAGTCCTCCGGCACGCGGCGAGCACCGGAAGCGCGGCGAGCGAGGCGCCCCCGTCGGGCGTGAGGCTCTCGCTCAAGGCGCACGGGGGAAAGCTCCTCGGCGCTTCGCTCGTGGCGCTGGTCGCTACCAGCTACGGGGTCGTGCGCAGCTCGGCGTCCGACCCGGTGACGGTCGCGCCGGCGCCCGCCGTCATGGCCGCTCCTTCCGAAGAAACGTCTCGAGCGGCCGAGGAGCTCGCCTCGCCCCATCTCCTTCCGGAAGCGCCGATCGCCGTCGCGGCGGTCGCGTCGACGATCGCTCCCGAGCCGAGCGCAGGGCGGCGGCCGGCAGCATCGCCGAAGAGCAGCGCGGTACGAGCCGGGAGCGTCGTGGGCGAAGCACCGCCCGAGCTCCCGCTCCCTGCCGGGTCGCTCGGCGCGGAGATGCGACTCCTTCGTGATGCTCAGAGCGCGTTCAAGTCCGGCGACCTCGCTCTCGCGAGCCGCAAGGTCGACGAACACGCACGCTCGTTCCCCGACGGCGTGCTGCGCGAGGAGCGCCTCGTCCTCGGCGTGCTGCTCGCGTGCGCTGAAGGGCGGGTCGAGCGCGCACGTCGCGCGGCCGACGAATTCGCGGCGTCACACCCGCGCTCCTCCCATCTCGATGCGCTTCGCGGCTCGTGCGCGGGCGCTAGCGCATCCGCTCCGGCGGCCACGAACGACTGACTCCGCCGCGAGCAGCTCATCGAGCGTACCCGTCGGATCTCACCGCCGGGCATCCTTCATCCGTCACCCCCACTGGACACACGGACATGCCGAAGCAACCGAGCCGAGGACTTCGCACGCCCATCGTCATCGCACTCTTCGTCGTCGGGACGATCGCCTGCGCCGAGACGATGAGCGCCGGGATCGAGGACAAATCGAACGACGCTGGAACGTCTCCGCCGTCGTTCACGCCGCCGCCGGACGAAGCCGGGACGAGCCCCGACGTCGAGGTCCCGGACTCGCTGAAGCTCTGCATCGCGACCGAGTGCCCAGCGCCGTACGCGACGTGCGGATTCAGCGCCGATCGCTGCCGGGACAACCTCTCCAACGACATCAACAACTGCGGCGCCTGCGGGAACAAGTGCCCGTCGGAGATCTTCTCGCCCCTCGGCGGCGTCAACGTCGACTTCCGCCATCTCTCGCCGAGATGTGTGGACGGTCAGTGCACGGTCGAATGCAACAGCACCGAGTGGGCAGACTGCAACGGCAAGCTCGACGACGGCTGCGAGACGTCGGTCAAGGGCAATCCCGATCATTGCGGTGGCTGCGGGATCAAGTGCGCCGAGGGTGAGCCGTGCGTCATCCTCACGACGGGGCAGTCGAAGTGCGGGTGCGCGGCCGGCATGACGTATTGCCCGGCGACGAGCAAGTGCGTCAACCTCCAGAGCGACGACAACAACTGCGGCGCGTGCGGAACGGTCTGCCCATCGGCGGCCGTCGACGGCGGCGCTCCGCTCCCCCCGAACACGAAGTACGGCTGCGCCGCCGGCACGTGCGGGACCGACGCGAGCCACATCAAGTGCTCGAGCACGACCTGGGCCGACTGCAACGGCGACCTCCCTTCCCCAACGGGCGACGGCTGCGAGGTGAACGCCGGCACGACGTACACACTCGTGAACGGACTGCCGATGTACCTCGGCGATCCCGACAACTGCGGGGCATGCGGCAACGCTTGTAAGCCGGGGCAGACCTGCGCGCTCCTCCGCCAGGGAGGCGTCCAGTGCGCGTGCGCTCCGGGAGAATCGCTGTGCCAGAGCCGGCGAGCCACCTGGTGCGCCGACCTGCTCACGTCACCCGCCGACTGCGGGGCATGCGGAAACGCCTGCACGAACGATCCGGCCAAGAACCTCGAGGGAGTCTGCAAGAAGGGCATGTGCGTGAACGAGTGCGCCCCGGGTTGGGGCGACTGCGACGGCAATCCGGACAACGGATGTGAGACGAACCTCGAGACCAACATCGCGCACTGCGGCGCGTGCGGGAGTCGATGTGACACCGCCGCCGGGCAGCCGTGCATCGACGGTCAGTGCCTGATGACCGAATGCGACGGCGGAACGGTCACCAAATGAGCCATCTCCTGAAGCACGACACCATGCGTCGACTGAGCGTCTTGGCAGGCCTCGCCCTGCTCAGCATGCCTCCGCTCGTCATCGCGAGCTGCGCCGAGTCCGCACCGGACGTGGACGTCAACCCCGACGCGGAGCCGCCGCACACGATCGGCGATTCGAGCGACCCGATCGATGCCGGCGCCCCCGTGGAGGACGCAGGGTGCGAAGCGGGCGACCCGCGTTGCGTGGAGACGGAGCTCCCCTGCGCCGAGACCGACTTCTGTCCTGTGAAAGGCGCCATCGACGCACGCTTCGCGCTCACCGCGATCTGGGGAAACGGGAAGAACGACGTCTGGGCCGTGGGCGCCGCGGGGACGGCGATCCACTGGGACGGGCAGACCTGGAAACCGTATCCAGTCCCGACCAACCACACGCTGTTCGGTGTGTGGGGCAGCGGCGCCGGCGATCTCTGGACGGCGAGCACCTATACGGCAGCGTTCCGCGGGACGATCCATGAAGCGGACGCCTCGGTCGAATGGACGCCACTCCCGGCGCTCCCCGTCCCGCTCATCAGCGACCTCTACCCTGCCCTCGCAGCGGTGTGGGGGCGCGCACCGGACGACGTGTGGATCGGCGGCGGCGAGAAGGTCACCGGCTTCCCCCAGCCGCGAGTCTGGCGCACGAGGCCCGCTGCCGACGGCGGCATCGCGTGGCAGACGCTCTCGCCGTGCGCTCTGAGCAGCGACTGCCCCGCCGTCCGCGCGATCTGGGGACGTGCCGACGACGACATCTGGCTCGTCGGCGACAAGGGCCGCACGTACCACGCGGCCCTCGCCGATGGCGGCGTCGCGTTCACGGCCCTCGAGAGCCACACGACACGACCGCTACGGGCCGTGTGGGGGGCAGACGCGGACAACGTGTGGGCCGCGGGCGACGACGGCGTCGTCCGCAAGGCATCCGCGACCGCGAGCTCGTGGACCAGCGTGAACGTCCCGACCAGCCACGATCTCCGCGGGCTGTGGGGCTCGAGCGCGAGCGACGTCTGGGCCGTCGGCGCCCACGGGACGCTCCTCCACTTCGACGGCAACGAGTGGTCGGAGGCGAGCGCAGCGTTCCCGGCGGGCCTGAAGCCGAACCTGTACGCCGTCTGGGGCAGCGGCCCGGACGATGTGTGGATCGTCGGAGACGGAATCGTTCTTCATCGAACGGCCAAGGCGAAGACAGGAGGGCAGCCGTGAGGCTCGAGAGATTCGCGTCGTTCTTCATCCCCACCCTTGCCGCAACGGCGGTGCTCTTCGCGTGTGGAGACGATCCGGCCGCGACCGGTTCATCGACGCCCCCGGACGCGAGCGACACCGATGCGCGCGCGGACGCCGAGGAGGTCGACGTCGACGGCGCGACCGAGGACGAGGACGCTGGTGACGCCGACGCCGACGCCGACGTCGCGACTCCCCCGAAGACCTGCAGCGACGAAGGCTGGTGCCACACGGCGGTTCCGGCAGGGCAAGTCCTGCGCGACGTCTGGTCAGACGGCGCCGGCACCGCGTGGGCCGTGTCCGATCAAGGCGCCATCCTTCGCTACGACGGCATGGCGTGGACCGTGGTGCATACGCGGACCGCGACGGACGCGAGGCTCTTCTCGATCTGGGGCAGCAGCGCGACCGACATGTGGGTCGGCGCGTACGGCGCGATCCTGCACGGCACCGGCACGACACCGGCGACCATCACGTGGACCGAGATCACGCTCGATCAAGTTGCGCCGGGGGCCGGTGCAGTCTCGGTCTACGGCACGAGCAAGAGCGACGTCTTCGCGGCTGTTCGTACCGCGGTCCTGCATCTCGCCGACGACGGAGCGAGCTGGGAGGTCGATCCCGTCACTTCCGAGATCGCCGGCACGGCAGTCGCTGTCTGGGGACGCGCAGGAACGAGCGACGTCTGGATCTCGACCATGAACACCGCGACGAAGAAGAGCGTCCTCTTCCACCGGAGCGGCGGAGCGGGCAGCCCCTTCAGCGCAGTCCCGGGTGTGAGCGAGGTTCCGTTCAACGTCTCCGGGCGCGCATGCGCCACTCCTGGTGAGCCGCGGCGCGGATGGATGCTCGACGATCGAACGATCTGGCTCGTCGGCACGCGCGTGAACTTCACCAACACCTGCTACTACGCATTCCGCGGGGTCGAGAATCCCGAGGCCGGAGCGATGGACGCCGGCGCGTTCGTCTTCAGCGGCACGGTCTTCTACGACCCGTACGTCGCGCAGAACGACATCTGGGGTACCTCACCCAACGACGTATGGCTCGTCGGCGAGTTTGGCGCGCTGAACCACTGGGACGGCACACGCTGGCAGCTCGCCGCCATCTCGATCGGAACGCAGCCCGTCAAGAAGAACCTCACCGCGATCCATGGCCGTGGGCCCGGAGACATCTGGGTCGTCGGCGACGGCATCGCGCTCCACAAAGGTGCACCGTGAAGACGCACGCTCGACCCTTTCTTCGTAGCGCGACGGTTTGGGGCGCGCTCCTCGCGACCGGCGGCCTCGCTGCGCTCGCGTGCGGCGACCCCGACGTGAGGATCGGCTACATCGAGCCTTCGGAAGCCTCCACGGAAGCGACGACCGAGGCCTCGCTACCCCCGACCGACGACGGCGGTAACGTCGTCCCGGTCGACGCGACCCCGCCGGAGGACGCGGGCATTCCGTTCGACGGCGCGGGGGAGGACGTCGTCTGCGCGACGACGCCGTGTGCGACCCAGCTTGCCGGCGGAGAGACGTACTTCTGCGCGCTCATCGACGACGGCACCGTGCGTTGCTGGGGGACCGACCTGCGCGGCTCGCTCGGGAGACCCGAACTCGACGCTGGCGCCGACGCTGCTGCCGTGCGGCCGGCACCGGTCGAAGGGCTCGAGGGCGTCACTCAGCTCACCGCACGACAGGCGGTCTGCGCTCGTCTCGACGACGGTACGGTGCGTTGCTGGGGCTCGAACAACTTCGGACAGCTCGGGGTCCGGACGCCCCCGGCGTCGGACACGCTCTCGCATCCGATCCCGAGCGAGGTGCCGCTCCACGAGCCGGCGCTGCGCGTCGACACGCACGACATGACGACGTGCGCGGTGCTCGCCTCGGGCAAGGTCGAATGCTGGGGGAGCACTTCGTACGCCCAGCTCGCGCGCACCGCGACCGGATTCGTGGGCGGCCCCGACATCGCGACCAAGGTCGCTCCGAAGGTCGTCAGGACGACGACGGGAACCGCGATCACCGAGGACGCGGAGCTCTTGACGTGGGCTGGGCTCCTCGGGCGCGAGGTGTCGATTCAGCCGCTCGACCCGGCGTTCAAGCCGATGACGATCCCGAACCTCGGCAGCGTCCACGACGTCGCGTCGGAGGTGGCGTACGTCTACGATCAGGCCGCCGCCGCGTACGTGCCCGCCGGCCACACCTGCGCCGTCATCGCGGGCGCGATCTACTGCTGGGGGACCGCGAGTACGTCCGGCGTGCTCTGCACCGGCGTCGGCATCGCGGAGCCCATGCCGGTCCGCGCCCCGATGTCGCTCGACGCCGGGGTCTTCGCGCAGCAGATCACGGTGTCGAAGCGGAATACGTGTGCGCGCCTCACCGACGGATCGGTGCGGTGCTGCGGGGGGGACGCCTTCGGTCAGCTCGGGCGCGGGACCGTGCCCGACGGCGGAGCTACGCCGGTCGAACCCATCTTCGTCGCTGCATCGGCCGTCACCGGCGATGTCGTCCAGGTCGCGCTCGGCGGTGATGCCGCTTGCGCGCTGCTCAAGGACGGGTCCGTCGAATGCTGGGGCAGCAACGTCTTCGGTCAGCTCGGGAACGGCACGCGGGACTCCGCCCCGCATCCCGCCCCCGTTCGCGTCGAATTCTGAGTCGAGAGGACGAGCCTGATGAATAGCGGACGAGGAATATCGCCCTGGGCTTCGAGCGTCGTGGCCGGATCACTTACCGTCCTCGTCGCTGCCGCGTGCGCCGGCAACCGGCAAGAGTTCGACGACCGCGACGCGGGACCGCCCACGCCCATCGTCCCCGACGAGGGAGGAGCGCCGCCGGAGACCTGCACCGGACAGCGTTGCTCTCGCGATCTGAAGAAGGTGCTGAGCAGCTGCGATGATCGCGTGATCAAGGAGTGTGGCGTCGGCTACGCTTGCGGCGATGGCGAGTGCCTCGAGCCGTGCAAGGCGGTCGAGCTCTCGCAAGGATCGACGGGCTGCTCGTTCTGGACCCTCCCGCCCGACGCCGCGGTCGAGGGCGAGCAGGGCTCCTGTTTCGCGGCGATGGTCGCGAACTCGTGGGAGCAGCCGGTGACCCTCTCGGCCGACTACGGCGCCGAGCCGCTCGACATCTCGCAGTCCGTCTACGTGGCCAAGCAGGAGAACGGGAAGGTCACGTACACGCGTCTCGACGGACCGCTCCCGGTCGGCGAGGTCGCAGTCGTGTTCCTCGCGCAACGCGCCAGCGCCAAATACGCGTGCCCGTCGGGGGTCACACCGGCGCTCGCCGCGGATCCGATCACGCACGGGACGAGCATCACGAAGGCCTTTCACCTGAAGACCGATCTTCCGGTGACCGCCTATTCGATCTTCCCCTACGGCGGAGCCACCTCACAGGTCCCGAGCGCGACATTGCTGTTGCCGGTGTCCTCGTGGTCGAAGAGCTCGATCCTCGTCAACCCGTCGTCCGGCTACGTCATCAGCTCCACCAGCGGCACGTACACCGCCCGTACGTTCATCCAGATCGTATCGGACGAGGACGATACGGAGGTGCGGATCGCTCCCAACACCGACATCAGCGATGGCTGGGGCGTCACGGGGACGGGAACGGGCACCTCGAAGACCTGGACCCTCGCGCGTGGCGAGGTGCTCCAGATCAAGCAGATCCCGGAGCTGTCCGGCAGCCCGATCGAGTCGAACAAGCGCGTCGGGATCTTCAGCGGAGCCGACTGCATCACGTATCCGACCAACATTGGCTTCTGCGACTCGCTCCACCAGCAAATCCCGGGTCTGTCGAGCTGGGGCAACGACTACGCGCTCGTCCCCTACAAGCCGCGCGTCAACGGACGTGAGAAGGGTGTGCCCTTTCGCTTCGTCGGCGCGGCGAACGGCACGAAGCTCACCTACGATCCTGCACCTCCGATCGGCGCCCCGCTCACGCTAGAGAGCGGGCAGGTGGTGACGTTCAGCACCGATCAGATCGTGACGGTGAAGAGCCAGGACAGCGCACATCCGTTCTACGCCGCCTCGTACATGACCGGCTCGATGTACAACGCCGGGACGACGAACCCGACCTCGCGAACGATCGGAGACCCGGACTTCGTCAACGTCGTGGCCTCGGACCAGTTCCTCGACCGCTACGTCTTCTTCACCGATCACACCTACGCCAACACGACGCTCACGTTCGTGCGCAAGAAGACGGACAAGGGCTTTCTCCCGATCGAGCTCGAGTGTGGGGGCGAGATCACCGGCTTCGTTCCCATCGGCGAGGGCGGCGAATACGAGTACGCTTGGGTGGATCTCACGAAGTCTTTCCAGCCGCAGTCGTTCGCGAAGGGCAAGTGTGGATACGGCCGTCACGCGGCCTCGAGCGATGGGCCTTTTTCGGTCACCGTCTGGGGTACCGATCTCGATGCGAGCTACGCCTACCCCGGAGGTATGGGCCTTCGCCCGATCAGCGAGGTGCAGGTGACCGTCCCGAAGTGATCCGCTGTGTGCGAGCAGCCCGGCAACGTACGGAGGCGCCAGCTCTTCGCTTGACGACCGTGACCCGAACGACTTCCCTTCGACGACGAGGTTGAAGATGGTCCTACGAGCCTCGCAACGGCTGCTCTTCTTCACGGTTTCGATCGCCCTGACGTCGGCGGCGTCTGCTTGTTCGGACGCTGCTTCCACCGGGAGCGGCGCAGGCCCCTGTGTCGACGGGGCATGTTTGCCCGACGCCGATGAAGACGGCGTTGCCGACGGCGTCGATCAGTGCCCGGACACGCCCGCGAACGAGCCCGTCAACGACGTCGGCTGTCCGATCCGGCTCGAGGCGGTCCCGTGGTCGACGGGGCCCTACGGGACGAACATCCGCGACACCGCCGGAGACTTCACGCTCGAGACGCTCGACGGCAAGGTCACCTTCTCCGAGGCCTGGACCGGCCAGGACTCGTGGGTCTTCTTCGCCCGCTCGCCGACCTCCCCCGAGCTCGAGCAGGTTTGGGCGTCCGATCCCGTCGCCCTGCTCAAAGAGTCACCCGCGAACGTTCATTACGTCTTCTTCTCGGCCGGTACCGACCCGGCAACCGACGTCGCCGAGCTGAAGTCGCGGTTCACCAAGGCGCTCGGGAAGATCAAATCCCCCGATCAATGGACCGGGCGGCTTCACTTCGTGCCGACGCCGTTCGAGCAGGTCGACTCCGTGCTCAAGACCTTCAGCGTCGCGCATGCCAAGCACCGATCCACTTCGCGAGCTTTCGCGGTGGATCGATTCCAGCGCTGGCGCGAGGTCGGCATGCTCGGGGCGCTCGGTTCGGGGGGAGTGAGGGGCGAGATGCGCTTTCTCTCCCGCGTACCGCACGGGTTCAACTACGAGCGGTCGGTCGAGCGCGAGCGGGCAGCGCTGAAGCCCGTCGAGGTCGTGATCGCCGACGGGTTCGTTCATCCTGGTGGATGGGAAGGCGGCAACAAGAGCCGGCTCGAAGCGACGTTTCCGTCTGCGGAGCAGATGAAGTCGTTCGACTCGATGGCGATCCACGCCTTCACGAGCTGCCCGAAGCACCTCGACGGCGCCGAGAACGGCTGCCCCGAGTGGGACATGGCCCATCACCTGATGCTCTGCGACGAGGCCGATCCGAGCTCGTGCGATACCGAGCTCGTCCGGTACATCACCACTTACCATCGAGAAGGCGAGTGGCGAACGGACATCTCGCCACTGCTTCCGCTCCTTGCATCAGGCGGCAAGCGGACGCTCGAGTACCGCGGGCCGAACAGCTACGGGCTTCACCTCACGATCCAGCTCTGGAACGACCCTGCGAAGACCGAGCGGCCGATCGCGATCCAGAAGCTGTGGGGCGCTGCGCCGAACGAGACGCGCTGGGACGAAAAGTACAACGACACCCTGGCGCCCGTGAGCTTCGACTTCGACTCTCAGGCCGCCTCGCGCGTCGAGATCGTCGCCGCGCTCACCGGGCACGGGTTCGGATCCACGAACGAGAACTGCGCCGAGTTCTGCAACCACCAGCACCAGTTCACGCTCAATGGCTCGCCGCTCTCGCTCCTCGAGTATCCGAACGCCGGCAAGCGCGAGGGCTGCTACGCGCAGGTGAAGCAAGGCGTCGTCCCGAATCAATTCGGGACCTGGCCGTTCGGTCGCGCGGGCTGGTGCCCCGGACAGGACGTGAAGCTCGAGACGGTCTCGATGAGCGATTCGCTCCAGTCGGGCAAGAACGCCCTCGACTACCGGGTGCTCTTCGAGAACGCGAGCTACACGCCCAACTACCTGGATCCGGAGCCCAAGGATCCGTACTTCCCGCACCTCCGGACTCAGATCTGGCTCGTGACCTACGGCCGCGAGTAGCAGGCCGTCTCGGTGGCCGGCGCGTCGACGACGTGCCGGCTGCAAAGCCTCACGCGCGACGCATCGAACGCGCAAAGCGCTCGCCGTCGCGCAGACCGAGCTCGTACGCGCGGACGATCCCTTCCGGGCTCGTGATGTCGAACTGCCCCACGCCGATCGTCTCCGACGGCTCGACATACTGTCGATGCGTGACCGTCGGCGTCGTCCGGTAGCGACGTGTCAGAAGGACGAGCGTCCGTCCGCCCGCCTCTTCGATCGTGCGAAGAGGCTCCACCGGTACGTTGTCCGAAAAGCCGCCGTCCATCGCCGGATGCCCGCCGATGCTCTGGAGTCGGATGATCGGCGGCACGTAGGCGCTGGCGAACGTCACGTCGGCCCATGCGCGCGCATCGGGAAGCTCGCGCACCGAGACGTGCGCGGGCGCAAACCCGAGCTTCGTTCCCCACTGCGGGTGGACAGGCCCGAGCAGCTTCTTCTCGAGCTGGTAGCTCGCGAGCCCCACGAGCGCAGCGAATGCGCCCGGCCAGCCTCGAGGTGGACGCGCGATGGACACCACGAGGTCCGCCTTCGCGTTGATCGCCTCGAACGCCGCGGGGCTCAGGACCTCGTCGAGGAGCTCGCGGTACATCTCGGCGACCGGAAACGGCACCCCGCGTGCGATGCCACGCCAATCGAAGTTCGGGAGCCCGCGCTTGCATCCCTCGAGCACGAGCTCACGCACGCGCGGTCCGAGACCGAGGAGAGAATACGCCGCGGCGAAGGCGCCCCCACTGACACCGACCACACGAGCAGGCGCGAGATCGAGCGACTGTGCGGCGGCCTCCCAGAAGCCACCTTGCCAGTAACAGCGGTTGCCCCCACCGGGGAAAGAGACGGCGTCGAACACGTGGCTCGCACGCTAGTCCGGGCATCGCGAGCGTCAACGACATCGGGATCCTGCTTCCCGTCCCGCTCGCGCTGCGCAGGCGTCGGATCTCGCCAGGCTGGCCCAGGGGCATAGCGGGCGCGCGGCATCGGGCCTAACCTCACCGCGATGTCCCTCTCTCCCGAAGCCTTCGTCGCCGAGCTCGACGCCGAGAACCGGATCGCGCTCGACCGCATCGCCGCCGCGGCCTGCGCCGGCGCGCCCGATCCCGGGCTCTCCGTGCAGAAGCTGCTCCTCCTCGCGCTGAAGAACGAGCTCGAGGCGACCGAGTGCGCCGCTGCCTGGCTCCCGACGACGAAGGAGGTCGCGGTGAAGCTCGCCCTCGCACGGCAAGCGGGAGACGAGGCGAAGCACTACAAGCTCATCCAGGCCCGGCTCTCGGAGATGGGCGTCGACACGTCGAGCTTGGATCCGCTCGCCTCGGGCAGAAGCCCTCTGCTCGCATACCTCGTCGCGCTCGAAGGTACGGTCGCGCGCGTCGCGGCCGGACAGTTCACGCGCGAGGCGCTCGCGCTCGTGCGGAACGCCGAGTTCATCCGGTTCTGCCGCGCGCAGGGCGACGAGGGCACCGCGCGGCTCTACGAGGAGACGATCCAGCCGGACGAGAAGCACCACCACGAGCTCGGTCGACGGCTCCTCCTCGACCTCGCCGTCTCGGAGGAGGCCCAGGCCGCGGCGCGCGAGGCAAGCCAGCGCGTGCTGTCGATGGCGGAGGAGCTGCAAGAGATCGCGCGCCTCAAGACGGGCATCTCGCGGGCGCCTGGCTGCTGAACGTCATCCCCGCGCGGCGAGCGCGTCAGCGGAAGCCGGTGTTCGCACCGGGGACGTTGTTCATGACCCAGAGCATCATCTCCCGATCGTGCTGCGGCACCTTCGAGGCCATGTCGTAGATCGCGCGACCGAGCGCCCTCGCATTCCCTTCACCCGCCTTCAGCTTTCGCATCACGGCCCGGCGCGCGAAGCGATACGCGGCCGTCACCATCTCTCGCTCCGGGACGCTCGGATACGGGCGGCCGTTCATCATGCGCACGAGCCCCAGTGGAAGCACCGCATCGGCATACCCGACGACGTTGCCCGCGCCACGCTCGATCGCTCGCTGCGCCTCGTCGAAGCGACGCGCGAGACCGTCGATGAACCGGTAGACCTCGAGAGACGGCGCGAGCGCGAGAAACTCCGAGGCGATCGCATCACGGGCATCGGCGAGGGCGCGCACCGCCGCCTTCGGGTCGTTTCGCCCGAACGCCCTCGCCGCACGAGCGAGCGAAAGACGGTAGCGCTCCCTTGCCCGCTGCCAGCCGACCATGTCGACGGTGTGCTCGATCTCCTCTGCGTCGAGCTCGTAGACACGACCGGCTTCGGTCCACTCCTTCAGTCGAAGCGCCCCCCTTACACGCGCCACGACGGGTGAAGCCGGGGCCGTGATGAACAGACGATCGCCGCCCAGGCTTCCCATCGCCTCGAGCATCGTGGTCCGAAGGAGGGCGGGGTCGTCGAAGTGCTCTCCACTGCCGACCAGCGGGAAGCTCGTCACGCCGGCGATACGCTGCGCGAGCTCGTCGCCCTTCGTCCCGCGAAGACGCACCGTCGTTCGCCCCGGGAGCGCCGACGACGACACGAGCGCGATCGTGCCGTCGTCTTCGCGGACGAGGTAGCCGGAGACGCTCGCCCCACGTCCGTCGATGTCGATCCCGCGCTCGAGCGGCAGCAGGCCGAGACGAGGCGCATCGGGCACCGGGAGCGCGCCCAGCGACGCGCGGACGATGGCGTGGTGCTCCACGCGGTCACCACCGAGAGACCGCACGAAGACCTTCGCGTTCCCCCACTCGTGTGCTCCTGCGTGCGCGGAGGCGCCGTCTTCGACCCAGCGCGCGACGACGACACCTCCGTTGCCAGCCAGGACGGCCCACGGCAGGTCCAACCAATCACGCCGGGCCGGAGCAGCGTGCTCGGGATCGATCACGACGACGATGTCGCGCATGTTGCCCGCTCCGGCTGCGCGGAGCGCGTCCACGCGCACGTCGAGGCGCGACTTCGCGAGGGCTCGAACGTCGATCGCGATCGCATCCGTCTCGAAGCCCGCCCTCTTCGCCGCGTTCACGGCGAGCGCGCGGAGCTCGTCGTCCGGTGAGAGCATGGCGATCACGGCGGTCCGCGCGTTCGGCGCGCTCGCACGCGCGAGCTTGAACAGCGGCGCGAGATGAAGGACGTCCGGGGCGGTCGACTCGTCCCGAGCGGGAGCATCGGGCGGCGGAGCGGCACCTGGAGACGACGGAGACGACGGAGACGGACGCGCCGTCGGGCTCGGCCCCGAGCATGCAACGAGGAGCATCGAAAGCGTGACGAGGAGGCGGTGCGCGAGGAGGTTCATGGTTCCGCTCAGTGGGTGCACCAGCGCGTCGGGATGACGTCGCTGTCGAGGTTGCGGATGGCCATCGAGATCTCGATCGCACGCATCGTCTCGGCGCTGGGCGCGGTCCGCGAGACCGCCGCCTCGAACGCAGCGAGGCGCGCGATCGATTCGCTCCGTGACGTCGTAGCGAGGCTCAGCGGCGGAAGGCCGACCTCCCGGAAGGCCTTCGCGAGCACCGCTCCGTACTCACGTTCGAGCCCGCGGCGGACTGCGCCGTCGTAGTAGCGAACACGGAGGAGCGTCTCGGCCTTGGCGCCGAGGTCGGAGCGCTCGGAGAGATGAAGATCGCTCCGCCCGTAGAGGGCCTTGTAGGTCCGATAGTCCTCCACGAGCGCCGGGTCGTCGCTGCCGTTTGCACGACGCGCGCCGCTCACCCAGGCGTCGAAGCGAACGTCGGCTGTGGCCTGACGTGCTCGCGCCTTTTCGAGCGGCTCGGAGCCGTCGCGATATCCGCTCGAGCGATCCCAGACGCCGACGTGCTCTTTCGCACGGCTCGGCGAGAGCTCGAGGTTCGTCGCTCGGCCCCGAGTCGCACGCGCCCATTCGCCGAGATGCCCTCCGCCCTCGAGCGGCGCCGAACCGTTGTAGGCCCAGAGCGTCTTCAGATTGGGGAACGCAGCGACCCAGGCCGCCCGGTTCTCGTCGATCGCCCCCTGCATCCCGGTCGAGCAAGCGGAGATGTGAATGTCCTCGATCTGGGCCGCCGCGCGAGGCATCACCCACGCGAGGCGCTGGACGTCGGCGAAGGCCAGCTCTCCGTCGCCCTTCCCGTCCCAGATCGTCGTCCCGCTGGAATGCCCCGAGAGCACGATGCGCGACGGCACCGTCCCTCCGGCCTCGCCCTGCGCCCAGAGGAGCGCGAGGTGCGCCATCTCGTCGGCTCCGGTCGGGTTGGTCTGCGCGATCGCCGCGACGACGAGCTGCGCTTGCATCTCGGACATCCCTCTGGCGTGAAGTAGTCCCACGAACGCCCCCTGCCCCTCCGGCTTCGCGAGCTCGTAGCTCTTCCCGTCGACCGAGATGACCGCAGCGCGCTCGCTGTGCGCCAGTTCCGTGACCTTGGCGAGCTTCGAGAGCTTTGCCTCCTCGGCGGGCGCCGAGCTTCGGTTCATCCCGATATGGAGGATCTCGTCGTTCGGAGGCGGGCTCTTCGACGCGTTTCGTACGAAGTCGGCGAGGCCGGCATCGATGCGCGCGTCGACTGCGCTGCCGACGTAGGCGACCGCAGGCGAGCTCTCGTGCCGCGCCGGGTCGGCTGCTCGGTCATCGTCGCTGCGATCGAGGTCGGGCCGACGGGACGCTCCTGAAATCCGCTCGAACATGGCCCGTAGTTCGGCCGGCGAGCGCCCCGGTTGCGCGCAATCTCGATCGGTGCGGGAACTTCGCGCCGAGGCGCTTCAGGGACGAGACCGTCGCCGCGCGAGCGCTGCTTAGTTCACCGGCTTGAAGACGCTATCCATGCACCCGCAACGAATCGTGTTGGCCGCATTCGCATAACAGACCAGCCCTCGGTCGGCAGCGAGGGCCGACCAACCGAACGCGGCGTTCGGCGTGTCCGTGGCGGTCTCCGGCCACTCCTCGAGCTTGCCCGAATGGATGTGGATACGGAACATCCGCGGCGCGTCGTTCTTGAACCCGGGGAACACGAGCGATCCCTGCGTGCCGTTGGTATGGACCATCCGCGCGCTCGAGGCCGCGGCCCGGAAGCCAGGCGGGAGCACCGTGAGATCGCGCTTCTGCGTCGCCAAAGCGGGCGTGTACCGCGTGACGACCCCCTCTGGGCTGACGCCGAAGAACGTGGTCGCGTTGAGATCGTCGGCAGGCGTTCGCCACGAGAGCGGGGCCCACGTCACCACCTTCCCAGGTGCGAAGCCGTCTGTTCCACGCGGCCCGACCGCGAAGGCTCGCCAGCCCCCTTCGCCATCGGCTCGAATGATCGTCTGGCTCGACCCTTGATACACGACGACGTCGCTGCGCGCGAACGAAGCGGGGGCGAGCGGTATCGAGCTCCTCGTGAGCAGAGGCGAGAGGGTCACCTGCCCATTGTCGATGCGTGCGCTTCGGAGGCTACCGGCGTCCGCGCCGAGTGACGGCCAGCTGAGGACCATGGCGACGGCTCCGTTCGTGTTGCCGTCCTGCAGGTCGACGGGGGGGAAGATGCCGTCCACCGAGTCGTCGACGCCCGGGATGAGCGCAGCGCTGGACGGGAGCGCCTCGTCGAGAGGTCCAACGGGGACGACGCCGCCCGCCGACTCCACAACGCTGCCGTCGTCCTCGACGTACTCCCGACGCAGATAGCTCACGAAGAGGTAATCCTTGCCGGCGAGCTTCACCGTCTGAAGGCGGGGGGATTGGTCGAATTCGGACCGGCGGGCCGCCCGACGTCCGTGACGGAGCCGGCGACGCCCGTCGCCAGATCGAATGTCTGCAGCGGAATCGTGGGCGGCGCGCGGTCGGCGATCGTGAGCACGGAGGAGCGGACGAGGATGCTCCGCACGACGCTCGCCGAGCTCGCCGACCACTCGCGTTGCCCCGTCGTCAGCGGACAGGCTTCGTCCGGCGTGTCGAGGTCAGGCCCCGCGTCGGAAGGATGGCGGGGCATTCTGCAGGACCGGCTCGTGCCCCTCTTCGGAGTGGGCGGCGCAATTGTGCTCCAGGCGGCGTCGTTCGGCCTGCAGCATGCGTGGGGATTCCCCCGCGGGCCCGTTGGCGTCGTGCTCGCCGGCGGCTGGGCGGTGATGCTCGGACTCCTCCGTCGCCACTCGGGCGGCCTGCTCAGCCCCATTCTCGCGCACGTCGTCGCCGACGCGACGATCGCGGTGCTGGTCCTGGGCTGCCTTCGATGAGCCGTGCACGAGATCGGCGGTCGACGACAGCAGGGAGCGATCGGGCCTAGAACGGAACTGTCACGCGGAGCGTGCCGGGCCCGGCGGCAATCTGGGGCGAGCTCGAGGTCGCGCGCGGCGCGATGAGGAAGGCGATGCCGCCGCCGAGGATGGCGCCGGCCCCGACGATGACTCCGACCGTGCTGACGTCTCGAAGGGTCTCCGCGGTACGCGCATCGTCGACCTCGTCTTCGGGGCAAGTCGGCTTGCAGTGCTGGAGACGCGAAACCGAGTGGTCGGCCGACCAGCTCAATCCGGCGATCGAGCCTCCCAGCAGGACCGCGCCTCCGATCATCGACACGATGCCGACGGTGCGCTGCCTGCTGCCATCGGCGCGGCGACGCTCGCCCAACGCGGGAGCAGCGTCCAGCGCGGGAACGGCGACACGAATGCTCTCCCCTTCCGTCACCGTGACGTGAACCTCCGCCGCGACCTTTCCCGGGGCGCGCGCCGTGATTGCGTGCTCGCTCGGGTCGACGGCGACCGGCGTCCCCCACGCCTCCACCGGCAACGTCACGCCGTCGAGCTGGACAACGAGGCCCTCGGGGGCTCCCGCGCCCACGTCGATCGCGAGATGGGGCAAACGAGGGCGGAGCGCATCGAGATGCTCGCGCGCAAGGGCAGCGCGGTCCTGGCGCTGGTCGAGAGTAGCCTGCGCGAGCGCACGTTCGAACGCGGCATTCGCCGTCGCGAGGCGCCCCTCTCGCTCGCGACAGACCGCAAGGTTGAGGAGCGTGCCCCCGCTCGGATCGAGCGCGTGGCTCCGCGCGAGCTTCGCGCACGCCTCAGGGAACCGCCCCGCTTCCATCAATGCGCGACCCTCCTCGAACAAGGACTGCGCGACGAGCGCCTCACCTTCGGTTGCATGCGCGAGGGACGCCGCACAGAGGCTCGCGGCGATGATGGCGACACGACAGAGAAGCGACGGACGCATGTGCAGTCTCTACTAGAGCCTTCGTCTTGCCGCCGGTCGCGCAAAATCGACGGAGCCACCTGAACGCGCACGCGCACGCGGAGCGGATCCCACGAAGGCCGGCCAGAAGTTGGAAGGCCACGTCGGTTGAAGCTCGTCGTCCCCGTTCTCACCAAGCCAGCCGCAAACCGTGCCGTTACCGAAGGGTGGACGGGGCAGTCGGTTCCCCCCCGGGGTCATGGGGCAAGTGGTGAGCTCGATGGCTCGCCCCGCGCGTCTCGTTCTTCAGGAACGCGATGCTGAGCAGTGTGGAGGTTCCTATGACGGGCCACATCGCAGCGTAGCCATCGGTCGACGCGAAGAGCGGATGCAAGACGTCGATCGCCACGCCCGTGAGCAGCGGTCCAAGGAGCGACCCCGCTCCGCTGCTCACGTCGAAGAGCCCCGCCGACGCGCCGTGGCTCTCCCGGGGCATGATGCGCATGAGGATCGTGTACGGCATCGACAGCGCCATCGCTCCTCCCAACCCGGTGATCGGGAGCACGGCGAGCAGCCAGACGATCGATCGGGTGAAGGTCGGGATCCAGAGGCCGATCCCGAAGACGACGAGCACGACGCGCATCACGACGAACGGCCCATACCGGTCGGCGAGCTTGCCAGCGACGGGCGCCGCGATGATCGCGGCGGCCCCGACCATCCCCATCGCGAAGGCGGCGAAGGAGAACGACCGATGCAACCCCTGGGTCAGGTAGAGCACGATGAAAGCACGGAGCCCGGTCTGGGTGAGCTGCCAGAGCACATTCGCCATCATGAAGCATCGGATGTCGGCGTGGTCGCGGATCAGCGACCAGACGCGTGTGGCTGCAGATCCCTCGGGAGCGTCGGGACTCTTTCGGGTCGCCAACCGGCGAAGCCCGACGACCGCAACTGCAGTCGTCAGGATGAGGATCGCCGCGGCGCCCCAGAACGGTAGTGGCTTCCAGAGCTGAAGGAGGAGCGCGCCCCCGACGAGCCCGCCGCCCATCCCCAGGACGCGGAAGATCCCCACGACGGCGTTCGCGCGGCCGCTATGTTGTCGGGATACGAGGTCCGATTCGAGCGCACGATACGGCGCGTAATACGTGAAGTACGCGAGGTAGTAGATTCCGACCGCGACCGCGAGCACCGGGATCGATCGCGCGAAGGGCATGCATGCGAGCGCGAGCGCCGCGACGGGCGCTGTGCCGATCATGAACGGCAAGCGCGCGCCGAGTCGCGTCTCGACGCGGTCGGATGCGGCGCCAATCCAGATGGGAAGGAGCAGCGAGACACAGCCTTCCCCGCTGACGAGAGCCCCGATGACGGCGCGCGAGCTGGTGAGCTCCCGCGCAAGCACGGGCACGAAGGCGTTGAGCGTCGTCGCCGCGATCGAGAGCCCGAGCGCAGGCACGCCGATCAGCACGAACTTGCGGAGCTCGCCAGACGGGAGCTTCGTCGAGGTCGGACGCCTGGGACGCAAGCTCATCACGTCCTCCTCGAAAGAAGTCGTTCGAAACGAGTGCAACCCACATTCCACAGTGCCAGTAGTTCTTCCCGAGCTCGGCGCCACATGCCTCCCGCCTGCATTCGCCCGCCTCGTTGCCCCCACCGTGGCGCGCGCGAGGGGCCACGCTTGACCGTCCCTCGCTTCTGGATCATCGTGTCCTTCGGCCGCCGCTCCGGCCTCACCTCGCACCGGCGGCCCCCCCGCGGTCCTCGCGCGAGGCGAAGAGGGATGACCTCGGAGCCGGGTGAAGCGTCTCTTCGCCACGATCGCCAGCAGGGGGGTGCACGGCGCGTGGCTGGAGCAGACGATCATGCCCACTCATCTCAAGAGACTGGTCCACGCCCGCATGGAGAAGACGGGCGAGAGCTACCAGCAAGCCCTCCGCCACGTCCGCGCGCAGGCGCCCGATGCCGGCGCAGCGGACGCGCCGCCGAGCCAGGAGCGGATCGCGCGATCCCGAACGCTCGCGGACACGGCGTTCTCGATCGCGGTCGTGCGCGCCGAGGAAGCGACCCGCCCCGACGCCGACCGCCTCTTCGGCGACCCCTACGCCGCCATGTTCGCCGCGGCCGGCACCCACGTCGCCGAGTCGACGCAGCGCTTTCTCGAACTGCCGTTCTTCCGTGACGGCGTGCGCCTACGCACGCGCTACATCGACGACGCGGTACGCGCGGGCCTCGCCGCCGGGCTCGATCAGATCGTGCTCCTCGGCGCCGGTTTCGACGCGCGCGGGCTGCGTATGCCGGAAATCGTCGCGCGGAGCGCGTCGGTCTACGAGGTGGACACGGCCGAGCAGCTGGCGCGAAAGCGCAAGATCCTCGCCGCGGCCGGCCTGAAGCTCCCCGCGCGGATCGCGCACGTTCCGTTCGACTTCGACGACGCCGCCTTCGAGCAGACGCTCCTCTCAGCCCTCGAGGCAAAGGGCTTCCGCCGACACGCTGGCGCGGTCTTCGTATGGGAGGGCGTCATCGGATACATCGATCGCGACGCGATCGAGCGAAGCCTCCGCTTCATGGCCAGCGCCGGCGGCCCGCGGAGCCGCCTCATCTTCACGTTCGGCGAAGGCAGCTTCGTCCCGAACACCGCGGCCGAGGTCACTCAGCAAGCGGGCTTCACCTCGTGCGAGGAGCTCGGGGGAGACGAGCTCTGGCATCGCTACTTGCCGGGCGAAGCCCACCCGCACGCGTTCTTGATGAAGGTCGGTACAGCCGTCGTGTGACACGCGGGGCTGGACCACGCTTGCACCGCGGGATTTCCGGGACGTCACTCGTACTCCAATGCGCTACGTTGAAGCCTCGCGATGGCGAGTCGGAAGTGAGGCGCGGGAGCAGTTCGCCCTGGTTGTGTGTCGCGAGAGGCGCCATCGTAGCCGCCGCACTGTTCGCGCCCGCACCTGCGCGTGGCGCCGAGGTCGAGCACGTCGCGCTCCTGTACGAGACCACGGGCAGTTGTCCCTCCGAGCCCGACTTCCTGTCGATCGTGCATCGCTACACGAGGCGCTGGGTCCTCGTTCCGGAGGGCACGGCGGCGACACGAACGATCCGCGTTCGACTCGCGGACGATCCAGCGGGGGCAACCGGTTCGCTCGCCGTGCGACGCGCAAACGGCGCGAGCTCGGAGCGCGAGGTCGCCGGCCCCAACTGCACGACCGTGGCCGAGGCGCTCGCCATCATGGTCGCCGTCGCGATCGACCCGCGTGCGGGCGCCCCCAGCGGCGAGCACCAGCGAGAGCCCGAAGACGACGCCAGTAGAATCGCGCCCCCGCCGACGCCGTCGGCGCCCGTCCCGCGACCGGTAGTACCCTCGAAGGAGGCGCCGCAGTCGACGTGGCGACCGCTCGCCACCATCGACGCGCGCGGCGAGGTGACCTCTGCCGTCGTGCGCGGCCCACTCCTCGCGGTCGCGGTGTCGATGAAGCTCGAGCTTCCCGAGACCGTGGGCCCCCACTGGCTCCGGACTCTCCGGCCGAGCATCGGGCTCGGCATCCGGCAGAGCTTGCCCAAAGAGCATGTCCTCCGCGGCGGCAGCGTGGAGTTCCTCTGGAGCACGGGCCATCTCCGAGTGTGCCCGTTCCGGCTCGCGCTCGGGACGACCGCCGAGGTAACGCCCTGCGTCGAGGGAAACGTCGGCCGCCTCGGCGCTACCGCGGAAGGCTACGCCCACGCACAAAGCACCTCGAGCCTCTGGCTCGACCTCGGCGGCTCGGTGTCGGCCGCGGTGAACCTCTCGCGTCGGATATTCCTGAGCTCGACCGTGCTCGTCGCTGCGCCCCTCACACGAGACGAGTTCGTGCTCGCAAGCGGGGCGTCCGTCTCGACCGTGCCCTCGCTCGGCGTCCTGGGTGGCGTGGGCGTCGGTGTTAGGCTCTGACGGGTCCTGAAGTTCGGCGGACGATTTTTCGATCGGAACTCGCGGCTGCCGTCATTTGCGCGCGTGCTGACCCGCTCGGCAGCTCCGACGCCTGCTCCCAGCCTCCTCGTGCGCGACGACGCCGAGGAGAGCCAGCGCGTGTCCGCGCGTCGGCAACGAGAAAGCGACGAGGAGCGTGCCGAGCGCCTGCGCACCATCGTGCGTGAGCATTTCGCGAATGTCTGGCGATTCCTCCGGCACCTCGGATTCGCATCACACGTCGTCGACGACACGGTGCAAGACCTCTTCTTGCTCGTGCTCCGCCGACTCGACGACGTGCTGCCGGGTAGCGAACGCGCGTTCCTCTTCGCGGCCGCGATCCGCATCGCGACGAAGATGGTCGGCAAAGGCGCGCGCGAGATGCCGGTGGGCGACCGCGTTGCCGTTCCCCTCCAGCCAGTGGAGACAGCAGCAACACCGGAGACACTCCTCGCCGACGAGCGCGCGCGACAGCTGCTCATGAGCCTCCTCTCGGGTCTCGAGGAGCGCCAGCGCGCGGTGTTCGTCATGTACGAGATCGAAGAACTGACCGTGCCGGAGATCGCCGAGGTCCTCGACCTCCCCGTCGGCACCGTGACATCCCGGCTGCGCGCGGCGCGTGAGGATTTCCGTGCACGGCTCGCCCGACACCGCGCACGTACCGAGCGTGAGGTGGGAAAATGACGACCGAACAACCGACGCGGCTCGTGCACGAGGACGCAGAGTTCGCCAGCCTCGTCGCTGCCAGCAAGCGCCTGGAGCCACCGGCGGAAGACATCGAGAAGGCCCTGTCGCTCGCGAATCAGATCACCGCGACGTCGCGATGGACCTCGTGGCGCTGGCTCGGCACCAACTTCGCGATCGGCCTGGCCGTGATCGGCGCGGCGGCGTTCGGTGTGGTCGCGGGCGAGCGAGCTCTCCGCTCGGGCGCCCCTATCCCTCCACCCATCGCGGCCGCGGCCGTCGCTCAGCAGCATTGCTCCGCCAAGCCATGCGCGCCGGAGCGCGCGGGCGAAGCAGAACGAGCGCCGAGCACCAGCGACGGCGGAACGTCCATCGTGACCGTGTCGGTGGACGACCTTGCGCCGGTGCCGCCCCCGGCAGTCGCCGTCGCAACGCGCCTTCCGAAAGCGAATGTGACGGCGCCTGCGCCCGCAGACAACGGCCCCCTGAATCTGCCGGAGAAGGCCCAACCGAGCTCGTCGGATCCCGACGCCGGTGTGGCGCGAACGACCTTCGTCGAAGAGCTCGCGCTCGTGGCCGCGGCCCGCTCGACACTCGAGCGGGGTGACGTTCCGTCCTGCATGCGCGCGGTGGAACGGTACCAAGAGCGATTCAGCGCGGGGACCTTCGCGGACGAGATCGAGGTGATCCGTATCGAGGCCCTCTTTGCGTCGGGCGCGCGCCCCCGCGCTCGCCCGGCGGCCGAGCAGTTCGTCGCCGCAAATCCGAACAGCCCGTATGTCGATCGCGTTCGCTCACTGATCGAGCGAAGCAGCCACTGACCCATCAGAGAAACGCGGCACAAGGAATCGATCATGGGTGAACAGTCTCCCCGTCGCCGTGCACACGCGCGGTCGCAAGTCCGTGCGTACGCCGCCGCCTCGTGCGTCGTCGCCGTCACGTCCGCGATTCTCGTCGCCTCGTGCAGCGAGCCGAGCCGCGTCGTGCTCGGCTATGACCTCGACGACTCCGGTTCGCCGCCGGCGTTCACGGATCCGAACGAAGCGGGAAGCGACGTCACGGCATCGTCGCTCATCACGTATTGTCCGTCGAGCAATTGTCCTGCAGGGCACACGACGTGTCCGGACTCGATCTTCGCGTGCGACGTGAACCTGAAGACGGACATCCGCAATTGCGGAGCGTGCGGCGTTGCCTGTCCCAGGGGCGACCGTTTCTCAACGGAGCTCTTCTCCTGCGTCGACGGGCGATGCGTGATGGCGTGCGTTGGGAACACCAACGGCGACTGCGACGGCGTTACCGACAATGGCTGCGAGCGACAATTGATCGATGACGACAACTGCGGTGGCTGCGACGTCAAATGCCTGGATCCGGAGAAGCCGTGCATATTCAATGAGGCCACCAGCGCGCGACAGTGCGGTTGTCCCGCCGGGATGAAGCCGTGCGCAACTTTCCCGCAATGCGTCAGGGTAGAGGACAACGACGCGCACTGCGGCGCGTGTGACAACAAGTGCGCTCCAGAGGGCGACGGGGGCTTGCGTCCGCCCCATACGTATTTCGGATGCTTGCAGAGCACGTGCGGCAAGCTCAAGTGCGAGCCCGGCTGGTGCGACGGCGATGATGATATCAAGGGGACCGGCTGCGAAACGGAGCTCGGAACGGACACGAACTGCGCGGCGTGTGGCGACAACTGCCGCCTGAAGGGCCAGACGTGCTTGCTCACGCCGTCGGGCGGTCGTCTCCCCCCCTCAACGCCGTACTGCGGATGTCCGGAGGGGCAGACGTTCTGCGGGTCCTGCGATTCGGGGGGGGTCATTATCGTCCCTGGCGGCGGGGACGGCGGCCTGACCTTCCCGCTGCCGCCGGTGTGTAGGGGGCTTTGCATCGACCTGACGAACGACGTCGACAACTGCGGTGTCTGCGGCCTGAAATGCAACGGAAGCTGCGAGTACGGCTCGTGCGTCCAGCACTGCCCGTACGGGCGAGCCGACTGCGACGGCAACCCCGACTGCGAGGTGAACACCCTGAGCGATCCGCAGAACTGTGGGGGCTGCGGCATCGTCTGCGATGCGGTCGCGGGACAGGCGTGCGTCGAAGGACGATGCGTGGTCGAGCCTTGCGATCAGAACGACGGAGGCCTCACGCGATGATGCCTCCGATCCGACCGAACGCGCCGCCCGCGCCGTGGCTCGCCATCGTCGCGATGGGGGCCACGATCCCGACCGCCCTCCTCCTCGCATGCGCGACCGACGGCGCCTCGGCCCCGAACGAGGCGCCTCCTGAGAGCGAGACGGTGCAGGTTGCCGACAGCGGCGTCGAAGGCGGCGACGGCGACGCCTCGCTCGGTCCCTGCGACGACTGTGAGTACTTCCCCGAGCGCTGCGAGCCCGACACGCTGTGCCCGAACGGCCCCTTCGATCCGGCCACGGCGGGCGGGGCGATCGACCCACGCACGCGGGTCAACGTCATCCGCGGCCGCTCCGCGAACGACGTCTGGGTGGCTGGTGGTGTCGGCTCTATCACCCACTTTGACGGCACGTCCTGGGCCCGCTCGGACTCGGGCACGCAGGAATCCATCCATGCCCTCTGGCTGCTCGGCTCCGAGGAGGTCGCGTTCGGGCGGCTGGACTTCCTTCACACGCGTGGGATCGACGTCCCGGATGCCGGCGTGTCCACCGGCGGCTGGACGCTCCAGAACCCCACGACGATCCCGACGGATTACAAGCGCACCGCCACGTCGCTCGAAGCGGCTTGGGGTGCACCCGGCGCGGAGTGGCTTTGGGCAGCCGTGAGGCCGCTTGGTCTCTGGCGTCTGCGCCGATCGCCGTCGGACGGTTTCAAGATCGCGGTAGCGATCGACCCGAGCGCCTTCACGTATCCGATGACGGACATCCACGGCAGCTCGGCGGACGTCTTGTGGGCCGTAGGCGATAACGGTCGTGCGGTGCGCATCACGGGGGCGCAGGGAGACAAGCCTGCCTACGAGATGTTCAACACCCAGACGTCGAACGGGCTGCGTGGCGTCTGGACGGCCTCGGAGTCGGAGGCATGGGCAGTGGGCGGGAGCGGGACGATCCGCCACTACACCGGCGATAGCGTGTTCTGGGACGTCGTCGCGGACGTCCCGACGACCCGGCACCTCAACGCGGTCTGGGGCACGTCCCCGTCCGACGTATGGGCCGTCGGCGACGACGCGGTCGTCCTTCACTACGACGGAACGCAGTGGTCGCGCGTGAAGATCGCCGGCCTCGGCCCGCTCCGGCCCGACCTTTACGCCGTCTGGACGGGCGCGGCGGGACACGTCTGGATCGGCGGGCATGGCGTCCTTCTTTCTCTCGGAGGCAAGCCGTGAGAGCGTGGATCCTTCTCGTCTCTGCTTCGACCGCGTCCGCGGCGTTCGCAGCGTGCGCGACCTCGGATGAGACCGTGCCGGAGCATGCATCTCAGGACGCCTCCGTTCCGACGGTTCCGGAGGCTGCGCCGAGCGACGCCGCGTCGGATGTCGAGACGGACGCCGCCGTCCCCATCTGCAGCGAGGCCGGCTGGTGCACGACGTCGCTCCCCGACCGCGATCTGATGATGAAAGACATCTGGCCGCTCCCGGGGCGCGCCTTTGCCATCGCGGAGAGCGCGACGCTCGGCGTGAAGGTCCTCGAGTGGCGCGATCAAGACGCCGCGTGGAAGTACATCGACGACAACACGCAGAACCAGCTCGACGGCAACTACGCCGGCACGATCTGGGCGCCGAACGACGATACCGTCTATTACGCCGTCGCGTCGTACATCTATCGCGGAGCCAGGCTCCCTCCTCCCGCGACCGGATGGTCGTGGTCACGGCAGAGGCTCGAGGACAACAGCCACGTCGGCGACCCAGCTCACGCGGCGCACGATCATGGGCGTCCTCGAAATCCAGGGACCGTCGAGGATTATCCTGCGCTTGGCGTATGGGGGATCGACGCCAACGACGTGTACGCTTGGTACTCGAACACCGTCTACCACTGGAAGAGCGAGGACGGCGGCGCCCCCTCATGGGTGGCGGAGTATGTCGCGGACGATCCGGACGTAGAGTCCGAGCACCTGTTCTTCGTGAGCGCCGCCGGCTCTGGCGCCGACGACGTCTGGTTCGCCGGAGTGCGAAATAGCTGGTGGACTGATAATTCCCATTTTGGAAATTGCCCGTTCCTCGTTCGTAAGACTCCTGAGGGATTCGCTCGCGTTGCGGATGGAGCTCCGCCCGGCGGGCTCGGCAGCTGCGCGGAGCGGGGAGGATTGCCACGTGTCGGCGGGGCCGTAGGCTGGCTCAAGGACATCCAGTCGACCGCACCGGGCGCGATCATCGGCCTCAACGCGGGAAGAGAGATCGTGCAGATCTCCGCCGAGGGCGTCACGGTCAGCGTGGATCCGGTCCCGCAGTTCGGCGCCGTGAACCGCCCCGATGCCGAACTCCGCTCTTTCTGGCGATCGTCGAGCGATACGTGGCTGACCGCGTGGGGGCTCGTCATTCGCGGACAGGAGACAGGGGACGGCGGGACCTACGCGATCTCGCCGCTCTCGCTGAACGGAGCCCCGACCCGGGCTGCCATGCACCGGGTTCGAGGCACGTCCGACACCAACCTCTGGGCAATCGGGAACGGATATGCGTTTCACAAGACGACTCCTTGATCGACGTCCTTCGGTGCTCGTGCTCGCCGCGTGTTGCCTCATGGCAGCGGCTGGCGCGAGCTGTTCGAGCGGCGAGGAGGAGGCAGCGCTGCCCCCTCCCGATTCACCCGATGCCGCCGCCAGCCCCGAGACCTCCCAGGTCGCCGCGGATGCCGGGGGCGAGGCTCCGCCGCTGCGCGATGCGGCGCCGTTCGACGGCGGACCGCTGCCCGTCGTGTGCACGTCCCCGCCGTGCGCCCACTCCCTCGTGACGACGCTTCCGACGCAATTTGGCGCCAACCCAACGGAGGGCTTCTGCGCGCTGCTCGACGACGGCACCGTCGCGTGCTGGGGCGCGAACGTCGACGGGCAGCTCGGTCGCGGCGAGCAGGCGGGCACTGCCGACAGCCCGCACCCCGCGCGGGTGGTCGGCCTCTCGAACGTCGTGGAGCTCGATCACAGCTGCGCGCGGACCGCGAACGGCGACGTCTTGTGCTGGGGAAGGGGATCGTACGTGCGCAACGACACAAGCGTGCCCGCGTCCGAGCTGGCGCCCGTGAAGGTCCCGATCCCGCCTGCGAAGAAGATCGGCTGGGGGGCAGGCGTCGGATGCGCGGCCACCGATGACGAGCTCCTTTGTTGGGGGAGTAACGAAGCCAGGCAGATCGACCGGACCGGCAGCTTCGGGATGCGCCCGCCTATGCCGATCGGCCTTCCGCCCGGCGCGCCGATCCGCGACATCTTGATCGGCCTCGCCACGTTCGTTCTTCGCGAGGACGGCTCGACCTTGAGCTGGGGCAGGAACCCACCGCTCGCCCGCGCCTCATCGCTCAGCCCTGGCGACCCTAATGGCAGCCAACAACCTGATGGCGACCCTTATCCGGCGCCCGCTGCCCTCGGCGCCGTCTCCTCGATCGACCTGACGGGCACGAGCGGATGCGCGACCGTGGGGGGCACCGGATACTGCTGGGGAGCCATCGATATCGTCGGCCTCCCACCCGCGGACGCGCCGTCGCCGCTCGTCAACGCGCTTCCCAAGCCCGTCGTGGCGCCGGAGCCCCTCGTTGGGATCGCCACGACGTCCACCGCCGCGGTCACCGACTTTGCCGACGATCGCATCGTGTGGCCCCAGAGGTGGTGCGCCGTCGGCGCGTCGGGCGCCGTGTATTGCTGGGGCCTCAACTCGCAAGGTCAAGCCGGCGACGGCACGAAGGACCACGCCTACCACGCCGTGAAGGTGAAGGGGCTCCCCGCCCCCGCCGCAGAGGTGAAGGCGATGCCGCTCTCGACGTGTGCACTCTTGACGACCGGCAAGGTCTACTGCTGGGGGAACAACGCCTACGGTCAGCTCGGCAGAGGCATGTTTGGCATGGCCGAGGGCGGGAGCCTCGCTCCGCAGGAAGTGGTGCTGCCGTGAGGCGAACGCGCATGCTTCGCAGCACCGGCTGGGTCCTCGGTCTCACGCTCGTTACCGCCGGTGCGTGCAGTCACGACCGGGCCGAGTTCACCCAGCGCCCGGAGGGCTTCCAGACGGACGCCTCGGTGGACGCTTCCGTGTGCGGCCTCCAGTGCTCGGTGGACGGGCGTTCGGTCGTGGATACGTGCACGAACGACGTGGTCGAGACGTGCCCTCCCGAGCTCGCCTGCGGCGCCGCGCGTTGCCAGGAGCCGTGCGCGGCCGCGGCGGCGGACCGGAGCTCGAACGGCTGCGAGTTCTACTTCCAGATGCCGCACTACTCGAAAAACAACCCTCAGTCCTGTTTTGCGGCCTTCGTCGTCAACACGTCGGCGCAGCCGCTCGAGCTCTCGCTCGAGCACGAAGGCAAGGCGCTAGATCTCTCGAAGGCGCTCTTCCGGACGACCCCAGGCAGCGCCTCGCTCCTTCCGCTCGAAGGTCCCATCCCGGCCGGCGAGAGCGCGGCGCTCTTCGTCGCCGACCGAACGGGGGCCGTCAAAGCCTCGCTCATACCCAACGAAAAAAACTACACACGCTGCCCGGCGGGCGTCGTTCCGGCACTGGTCGCTGACGTCGCGCCCGGTACACGCATCAACACCGCCTTTCATCTCAAGGCGAACGTGCCCGCGAGCGTCGTCACGGTGTACCCCTGGGGCGGGGCAACGAGCTACATGCCGTCCGCGACGCTGCTGTTTCCGGTTCCAACGTGGGGCAAGGAGCACGTGATCGTGAACGCCTGGGAGGCCATGCGCGGCCTCGGCGCGGATCCCGCGGCACAGATCGTCGCCTCCGAGGACGACACCACGGTGACGATCGACCCCGTCGCGGACATCCAGAACGGCGTCGGCGTTGCCGGCACCCGCGCTCGTACCCAAGTGACGTACCACCTCGACAAAGGCCAGTTCCTCCAGCTCGTCCAGAGCGAAGAGCTCACCGGGAGCTTCGTCACGTCGAGCAAGCCGACGACCGTCTTCGGCGGGCATGTATGCATGACGCTGCCGGTTGGAACCCCGGCTTGCGACATCCCGAACCAGCAGCTGCCGCCGTTCGAGCAGTGGGGACACGAGTACGTCGGCATCGGGTACCGGCCGCGCGTCGGCTCCGAGGGAGAGAAGATGTACTACCGGATCGTCGCCGCCAGAGACGGCACACTGCTCGATTACGACCCGGCGGTGCCGCCCGGCGCGCCGGTCGCGATGTCCGCCCGCGAGTCGGTGATCTTCACCTCGGGAGTAGGCGATGCGTTCGCCGTTCGCACCCAGGATGCGGAGCATCCGGTTTACCTCGCCGCCTACATGAGCAGCGGCGGCATTGTGGGCCTCGGAGATCCCGAGTTCGTGAACGTCGTCCCAGCGGGGCAATACCTGAGCTCGTACAGCTTCTACGCGGATCCGACGTATGCGGAGACCTCGCTCGTGATCGTGCGCCAGAGGACGAGCAAAGGTGAGCTCAAGCCTGTCTGGCTCGAATGTGCCGGCGACCTGACCACCTTCAAGCCAATCGGAACGCGGGGCGAATACGAGTTCACGCGCGTCGACCTCTCGCGGGATCACGGTCCGGGCGACAGGTTCGGCGACACTGTCTGCCAGAGCGGCCTCCACCGCATGCGGAGCGAGGGCCCGTTCACCGCCACGATCTGGGGGTGGGACCACTACGCCAGCTACGCCTATCCCGGCGGCATGGCGCAACGAAAGCTGGTCACGACACCGCTCATCCCCGTCAACTAGCAGCCTCCATCGACTTCCCCCCCGTCGCGCTCGCGGAGGTACGCAAGCGGCCAGTGGCCGTCGAGCGTGCGGAGGCTTTGCCGACAGTATCCGCCTCGAATCGCGCCGGGCCGTCGAGCGCGCTGGTCGCTTATTGAGAACGCTGCTACCTCGATCGTTCTCGGCTGGTGCAGCCATGGACTCGAACTCGGACTCGGAGCTTGTTGATGTCGGTTCGCTATCGCGGCGCACGCGGAATGGCCTCGGGGATCGTGATCGGGGCCTTCTTCTTCTCTTGCACCCCTAATCGACCGACACCGGACGACAGCGCGCCCGAGACCAGCACGCAGAGCAGCGCGCTGCTGGCCGCGCCTGGCTGGTCCGGCACCGCCGCCATGAGCGCGGAGCGCGGGCAGCATGCGGCGGTCCTTCTCCCGACCGGCAAGCTCCTCGTCATCAATGGCGTCAACCGCATGGGCTTCGTCGCCGCGTCCGAGCTCTACGACCCCGACACAAACACGTGGACCGCTGCGGGCGCCCCCGGGATCCAGGGCAACGTCACGGTGGCCGTGCTGCTGCCGAGCGGCAACGTGCTCGCGCTGAGCGACGGCTCGACGACGGGCGCGCTCTACGATCCGATCGCTGGATCCTGGACGCCCACGGGGGCGATGTCGGCGCCCCGCTCGCTCCCGACGCTCACTGTCTTGAACAACGGAAAGGTGCTCGTCGCGGGCGGGTCGAACCTCGCGTCGGCCGAGCTCTACGATCCCGAGACGAACACCTTCTCGCCGACGGGCTCCCTCTCCGTCGTTCGACGGGCGTTCTGCGCGACGCTCCTTCCAAGCGGACAGGTGCTCGCCGTGAGCGGATTCAACAGCACCGGAGAGGTCCCGAGCGCCGATCTCTACAACCCGGCCACGGGGACGTGGAGCGCGGCTGCGCCGCCTCTCCACCCTCGGCACTACGCGACGAGCACGTTGCTGCCGAACGGGCGAGTCCTCGTCACCGGTGGGTTCGGAACGAGCGGCGTGCTCACGCAGTCCGAGCTCTACGACCCTGGAGCGAACACATGGACCGCGACCGGCAGCCTCGCGGCTCCGCGCAACGGACACGCCGCGACCCTCCTCCCGAATGGAAAGCTCCTCGTCATCGGCGGTAGCGACGGCGCGCGGAACGCGCAGGCTCTCAGCGAGCTCTACGATCCGGCGACCGGACAGTGGACCGGTGCAGGTTCGCTGGCCACCGCGCGTGAGAACGCGACGGCGACGTTGCTTCCGTCCGGCAAAGTACTGCTTGCCGGCGGGTTCACCCTCAACCCAAGCGTCACCTTCTACGCGAGCACGGAGCTCTACGATCCCGGCGTGAACGCCTGGTCTGCGGCCGGCACGCCCGCGGGTCGGCTGGACTCCGTAGCCGCTCTCCTGCCCTCGGGCAAGGTGCTCGTCGCCGGCGGCCGGAACAGCGGCGGCAGCTCGGTCGCGTCGGCGGAGCTCTACGATCGAGGCGCAAACACGTGGTCTGCAGCGGCGGCTCTCGCGACGCCACGCGATCGTGCAACGGCGACGTTGCTCCCGAACGGCAAGGTGCTCGCGGCGGGCGGCGTGAACGGAGCGTCGGTGCTCACCGCGACCGAGCAGTACGATCCCGTCGCGAACGTTTGGAGCAACGTCGCTGCGATGACCGGCGCGCGGCACTCCCACACGACGACGCTCCTCGCGGATGGGAAGGTCCTCGCCGTCGGCGGTCAGAACGACAGCACCGTCCTCGCGACCGCGGAGCTGTACGACCCGGGCGCCAACGCGTGGACGGCGGCAGGCTCGATCGCGTCAGCCCGTGCAGGCCATGCGGCCGTGCGACTGGCGAACGGCAAGGTCCTCGTCGCCGGTGGGCGGAACAGCGGCGGCACCGCGATCGATTCGGCCGGCATCCATGACCCGGCCACGAACACGTGGACGGCCGCGGCTCCGCTTGCGCAGGTACGTGACCGGCTCACGCTCACGCTGTTGCCTTCGGGCAAGGTGCTCGCGGCGGGCGGTGTCGCGGCCGGCGCCGCGCTCGCAAGCAGCGAGATCTACGACCCCGCGACGAACACGTGGACGGCCGGAGCCACGCTCGCGCAAGCGCGGTACGGGCACACGGCGACGCTGATGCCGTCGGGGAAGGTGCTGCTAGCGGGAGGCCTGCGGGCGACGGCGACCTTCGCCGACGTGGCCGAGACCTACGATCCGACGAGCCGCGAGTTCACGAGCGTGAGCGCGCCGGGTGTTCGTGGCGGGGTCGTCGCCGCAGCGCTGCCTTCGGGCGAGGTGCTCGTCGCAGGCGGGACGAGCGCGCCCACCGCGCAGCTCTACGAGGACACGCGTGCGCTGGCCGCGTGGCGTCCCTCCGTCGCGGCGCCCAGCTCGCTCGTTCGCGGCTGTCCCGCTGTTCTCGAGGGCCAGGGCTTTCGGGGCATCTCCGGCGCGAGCAGCGGCAGCTACCTCGACTCGTCGACCAACTTCCCGTTCGTGCGGATGCGCGCAGCCGAAGGCGGACGGCTATGGACGCTTCCGGGGAGCTCGACGTCCGCGACGCGCGCGACGGTGACCGTCCCGGAAGACGTCCCGCCCGGAAGCTACGCCCTCTCGATCTTCGCCAACGCCATCTCCGGCGGTCGCATGGTGACGGTCGCGCCCAATTCGGCCCCCACGGCCCAAGCGATCGCCGCGACGACGATGAACGACACGCCCGTCGTCATCACGATCACTGCAACCGATCCCGACGCCGGACAGGCATTGACGTATGCCGTCGTCACGCCGCCTCAGCATGGAACGCTGAGCGGCTCGCTTCCGTCCGTCACCTATACGCCGAACGCAGGCTACATCGGCTCGGACAGCTTCACCTATCAAGCGAGGGACTGCGGCCTCGACAGCAACCTGGCGACCGTGAGCATCACGGTCCAGGATCGGCCGCCCGCGATTACATGCCCGGCCGACGTCGTCATCGAGGCCACGGACGCGAGCGGCGCGGTGGCCACCTGGCCTCCGGCAACGGCGACGGACACGGACGCACAGGCGCCGGAGATCACGTATTCGCCTCAGCTCGGGAGCAAGTTGCCGCTCGGAGCTACGACCGTGACCGCCACCGCGCAAGACTCGGACGGTAACGATTCGTCATGCACGTTCCGGGTGACCGTGACGGACACGACTCCGCCGGTCATCACCTGCCCGGCCGACGTCGTCGTCGAAGCCACGAGGCCCGATGGGGCAGCAGCCAGCTGGCCACCGGCGACAGCTACCGACACGGCATCGACGCCCGAGATCACCTACTCGCATCCGCTCGAAAGCACCTTCCCGCTCGGAAGCACGACGGTGACGGCCAAGGCCAAGGACCCCTCGGGGAACGAGGTCGCGTGCACCTTCGACGTGCTCGTCGAGGACACGGATGGCGGCTCTGGCGGCTGCGGCTGCCGCCAGAGCCCGAGCCGAGCCAACCTGTCACCGCTCGCACTCGTCATCGGTCTCGCTGCATGGGTCGGGCGACGACGTTCGAGGGAACGTGCACTCGGCTGACGCTCAGGCGAGCGCCTGAAGAACGGCCTCACCGTGTGCATCGGAAGAACTGCGGCCATGATCGCCTGAACGGCTCGAGCGCATCTCGAACAACGGCGTCCAACTCCTCCATGCGTCCCCTGCTCGCTTTGCTCGGTCTCGTCATGATCGTGGGGTGCGCGTCTGCCGTGCGCGAACCTCCACGCTGTGACGTCGCCTCATGTTGTCCAGGCAGCGGCTACGTGTATCAGCCTCTGGAGGGATGCGTCCGCGCAAGCCAGCCACCGCTCTGCGGATGCGTGTGCAAAGGCGGACAGCCGTATCGAACGCTGGAAGAATGTGAACACGCCGTGCGTGACGCGAACCGATAGGCGCACCGAGAGAGAGACAACGCTGCGTCCGCCGCTCTCGCTTCGAGCAGCTGCTCGACCGCTCGCGCACTCCCCTTCCCGGGCTCATCGGGGGTGCCGCATGCCGGACGAATAGGCTCGCCACACGAGAGCCGAGCCCGAGCCCGTGGCAAGACACCTGCATCATCGGATCGCGCGAGGTGTGCCAATGACTCAGCCGAGACGGGTGCAAGACACGACCGCAACTCCTGGGCGGAAGCCGCATCCAGGAGCCGAAGGCGAGTCGGCGAGCCGCAGCAAAGCGCTCGAGGAGCACGGCGGTGTCCCGCTCACCGATCGGGTCGAAGGAGGTCAGCTTCGCGGCGTCGAGGAAG